>Ga0209487_1002057_pt1 | contig 16600 bp, 16 predicted proteins | sample Poulit2012_FD_187524 | JGI IMG/M metagenome (GOLD analysis project Ga0209487, IMG submission 187524) | Agricultural soil microbial communities from Georgia to study Nitrogen management - Poultry litter 2012 (SPAdes) (version 2) | ecosystem: Environmental > Terrestrial > Soil > Agricultural land...
TCTACCTCATGGTGACGAACCCCGTGGACGTCGTCACCCAGGCGGCGCTGACCATCTCCGGGCTGCCACGCAACCGGCTCTTCGGCTCGGGCACCGTGCTCGACACCTCCCGGCTCCGCTACCGCATCGCCCAGGAGACCGGCATCGCGGTGCCGAACATCCACGCCTACGTGGTCGGGGAGCACGGGGACTCGGAGATCGTCCTGTGGAGCTCGGCGACGATCGGTGCGGTGCCGCTCCTGGACTGGAGCACGGTGCACCGTCCGCTCCTCGACGAGGAGGCCCGGGCGGAGATCGCCCGGGAGGTCGTCGAGTCCGCCTACCGGATCATCGAGGGCAAGGGAGCGACCAACTACGCGGTCGGGCTCGCCGCGGTCCGGATCATCGAGGCGGTGCTGCGCTCGGAGAACCGCGTGCTCAGCGTCTCCACGCTCCTGACCGACTACGCCGGGATCTCCGACGTGTGCCTCTCGGTGCCCACGGTCGTCGGCGGGGACGGCGCCGGCGAGCAGCTGCTGCCGCCGCTCACCACTGCGGAGCGCGCCGGTCTGCGCGCCAGCGCGGAGCGGATCCGCAGCACGCTGCGCGAGCTGGGGATGTGACCGCCGTCCGCCGAAGCGTCCTGAGCGCCACGGCGCCCTCAGTCCACCGGGGAGACCCGGATGAGGTTCCCGTCCGGGTCGGCGACGACGAAGGTGCGGCCGAAGACGTCGTCGTACGGCGCTGTGACGACCCGCGCGCCCTTCTCGACCCACTCGGCGTAGATGTCGTCGACGACCGATGCCGGCCCGGGCACCATGAGCCCGACCTCGCTGGTGCGCGGTGTGCTCGGGACCGCGTGCTCGCTGCGGCCGCTCCACAGCGCGAACAGCACGCCTGGAGCGAGCTCGAAGGCCACGTAGCGGGGGCTGGTGAAAGCCGGCTCGATGTCGAACAGGTCTTGGTAGAAGGCGCTGGCCTTCACGACGTCCTGGACGTAGACGAGGAACAGGTTGGGCGCCGGCACCGGTGGCTCCTTCCGGTCGTGGTGCAGTGACGCCGTCAGGAAACTCCTGATACACGACAGTAGCTGTCATCTATTCGGGGGAGGATGATGAGCATGAGGGCATCCCGGCTGCTCCACCTCCTCCTGCTCCTCCAGACCCGCCGGCGGATGACGACGAGGGAGCTCGCGGAACGGCTCGAGGTCTCCCGGCGGACGGTGCTCCGGGACGTCGAGGCGCTCTCCGCGGCCGGGGTACCGGTCTACACCGAACGGGGCCGCCACGGCGGGGTCGCGCTGCTCCCCGGTGCCCGGCTCGACACCGCGCGCCTCGACCCGCCGGAGCTGGAGGCGCTCTCCGTCACGGGCCTGGACGAGCGGCTGCTCGCCCGTCTCGGACTGACGGCGGTGCACGAGACGGCTGCGCGCAAGATCGCCGCCCGTCAGGCCGGTATGCCCGGCGAGGGAACTCGGGCGCGCCTCGTGGACGTCGTCCTGGTCGAGAGCACGGCATGGCTGGCGGACGAGCGCACGGAGGTCGACGTCGCAGAGCTCGCCGAGGCGCTGCGGCACCGCCGCCGGCTACGGATCCGGTACCGGCGCAGCGCCGAGGCGAGAACCGCGACCCTGGTGGTCGACCCGTACGGGCTGGTGGTGAAGGCAGGCCGCTGGTACCTCGTCGCCGACGACGACGGGGCCGGACGGCTGTTCGCGCTGGAGCGGCTCGCGGCGTACGAGCTCCTCGAGCAGAAGGTGCGCCTACGCGCGGGGCAGACGCTGCGCACCGTGTGGACCGCGCTGCGGGAACACACCGAGGCCGCGGGCCAGGTGGAGGTCACCGCCCTGCTCCGCACCAGCCGTCTCGACCTGGCGCGGCGTATTCTCGGCGCCCGGCTCGGCGAGGTGAGGGACACCGGACGGACGTGGTGCACCGTCGTCGTCCGCTACCCCGACGTCGAGTCGGTACGCCAGCTCCTCCAGTTCGGCGACCACATCGAGGTCCTCGGCCCTGCGGCCGCACGCGACCGGGTGCGGACGCTGGCCGCCGACCTCGCCGCGCGGCATACGTCGCGGACGCGCTGAGCGGCGGCAACGGTGCCGCCCGCCGACGTGGTGGTCAGAGGCTCCGCAGGACGGACACGACCCGCCCGAGCACCTGGGCGTTGTCCCCGTCGATGGGGGAGTAGGCGTCGTTGGCGGGGAGCAGCCACACGTGGCCGTCCTTGCGCTGGAAGGTCTTGACCGTCGCCTCGTCCTCGATGAGCGCAGCGACGATCTCCCCGTTCTCCGCCACCGGCTGGCGCCGCACGACGACCCAGTCGCCGTCGCAGATGGCGGCGTCGATCATCGAGTCGCCCGTGACCCGCAGGAGGAAGAGCTCGCCGTCACCGACGAGCTGGCGGGGGAGGGGGAAGACGTCCTCGACGGTCTGCTCGGCGAGGATCGGCCCACCGGCCGCGATCCGCCCGACGACGGGGACGAGGGTGGGCGCCGGGGCGTCGCTGGCGTCCTCCGGGCTGCCGAGCTGCTGGGAGCCCTGCACCTCGCTGCCGACGATCTCGATGGCCCGGGGCCGCTTGGGGTCGCGGCGCAGGTAGCCCTTGCGCTCCAGCGCCATGAGCTGGTGCTTGACCGACGAGGGGCTGGTCAGCCCGACGATGCGGCCGATCTCCCGCATGGTCGGGGGGTAGCCGCGTTCGTCGACGCTCCGCCGGATGGTCTCGAGGACGAGCCGCTGACGCTCGGTGAGCGCGCCGTCCGGTGCTGTGCGTTCGGGGAGCTCGTGCACGGTCGCCCCGCCCTGGTCGTCCTGGCCTGCGTTCACGGCTCGCGCTCCTCGATGTCAGTGGTCGGTGGTGGGCTCGTGCTCGACAGCGTAGAAGGCCCCGACCCGGAGATCAAACATCTGTTCGACGGCGTGTCGACAGTTGTCGGTGGGGCGTAGTACGGTGTCGCACAGACGTTCGACGTACAGGCGTTCGAAGGAGTAGAGGATGAGTGCGCTGGCAGTTCCCACCCCGGTCAGCCCAGGTGCCGGTGCGCGGCCCCGGCCGCGCCACCTCCAGCTCGTGGGGCCCGGTTTCGTCCCTGCCCCGGAGGTGCAGCGGCCGGCGCGTCCGGCCGCCGTCACCCCTCCCCGGTCGACTCCGTCGGTCGCCCGCACGGAGCGGCCGGGCCTGCGGCTCACTGCGCGCGGTCGGCTCGTCCGCTCCGCGGCGCTGCTCCTCCTCGCCACGCTCCTCGCCGTCGCGACGGGCAGCTGGCTCGGCAGTGTCATGGCCGGCGGGGAGTCCTACTCGGGCCCGGTCCAGCGGGTGACGGTCTCCACCGGGGACACCCTCTGGGGGATCGCCGGTGCCACCGCCGCCGCAGAGGGGCAGGACGTCCGCGACGTCGTCGACGACATCCTCCGCATCAACGGTCTGGAGTCCGGGGACCTTGCGGTGGGCCAGCAGCTGCTCGTCCCGGCCGGCTGAGGCCGGATCCCCGCGCCCTGACGTCACGCGAGCGTCGGCATGTTGCACCGCGCGGCGACCCGCCCGTACCGTGCACCCGAGCGGTGCCGACCAGCGGCCCGCCCGACCGATGAGGAGCGTGGCGTGCACTGTCCGTTCTGTCGGAACCCGGACTCGCGGGTCATCGACTCGCGGACGGCGGACGACGGTTCCGCCATCCGCCGGCGCCGGGAGTGCACGGCCTGCCACCGTCGCTTCACCACCATCGAGACCTCGAGCCTCTCGGTCGTCAAGCGGTCCGGCGTCATCGAGCCGTTCAGCCGGGAGAAGGTCGTGGCCGGGGTGCGCAAGGCGTGCCAGGGCCGCCCCGTGTCCGACGACGACCTCGCGCTGCTGGCTCAGCAGGTGGAGGAGACGGTGCGCGCGGCCGGCGCCGCGCAGATCAACGCCCACGACATCGGGCTGGCGATCCTGGGCCCGCTCCGTGAGCTCGACGAGGTCGCCTACCTGCGTTTCGCCAGCGTCTACTCCTCCTTCACGTCGCTGGAGGACTTCGAGAAGGCGATCGCGGCGCTGCGGGCCGAGCGGCCGCCGGAGCCGGCCGCCGAGCCGGCGGAGGACGGCTCCGCTAGGGTGGACGCCAGCGAGCCCGGCTCGCGCTGACCACCGGTGACGGTGGCGGAGGGGAAGCCGCCACCGTCACCGGTTTCCATCTCTCAGCGGGTGCGCGCGGCCCAGATGTTCACCCCGGCGTCGACGGCGTGCTCGTCGATGCGGGCCAGTTCCTCGGCGCTGAGCTCGAGGTTGTCCAGCGCCCCGAGCGAGTCGTCGAGCTGGGCGACGCTCGACGCGCCGACCAGGGCCGTGGTGACCCGCGGGTCGCGCAGCACCCAGGCGAGGGCCAGCTGGGCCAGGGTCTGGCCCCGCTCCCGGGCGATCGCGGCCAGCGCCCGGATGTGAGCGAGGTTCTCCTCGGTGAGGAACTCCCGCCGCAGGGACCCGCCCCGCGCGGCGCGCGAGTCGGCGGGGATGCCGTCGAGGTACTTCTCGGTGAGCATTCCCTGCGCCAGCGGGGAGAAGACGATGTTGCCCATGCCGGCCCGCTCGGTGACGTCCAGGGCGCTCGGCTCACCCCGCTCGACCCACCGGTTGAGCATCGAGTAGGACGGCTGGTGGACCAGCAGGTGCAGCCCGATCTCCTCGGCGACGGCCACCGCCTCGGCGGCGCGCTCGGCGGTGTAGGAGGAGATGCCGGCGTACAGCGCCCGGCCGGAGTCCACCGCCGTCTTCAGCGCCCCCATCGTCTCGTGCAGCGGAGTGGTCGAGTCGTCACGGTGGGAGTAGAAGATGTCGACGTAGTCCAGCCCGAGGCGGCGCAGCGAGGCGTCCAGCGAGGCGAGCAGGTACTTGCGTGAGCCCCACTCCCCGTACGGCCCGGGCCACATCCGGTAGCCGGCCTTGGTCGAGATGACGAGCTCGTCGCGGTAGGGCGCCAGGTCGGTGGCGAGCAGCCGCCCGAAGAACTCCTCGGCCGCCCCCGGCGGGGGACCGTAGTTGTTGGCCAGGTCGATGTGGGTGATGCCGCGGTCGAAGGCGTGCAGGACGATCTCGCGCTGGGTCGCCTGCGGGGTGTCGTGCCCGAAGTTCTGCCACAGCCCGAGCGCGATCGGGGGCAGGTCCAGGCCGCTGCGTCCGCAACGGCGGTAGGTCAGCGACTCGTAGCGGTCGGCGGCGGGTACGTAGGTCATCACCCCACCGTAGTGCTCAGGCCCGGGCGTGCTCCGCCAGCAGCACCCGCAGCCGGATCGTGTCGGGCACCTCGTCCAGCGCCTGGCGGGCCTCCTCCGGCAGCTCCCCGCCGATGTCGGTGATGACGTAGCCGATGTCGCCGGAGGTGCCGAGGATCTGCCCCTCGATGTTCGCCCCGTGCTCGGCGAAGGCCTGGTTGACCAGGGCGAGCGCACCGGGGGTGTTGCGGTGCAGGTAGGTGACCCGGTAGCGCGCGCCGGGAGCCGGGTCCAGGGACAGCTGGGGGACGTTGACGCTCATCGTCGTCGTGCCCTCGAGGAGGTAGCTCGCGAGCTTGTTCGACACGAACGCGCCGATGGCCTCCTGCGCCTCCTCGGTGGACCCGCCGATGTGCGGGGTGAGGATGACGTTGGGCAGCCCGCGCAGCTCGGAGTCGAACGGGTCGCCGGTGCGCTTGGGCTCATCGGGGAAGACGTCGACGGCGGCGCCGACGATCTTCCCGGCCAGGATGTGCTCGCGCAGCGCCCCGTAGTCCACGACGAAGCCGCGGGAGAGGTTGAGGAAGATCGACCCGGGCCGCATGCGCGCGAACTGCTCCGCACCGAACATGCCGGCGTTGCCCGCTCGCCCGTCGACGTGCAGGGTGACGACGTCGGCGATGTCGAGGAGCTCCTCGAGGCTGCCCATGCGGCGGGCGTTGCCCAGGGCCAGCTTCTCGGCCGTGTCGTAGAAGACGACGTGCATGCCCAGCGCCTCGGCGAGCACGGACAGCTGGGTGCCGATGTTGCCGTAGCCCACGATGCCCAGGGTGCGGCCGCGCACCTCGTGGGAGCCGGCGGCGGACTTGTTCCAGATGCCGTCGTGCAGGGCGCGGTCGTGCACGGTGAGGCGCCGGCTCAGCGCGATGATCTCCCCGAGCGCCAGCTCCACGACGGAGCGGGTGTTGGAGAAGGGGGCGTTGAACACGGCGACGCCGCGGTGCGCGGCGGCCGAGAGGTCGATCTGGTTGGTGCCGATCGCGAAGGAGCCGATGGCGAGCAGGCTCGGTGCGGCGTCCAGGACCCGCTCGGTGACGGTGGTCTTGGAGCGGATACCGAGGATGCGCACGCCGTCCAGCGCGGCGATCAGCTCGTCCTCGTCCATCGCGCCGGCGTGGCGGACGACCTCGAGGCCGGCCTTCTCCAGGGCGATGTCGGCGTTCGGGTGGGGGTTCTCCAGAAGCAGTGCGCGCACCCGTCCATCGTGACGTACGCGGCGCCCGCGGAGGTAGCCGATCCGCCCACCGGACGGCTGTGGCGTTGGGCACGTCCGCCAGGACGGTCAGCCCTCCAGCCCGGCGGGCAGCTCGCCGCGGTGGACGACGTGCAGCCGGCGGGTGGGACGGGTCATCGCGACGTAGAGGTCGCCGGGCCCGCCGGCCCCGACCTCGGCGGGTTCGACGAGCACGACGACGTCGAACTCCAGGCCCTTGCTCGTCACCGCGTCGAGCACGGCCACCGGGGCGGCGAGGACGTCGCCGCCGGGTGCCTCGAGCTCCGCGGCCAGGCGGGTGGCGAGGAGCTCGCGGGTGGGGGCGACGCGGTCGCCGGCGGTGATGACGGCGAGCTTGCCGTCGCCCAGTGCCGCGTGCTCGGCCACGACGACGTCCACGAGGTCGCGCTCCTCCACCAGCCGGGTGATCCGCAGCGAGTCGGGCACCTCCCGGGCCGAGCGGGCCGGTGCGGCGTGGGCGCCCCCGGCGGCCCGGAGCACCCGCACCGCAGCCCGCATCACCTGCGCCGGGGTGCGATAGTTGATCGTCAGCGACGCGGTCCGCACGTCGTCCTGCGCCGCCGGGCCGAGCAGCTCGGCCCAGCTGTGGGCGGGGCGGTGCCCGGAGCGCTGGTCGAGGTCGCCCACGAGGGTCATCGAGCGGGCCGGGTTACGGCGCAGCAGCGCCCGCCACGCCATGGGGGAGAGCTCCTGGGCCTCGTCGACGACGATGTGCCCGTAGGTCCACTCGCGGTCGGCGGCGGCCCGCTCGGCGAGGGAGAGGCGGGCCTCCGGCTCGGCGAAGCGCTCGGCCAGGGTCTGTGCGTCGACGATCCCGCCGCCCAGCCCGTCCTCGCGCAGCGCGTGCTCGGCGTAGGCGACCGCGGCGGCCCGCTCCGCCTCCCGGGCGCGCCGGGCCCGCTCCTGCTGCGGGTCCTCCAGCTCCCCGAGCAGCGTGGCCAGCTCGTCGAGCAGCGGCAGGTCGGCCGGCGTCCACGGGGCGTCGGCGGGCCGGTGCAGCAGCCGGCGCTCGCGGGACGAGAGCCCGCGGCCGTGCCGGGCGAGCAGCCCGGGGTCGGCGTAGAGCCGCCGCAGCAGCCCCTCGGGGGTGGTCGGCATCCAGCGCAGGTTGATCTCCCGGCGGGCGTCGCGCGACTCGCGCAGCGACTGCAGGAGCCAGCCCTGCTCGGACTCCAGGTCCAGCCCCTTCTCCTCGGCCCAGCGGCGCACCACCGCGTTGAGGACCGCGGTGGCGTAGGTGCGCCGGGCCACGTTGTGCGGCCGCCCGCTGCGCCGGGCCCGCACCTGAGCGGCGCGCACGTCCTCCGGCTCGAGCCGCACCTGCTCGCCGTCGACGTCGAGCAGCACGGGCTCGCGCAGCGGCCGGGGGATGCCGCGGACCGCGCTGCGCAGCACCTGGGCCATGACGGACCGGCCCTTGACGGCGGCGACCTCCTCCGGCTCGGTGCCGGTCGCCGGCACGTCGGCGAGCAGGTCGGCCAGGGTGGTGGCGACCACCCCGCTCTCCCCGAGCGAGGGCAGCACCTGCTCGATGTACCGCAGGAAGACCCGGCTCGGCCCCACGACGAGCACCCCGGAGCGCTCCAGGCGCTCACGGTGGGTGTAGAGGAGGTAGGCGGCGCGGTGCAGTGCGACCGCGGTCTTGCCGGTGCCCGGACCGCCCTCGACGACGAGGATGCCGTCGACGTCGGAGCGGATGATCTCGTCCTGCTCGGCCTGGATGGTGGCGACGATGTCACCCATCCGCCCTTCGCGGGCGGCGGCCATCGCGGCGAAGAGCGCGCCCTCGCCGGTGAGCCCCTCGACCTCGGCGTCGGTGTCGAGCAGCTCGTCCTCCACCCCGGTGACCTCGCGGCCCCGGGTCATGAGGTGGCGCCGCAGCACGACGTCACCCCGCTGGGCGGCGGTCGCCTGGTAGAAGGGCCGGGCCGCCGGGGCCCGCCAGTCGATGAGCAGGGACTCCTGCTCGTCGTCGGAGATGCCGATCCGCCCGATGTAGCGGCGCGAGTCGTCCTGAAGGTCGAGGCGGCCGAACACCAGGCGGTTCTCCACCTGCTCCAGCCGCGCGAGGGTGTCCTCGTAGTGGGTGGCGAAGGCGTCGCGCTCGGACCGGTTCTGCGGGGTGCCGGAGGCCCCTTGGCGGCGGACCTCCTCCAGGCGTCTGCGGTACCGGAGACGCAGGTCGTCCAGACGCTCGTAGACCTGGTCGACGAACTCCTGGTCGGCCTGCCAGGGCACGCCGGTCCGCTGTGACTGCACCACCACGACCCCGCTTCCGTCTCGATCGGCAGACCATTATCTACGACTCGAGGGGGTCGGAGGTGCGCCCGCCCACGGTCGCGGACTGCGTACCATTGCCGGACCGACGGAAGGACCGCTGTGACCGACACCGAGGCCCGGGCCGCCCTCCACCTCCTGCTGGTGGAGGACGACGACGGCGACGCGCTGCTCGTCGAGGAGCTCCTGCGGGACGCCGGCCTCGACACCGACGTCACCCGGGCGTGGAGCCTGGAGGCGGCGGTGGACGCGCTTGCGGTACCGGTCGACTGCATCCTCCTCGACCTCGGGCTGCCCGACGCCTCCGGCCTGGACGCCCTCGTCAAGCTGCGCGACGCCTCCGACGCCGCCGTCGTCGTCCTCACCGGGCTCGACGACGCCGACCGCGGCCTGGAGGCGGTCGGCGCCGGCGCCCACGACTACCTGGTCAAGGGCAGCGTCGACGGCGAGGCCCTGGGACGCGCCGTGCGGTACGCCGTCGAGCACCGCCGCGGCGACCGCGACCGGCGCTCGCAGGAGGAGCTGCGGGCGCGGGCCGAGGAGGTCACCGCGTTCGCCGCGCGGCTGCGTCCGGCGCCGTACCTGCCCGGCGCCCCGCTGCGGTCCCTCGTCCGCGCCGACTCCTCCGACCCGCTGTCCCCCCAGCTGTGCGATGTCGTCGAACGGCCCGACGGCACCGTGCTCACCCTCCTCGGCAGCGCCACCGGCGGCGGGCCGGAGGCGGCAGCGCTCGCCGCCACCGTGCGGGCCGCCTTCCGGGCGCTGGCACTGACCTACGTGCCCGTCGCGGAGCTCGTCGACGTCCTGGACCGCGTGGTCGACGCCGGCCCGGGCTCCGACCTCGTCCCGGCGCTCGTCGTCGAGCTGCTGCCCGCCACCCGCACCGCGCTGTGCCACCTCGCCGGGCACCACGGCCCGGTGGTGCTCGGCGACGAGGGGGCCACCGCCCTGGCCGCCGACGACGGGCGGGGTGTCCCGCTCGGTGCCGGTCCCGGGCCGCGCCCCGTCGTCGCCGCCCCCCTGCGGATCCCCGACCGGCTGCTCATCCTCCCCGACGCCGTGCTCGAGCAGGCGGGCGGCGCCCCCGGGCGCCTGCCGCTCGCGGCGGTCCTCGACGCCGCGGCGAGCGGCGCCGGTGATGAGACGGCGCTCGCGGACACCGTCGAGCGGGTGGTGCGGGCCTACACCACCGACGACAGCGAGCCCCAGTTCGTCCTCCTGGGGTGGGCGCCGGCGTGAGGAGCTCCCGCGGGGCGTGGTCGATGCAGAGCCGGCTGCGCACGGCGATCCTCGTCACCGGGGCCACGCTCGGGCTCGCCCTCCTCGCGGCAGTCATTGCCTTCAGCCAGCTCACCCGCTACCAGGACGAGGTCACCGGCGTCGTCTTCAACGCGGTGGTCGAGCTCGAGGAGCTCCAGTCCGACCTCGTCAACGCGGAGTCCGCCGTCCGGGCGTTCGCACTGAGCGGGGACGAGCAGCTCCTCACCGCCTACACGGACCTCGCCTACGGGCGGCCCGACAAGGTCCGCTCCGGCCTGGGAGCGGTGCTTCCCCGGGTGCCCGGGCTCACCGCCCACTTCGACGCGCTGGCCGACGCCACCGACCACTGGCGGGCCGGCTACGCCAAGCCGCTCATCGAGGAGACCCGGGAGCGCGGCGGTGGGGAGGTCTACTTCGAGTGGCGCACCGAGGGGGAGCAGCTCTTCGCCGAGGTGCGCCGGCCGCTGCGTGACGCCCTGGACGAGCTCATCGCCTTCCGCACCGCGGGCGCGCAGTCCATGCGCACGTGGCAGCAGGTCCTCCTCGGGTCGGTGCTGGCGCTGGCCGTCCTCGGCCTCGTCGCCGGCATCCTCGTGTGGCGCTACCTGCGGCAGTGGGTGATCGACCCGCTCGCCGAGCTGGCGTCCGACAGCCGGGCGGTGGCCGGCGGGGCCCTGGACCGGCCCGTCACCGTCGACGGCCCCCACGAGATCGTCACCCTGGCCGCGGACGTCGAGCACATGCGCCGGCACCTCGTCACCCAGATCGCCACGACGGAGAGCGCCCGCGCCGAGCTCGAGGCCTCGAACCGGGACCTCGAGCAGTTCGCCTACGTCGCCTCCCACGACCTGCAGGAGCCGCTGCGCAAGGTCGCCTCCTTCACCCAGCTCCTCCAGCGACGCTACGGCGACCGGCTCGACGAGCGGGCCCACCAGTACATCGAGTTCGCGGCCGACGGTGCGCTGCGGATGCAGCGGCTCATCCAGGACCTCCTCGCCTTCTCCCGCCTCGGCCGCAACCAGCAGCCGCCCGAGCCGGTGGCGGTCGCCGACTGCCTGGCCGACGCGCTGAGCAACCTCACCGAGACCCTCGAGGAGACCGGCGCGCGGGTCACCGCCGACCCGCTGCCCGAGGTCCTCGGCCACAGCGGGCTGCTCACCCAGCTGCTGCAGAACCTCGTGGCCAACGCGGTGAAGTTCCGCCGCCCCGACACCGTCCCGGAGGTCCACATCGGCGTCGAGCGCGTCGGCTCGGAGTGGCTCTTCCGGTGCAGCGACAACGGGATCGGGATCGAGCCGCGGCACGCCGAACGGGTCTTCGCCATCTTCCAGCGCCTCCACGCCAAGGACGCCTACGGCGGCACCGGCATCGGGCTGGCGATGTGCAAGCGGATCGTGGAGCACCACGGGGGTCGGATCTGGGTCGAGCACCAGGACGTCAGCCGGGGCACCACGGTGCGCTGGACCCTGCCGGCGACCGACCCGCGCGGCCTGCTGAGCGTCGAGGCCGACGCACCCGCCGACCGTGGGATCATGGGCCGCGGCATGACAGGCGCCGGGACTGCCGACGCCGACCCGACGGAGACGGAGCCGTGAGCGACATGATCGAGGTCCTGCTGGTGGAGGACGACCCCGGTGACGTCCTCATGACCGAGGAGGCCTTCGCCGAGTACAAGGTCGCCAACAAGCTCCACGTGGTCTCCGACGGCGAGTCGGCCATGGCCTTCCTGCGCAAGCAGGGTCCCTACGCCGGGGCCGCCACGCCCGACCTCGTCCTCCTCGACCTCAACCTGCCCCGGATGGACGGGCGGGAGGTGCTCGCCGAGCTCAAGGAGGACCCGGTCCTGCGACGCATCCCCGTCGTCGTGCTCACGACCTCCGACGCCGAGGAGGACATCCTGCGCAGCTACAACCTGCACGCCAACGCCTACGTCACCAAGCCCGTCGACTTCGAGCGCTTCATCTCGGTGGTCCGCAAGATCGACGACTTCTTCGTCTCCGTCGTGCGCCTCCCAGGACGCTGAGCGGCGGACGGGCGGGAATGAACACTGCTCACCGGGCGTTGTCGGAAGCGATGGACGAGTGAAGGAAGGAGAACGGTGGTGGAGCTCTACGACGTGCACCCCGAGGCAGGTGACGTGCATGCGCGCGTGCTCGTCAACGCGCTCACCGGTGCCATGGACGCCGGACATGCCGCAGCGCTCGCCGCTCGCCACCTGACCGAGAGCCTCGACACCCAGCGCGTCTGGACCTTCAACATCGACGAGCTCATCGACTACCGCGCCCACCGACCGCCGATGACGTTCGAGAACTGGCGCTGGACCGACTACGACGAGCCGTACGTCGTGCTGGACCTGCTCCGCGACGACGAGGGCACCCCGCTGCTCCTGCTCCACGGCTCGGAGCCCGACCTGCGCTGGGGCGCGTTCGTCGACGCCGTCATCGACGCTGTCGAGCAGTTCGGCGTCGAGCGCACGATCAGCATCCACGGCGTGCCCATGGGTGTGCCGCACACCCGGCCGACCACGGTCACCGCGCACGCCACCGAGCCGGGCCTCATCCCCTCCCAGCCGGAGATCATCGGGACCATCCAGGTGCCCGGCAGCGTGACCGGACTCATCGAGTACCGCCTCGGGCAGGCCGGCCACCAGGCGGTGGGCTTCTCTGCGAACGTCCCGCACTACCTCGCCCAGAGCCCCTTCCACCAGGCGGCCGCCGAGCTCATCCGGCAGACGGCCCGCTCCGGTGACCTCGCCCTGCCCGTCGGCGACCTCGAGCAGGCCGCCAGCACCGCCGCCCTGGAGATCGCTCGGCAGGTGTCCGCCTCGCCGGAGGTGACCGCCGTGGTCCGGGCCCTGGAGCAGCAGTTCGACGCGTTCATGCGCGGCGCGAACCAGGAGACGAAGGCCACGCTCACCGCCCAGCCGGTCGAGCTGCCCACTGCCGAGGAGATCGGCGCGGCGGTCGAGGCGTTCCTCGCCGACCAGGTGGACCAGGAGTCCCTGGGCGGGCGCACGACGGAGCTGGGGACCGGCCCCGAGACCGCCGCGGAGCGGCCTGCGGACGAGGCCGAGAACGCCTCGGACGAAGACGGCGCGCCGAAACAGTAGTCACGGGCGCTCACCCGTGACACACTGGGCGGCGTTGCAGTTGCAGTTCGCTTACGTATGACCCTGGCTCCGGCCGGGCTGTGCACCACGTGGGACGAGGCATTGCGGCAAGGCGGGGCCGGCACAGGGCCGGCCCCAGACGTCCCCGGAAGGACACAGCAGAATGGCACAGGGAACCGTCAAGTGGTTCAACGCTGAGAAGGGCTACGGGTTCATCGCCCAGGACGGCGGCGGCGCCGACGTCTTCGTCCACTACTCCGCGATCCAGTCCGATGGCTACCGCTCCCTCGAGGAGGCGCAGCGCGTCGAGTTCGAGATCACGCAGGGCCCGAAGGGCCCGCAGGCGGAGAGCGTCCGCTCGCTCTGACCTGCAGATCGTGAGGGGCCCGCACCGGTATGGTGCGGGCCCCTTCGTCGTCCGGTCAGCCGGTCGCCGCGGGGTCGGGTGAGCCGACGGGGCCGACGGGACCGACGGGGGCGGGATCGTACGTCGGTCGGTGCGTCCCCGCGAAGGCCTCCAGCTCCTCCCCGGCGACCAGCCTCACCGGGAGCGGGAGCCCGCGCAGGGCCCGCTCCAGCGCCGGCGTGGCGATCGGGGCGGCGGAGCCGACGAGTACGACGTTGCCGTAGCGGCGGCCGCGCAGGATCGCCGGGTCGGCGATCAGCGAGACGTGCGGGAAGACCTCCCGCAGCGTCGCGACCTCCGTCCGCGCCACCGTGAGCGGCGGCCGGTCGGTGAGGTTGACGAGGTAGAGCCCGTCCGGGGTGAGGGCACGGCGTGCCTCCTGCGCCGTCTCGACGGTACGGACGTGGCCGGGGACCTGGATCCCGGCGAAGACGTCGCGTACGACGACGTCCCACGCCCCCGGTGTCAGGGTCCCGAGCGCCGCGCGGGCGTCGGCCACCCGGATGCGCAGCCGGGGCGAGCGGGGCAGGTCGAACCAGATCCGGGAGAGGCGGGCGAGCTCGGCGTCGATCTCCACGACGAGCTGGGTGGAGCCGGGCCGCTGCGCGTCCAGTGCCCGGGCCAGCGCGCAGCCCGCGCCCCCGAGGTGCACGGCATGCAGCGGCCGCGGCGCCGGGAAACCGGCCTCGTCGAGGACCACGGTCATCTGCTGCATGTACTCGAACTCGAGGTACGACGGGTCGGCGAGGTCGACGTAGGAGCTCTCGGCGTCGTTGATGAAGACGGTGACGGCCGACGGGCGGGACGGGTCGCGCAGCAGCTCCACGACACCGGTGGAGGTCCGCACGGGACCGTCCGGCAGGTGGGGGAAGGGCAGACGTCGTCCGCGGCGCCGTCGGGGGGAGGGGCGCTCGGGCATACCCTCCAGGCTAACCTTGTCGCTGGGATGAGCAGGGGCGAGCGCAGTGCGAGTGCCCGGCGCGACTGGGGCACCGACGACGCCGGCTGCACCATCCTGCACGTCGATATGGACGCGTTCTTCGCTGCCGTCGAGCTCCTCGACCGCCCCGAGCTCGTGGGACGGCCGGTCATCGTCGGTGCCGACCGGCGCGGGGTGGTCCTGTCCGCCACCTACGAGGCACGCCGCTTCGGCGTCCACTCCGCGATGCCGATGGCCCGGGCACGGGCGCTGTGCCCGCAGGCCGTGGTGCTGCCTCCGCACCACGACGCCTACGCGCGCATGTCACGTCGGGTCATGGCGATTCTGGCGGACGTCACCCCGGTGATGGAGAAGGTGAGCATCGACGAGGCGTTCCTCGACGTCGCGGGGGCACAGCGCCGGCTCGGTCCGCCGCTGGTGATCGCGCGCGACATCCGGCGGCGCATCCGCAGCGTGCTCGGCGTGCCCGCCTCGGTGGGCGTGGCCGCGACGAAGTTCGTCGCCAAGCTCGCCTCGAGCCACGCCAAGCCCGACGGGCTCCTCCTCGTGCCGCGCGCCGCCACCGTCCCCTTCCTCCACTCCCTGCCGGTCGGGGCGCTGTGGGGCGTGGGGGAGAAGACCCGTGAGCGGCTGCACCGGTACGGCATCGACACGGTCGCGGCGCTCGCCGCGCAGCCGGTGGGCACCCTGCACCGCATCCTCGGGGTCGCGGCCGGGCAGCGGCTGCACGACCTTGCCAACGGGCTGGACCCGCGTGCCGTCGAGCCCGAGCGGGTGGAGAAGTCGGTCGGGACCGAGACGACCTTCGCCTCCGACGTCCAGGACCGCGACTCCCTCGAGGCGGTGCTCCTCGACCAGGCCCATCGCACCGCCGCCCGGCTCCGCCGGTCCGGCCGGCTGGGGCGGACGGTGGCGATCAAGGTGCGGTCGGCCGACTTCCGGACCATCACCCGCTCCCGGGCCGTGGAGGCCACCGACGTCGCCCACGACATCTTCTCCGTCGCCCGCGGCCTGCTCGACGGCGTCCCACTGCCCGCCGGGGGCGTGCGGCTGCTCGGCGTGCGCGTGGAGCAGCTCCAGTCCGCCGACGAGGGGGTGCAGCTGCGGCTCGGCGAGGGGGACCGCCGCCGGGAGGCGGAGTCGGCGATGGACGACATCCGGCGCCGCTTCGGCCCGGCGGCACTGCGTCCGGCGTCGCTGCTCGATCCCGCAGCCTCACCCCGCCCCGACGCCGGGGCGGGAGCGGTGGGGGAGGACCTCGGAACGTGACCAGTATCCAACCCGGTTGACTTTCGCCCGACCCTCCGGCGACCTAAACTTGTGTTAATCGCCCTGAGGTAGGGCACCCTGTGGACCGGATCGGAGGACCGATGCCTCTTTCTGAGTATGAGCAGCGGGTGCTCAGCCAGATGGAGCAGCAGCTCCGCTCCGACCCGCGGATGGTGAGCACCTTCACCTCCGAGCAGCGCTACTCCGGCCGCCGGCTCGCAGGAGGTGCCCTTCTCGTGCTCGCGGGTCTGGCCCTGCTCGTCGCCGGTGTCGCCGCCGCCCTCGTCTGGCTGGGCGTCCTCGGCTTCGTCGCGATGCTCGGCGGGGTGATGCTCGCGATCTCCAAGCCGAAGGGCGCCGTGGCGGGCTCCCTGGGCGGCGGGAAGAAGGCCAGGCCGGCCGCCCGCCGTGACTCCGGCTTCATGCAGCGTCTCGAGGAGCGGTGGGACCGTCGCCGCGACGAGCGCGGCCGCTGACCACCGACAGCCACGCGAGGTCCGTCAGGATCCCTGACGGACCTTTCGCGTTCCCGGCCGCAGCTCCGCCGCGCTGCACCTGACCGGTCCGCGTCCCGGCCCGACGTCTTCACCGGCGAGCAGCGCCGCCGCTGAGCAAGACCCGGCCCGCGTCGGTCCACCCGGCCCGCGCTGCTCCGCGCCCTCCACCGCGCTCCACGGGCACCGCCGCCGCAGCCCCACCGACGCACCCTCGTCGGCGGCCACCCCGCGACCGGGAGGCGCGACACCGCAGGCCGCCGGTCGCCGACACCCCACCTCCACTCCGCACCACCGGCTGCCTCCGCCTCGCCCCACCCGGCCCTCCACCTCGGCCCACCCGGCGCCCTCCACCTCGGCCCACCCGGCGCCCTCCACCTCGGCCC
>Ga0209487_1002059_pt1 | contig 16587 bp, 11 predicted proteins | sample Poulit2012_FD_187524 | JGI IMG/M metagenome (GOLD analysis project Ga0209487, IMG submission 187524) | Agricultural soil microbial communities from Georgia to study Nitrogen management - Poultry litter 2012 (SPAdes) (version 2) | ecosystem: Environmental > Terrestrial > Soil > Agricultural land...
GGTTAGTATTAACGTTTTCATTTAATGGCGTCCTTGCTACTGAGGCGGAAGCTTCATGGTTTTTATCATCCGCGTGAAAATCGCCGCGATTTCTTCTGGGTTTCTCGTCGCTTCTTGCGATATTTTGGTACTAAAGCCCAAGACTGGACTATTCATGTAATGCTCGATAAGCCGAAGAAGCATAATTTTGGCGACGCCGACCGTCAATTTTACGTCAATCATGGGCCGAAGAGGACCGGTTGTGCGGCGAATGACGCCCCTATTCGTCGCACTTAATGCGGTGAATAGCTTGCGTATGCGGGGCAGCGGGCCATAATTGCCGCATGAATAGCGGTGATTACAAATACATCTGGCAGGCCAGCGACTGGCCGAGCTGGCGCTTCGACATAGCGGCATTGGCGGAACTCATGGTCGAAGTGAGTCGCGCCCAGCGGCTGCTACTGGGGCGTTTGGCCGACGTAGGTATAGCCTTGCGCGATCAGGCGAGCTTGGCCGCGCTTACTGAGGATGTGGTCGAGACGAGAAAAATTGAGGGCGAACAGCTCAATGTTGAGTCTGTGCGCTCATCTATTGTCCGCCGGATGGGTGTCGACATCGGGGCGCCACTGCCTTGAACGAGCGGCAGGTGAAACTGCTAAACAAGCAGCTCAACGGTTTCGAGGGAAAGCTCACCACCCGAAAATGGGCGGCCATTGCCAAGTGTTCGTCGGACACAGCGCTGCGCGACATCAACGATTTGCTCACCCGAGGCGTACTGCGCAAAACGGATGCGGGCGGGCGCAGTACCAGCTATGAGCTGAACGATTTGGGGGAGTAGGGGCAACGATTATTCGAACAAATCGAAGCTCACTATAATCCAGCACGCCGTCACAATGCGTTGGGGCCCGTCAGTTTGGAGGCGTTTGAGCACCGAACGCTTGCTACGTCGAGTACCTGGTTTTACTGGTAGGGATCATTTTTGGTGTCTAAGCCAACTTGGCATGGCCTTCGCTATTCGCTATAAGGCTGTCATGGACAGAATAATTTTTATGAAATCAGTGAACTTCGAATTCTTGAGACCCGAGAATGACCTGCTTGCTAACCTCGGTGGTTTGGCCGAGGCGGTCCTGCATATTGATCCGGGTAGTGCTTTGACCCGTTTACGCAGTTTTGCGGAAGAGCTGACCAAGGCCATCTATAAGGAAGAGCTGCTGCCGCGTATGCCGCAGTCCAGCTTCTATGAGCTGATCAAAAGTCCGGTTTTTGAGGATTGCGTTAGCAAATCACTGATTCATCAGATCAACTTTTTGCGCATTCAAGGCAATGACACCGCCCACGGCGCAGAGGGTGAATTACGTAATGCACAAATGGCTCTGGGTACGGCGCACCAGTTGGCTATGTACATGGGCATCAAGTATTACGGCAAGAAGAAGGAACAAATCGCCGCATTTGTTGATGTAAAAGATCCAACAGCAACCTTAAATCAGCTACAGAAATCCGTTTCGAGCTACGAGAAAGAACTGCAAAAGCAGCAAGAAGAGCTCGAAAGAGTCATGGATCAGCTGGAGCTTGAGCGCACCAGAAACATCGAAAAGCTGGGGCCGCCTGCCAGGGCCGATCAGCAAAAACGCCAGCAGCAGAGTCAGCAGGTAGCCGACAGCTTACAATGGAACGAAGCTAAAACACGCGCCCTATTGATCGATGCCATGTTGTTGCAGGCTGGCTGGGATATTCAGAACCGCGATCAGGTCGGCCAGGAAGTTGAAGTACAGTTTGCCAACAACCCAAGCGGCAAGGGATATGTGGATTACGTGCTCTGGGGGGATAACGGTCACCCACTTGCTGTGATCGAGGCCAAGAAATCCGGCAATACCAACCTACAGGCTGGTCGAGAACAGGCCCGGCTATATGCCGATGCCTTTGAGCACATGGGCTATCAACGCCCTGTCATTTTCTACTCCAACGGCTACGAAACCTTCATCTGGGACGATCACCAGTACAACACCTACCGGCCAGTTTATGGCTTTTACAGTAAAGACAGCCTGGATTACCTGATTTATCAGCGCCACTATCGCGCCGCAGAGCTGGAAAAGTTCAATCCAGAACTCAGCATTGCTGATCGCCCTTACCAGATTGAAGCCATCAAAACGGTCGCTGCGCATTTTCAAAGCCAGCGTCGCAAAGCGCTCATCATTCAGGCCACCGGCACCGGTAAAACTCGCGTAGCTATCGCGTTGGCTGAGCTGCTGTTGCGTACCGGCTGGGCCAAGCGGGCATTGTTCCTGTGCGACCGAAAAGAGCTGCGCGTACAGGCAGATGACGCCTTTAAGCAAAACCTGCCATCCGAGCCGCGTTGTGTGATTGGTGAAACCAACAAGATTGATCAAAGTGCGCGGATCTACATTGCCACCTACCCCGGTATGATGAATCGCTTTGCACAGTTAGATGTCGGCTTTTTCGATCTGATTATTGCAGATGAATCCCACCGCAGCATCTACAACAAGTATCGTGACCTGTTCGATTACTTTGATGCTTTGCAAGTGGGCTTAACCGCAACCCCGGTGAAATTCATCAGTCGAAATACCTTCGATATCTTCGACTGCGAAACCACCGATCCGACATTCGAGTTTGGGTTGGACGCGGCCATTAATAACGAACCGCCTTACCTGGTACCCTTCCGGGTGAAAGACCTGACCACCGACTTTCTTCGTGATGGTATTCATTACAACGACCTGACAGAAGAACAAAAGCGTCAGTTGGAAGAAGACCTGGGCGAAGAAGAGGCCCGCAATACCACCATTGCAGGCAAAGATATTGGCCGCAAGATCTTCAGCGAAGATACCGATCGCATCATCCTTGAAAATCTGATCAACAATGGCATCAAGGATGAGACAGGTTCCCTTGTCGGCAAAACCATTATCTTCGCTCAGCGTCAGGATCATGCTGAGCACCTGGAAAAGCTGTTCTGCAAGCTCTACCCGCAATATGGCACCAAGGTGTGCAAGGTCATCCACAATGCGATTCCCCATGTTGAAAGCCTGATCAAAGAATTCAAAAAATCCGATAACGATTTTCGCATCGCTATTTCAGTGGATATGCTGGACACCGGCATCGACGTGCCTGAAGTCGTCAACTTGGTGTTTGCCAAGCCGGTAAAGAGCTGGGTGAAATTCTGGCAAATGATTGGTCGAGGCACGCGCTTGCGCCCGAATCTCTTTGGTCCTGGAAAACATAAGACCGAGTTCCTGATTTTCGACCATTATGGCAACTTCGACTTTTTCGAGGAGGAGTATCAGGAGCCTGATGACACCGGCAGTAAATCCTTGCTGCAAACCACCTTTGAAGCCCGTCTTGAGCTGGCGCAGGCGGCATTACAGCAAAATCATGCGGCCGCTTTTGATACGGCCATTGAGCTACTGCGGGCCGACATTAATGACTTGCCCGACACCAGCATCGCGGTAAAGCGCGAACTGCGGGTCGTACACCAGCTACAGCAAACCGATCTGCTAAAGGGGTTCGATGCGAAAACCCAGCATCTGCTGGCCAATACCATCGCACCCTTAATGTCTGCACGTGTGCTTCGCGACAAACATGCTACCCAGCTGGACAAGCTGATGGCCACCATTGAACGCTGCCTGGTAGAACAAGCGAGCTGCTTTGATGATGGCAGAGATCTGCTGCTCACCGAGATAGACAAACTGGCCGTGAATATTCAGGCAGTACGCCAGAAAGACGCCATCATTGCAGAAGTACGCAGTGCCGACTTTTGGCAAGCGCCCAATATCGAAAGGTTAGAAAAGGCCCGTAAAGAGTTGCGCGGCATTATGAAATATCGCCAGCAGCGAACCGGCCCCGGTTATGAGACCGGCACCACGCGTGCAGGGGATTCCGGGGTGCGTGAAGCTGAGCGTGAGGTAAAGATCGCCGGTGCCAACGAGGCCATGATCTACCGCCGCAGGCTCAAGGACATTCTGGATCAAATGGTGGCTGCCAACCCCACGTTGCAGAAAATCCGCAAAGGGGAACCCATTGCGGAGCCAGAACTAAAAACACTGACGTCTACCATACTCACCAGCCACCCAGGTGTGAGCCTGGAGGTGCTGAATGAATTCTATGGTCGTACGGCAGATCAATTGCACCTGACGGTACGTGAGATTATCGGGCTGGATGCACAAGCCATTGAAGACCACTTCAAGAGCTTTTTACACGCCCACCCAGCGCTAACCGCTCAGCAGGTGCGGTTTATGAATCTGCTCAAAAATTACATCGCCCAGCACGGCTCCATCGTAATCGAAAAACTCTACGACGCGCCATTTACCTCCGTCTCACACGAAGGAATTGACGGCGTATTTACCCCAGACGACGTGGGTGAGCTGATTGCCGTGTTGAAACCCTTTATCAAGGCTGAACCAAAATCATCGGGTTCACAGCCAGAAAGCACACAGGAGTGAACATGCAACCACTGGAATGGACAATTGAACTTATTATTACTGCCTCGGTAGCAGGCTTGGTGCTTGCTGTGCTGGGATATTTACTGGCGATGGTATTGCTGGGCCGCAAGAACACTGAACTAAGCGGGCAGCTGAAGCAGACCGAGCAAGCCCTGGAATTGGCCAATACGCAGAGCCAGAAGCAGCAAGAAGACATCAAGCAGCTCAGTGCAGCCCTACACGAGAAGGATCTGTCTGAAAGCAAGTTACAGACAAGGCTGGATAGTGTTGAGTCTACAGCCCAAACCACCGAACAGCGCCTGAATGACACAGTAACAGAACTGAAGGGTCAGCTGGCATCTCAGCAAAGCGCGTTGGATGAGGTTAAAGGGCAGCATCACAGCACCGAAAAGCAATTGGAAACCGCTCAAGCTGATAACCGAGCGCTGAAAGAACAAACGCTGGATTTGCGAAGCCGTCTGGAAAAAGCGGAACAGAATATTCAGCAAGAGCGCTCTCTGGTAAGCCAACTCAAAGAAGAATTGGCTCAGGAAGGCAAAAAGGCCAAAGAGCTTGGATCGTCCAACTTCGAAGCGCGTGAGCAACTAAAGGAAGCCAAGCAGAGCCTTATGGAGGTTCAACAGCGTAATACCCAGCTTCAGGAACGCTATCAGTCGCTCAGTAATGAGTATACAGAACTGAAAACCACGCTGGAACGCAAAGAAGAGCACTTCAAAGAGCAAATGCAACAGCTCAGTGAGACCAAGCAATCACTCACCAAAGAATTCGAGAATCTAGCAAACAAAATCTTCGAGGAAAAAGGCAAAACCTTTACCCATACCAGCCAGGCCAGCATCGACACCATGCTTAAGCCCTTCCGCGAGCAGATCGAAGGCTTCCAGAAGCGTATCAATGAAGTACACGATGCGTCGCTTCAGGGAAATACCAGCCTCAATGCCGAGATAAAAAAGGTGCTGGAAATTGGCCTTCAAATGAGCAAAGAGGCCAATAATCTAACCTCAGCCCTCAAAGGTGATTCCCAGCAGCGCGGTGCCTGGGGGGAAGCGCAACTTCGCCGTACCCTGGAGATGAGCGGCTTGATCGAAGAAGCGCACTATGAAGTGCAAAGCTCGTTCAAAGATGCCGAAGGCAAACAAAAGCAGACCGATTATTTGATCAAGTTGCCTGACGGTAAGCACATCATCATCGACAGCAAGGTAGCCCTGAATGCCTACGACCGGGCTGTAGGCGCGGAATCGCCAGAAGAATACCAGCTTGCCATGAGCGAGCATGTAAAAGCTGTGCGCAAGCACATTGATGATCTGGCATCAAAGGACTACACCAACCTGGTGGGTATGCGTAGCCCCAGCTTTGTGCTCATGTTTATGCCGATAGAACCCGCCTACATCGAGGCGCTCAAGAACAACAAAGATCTGTTTGAATACGGCTACAAAAAAGGCATCGTGCTGGTCTCCCATACCACCTTGATTCCTATTCTGCGCACTGTTTCCAACCTGTGGATGATTGAACGCAGCAATGCAGAAGCCCGCGAAATCAGCGAGAAAGCAGGCGATATTTACAACTCTGTGTGTACGGTTGCTGAGCGATTGAGCAAGTTAGGTGGCACCCTGAGCACTGTCAGCAATCACTATAACAACACCGTCAAAGCGTTGGCTGGTCAGCAAGGCTTGTACGGTAAAGTGGATCGATTCAGTCAGCTCTCTGCCAAAGTCAGCAAAAGCCTGCCCCATCTGGAGGCAACCCATGTGGATTTCGAAACTGAGCGTTTGGCCTTAATTGTTGAGCCCATAGAAGAGCCATTATCAGAGCCGGAACCAGAGCATTTAGACAGTGATGCACAATCGGCACCCACAATCGAATCAGAAACAGCAGAAAACCATTAAGCGAGTAACTCAATGCTAACAGGCAAAATACGTAACGATATCGACAAGCTCTGGGAGAAGTTCTGGACTGGCGGTATCACCAACCCATTAACGGTGATCGAGCAGATCAGCTACTTGATGTTTGCCCGCATGCTCGACATGCAGGACGACATGGCAGAGCGCAAAGCGAACCGCACAGGCAAAGACTTTGACCGCCTGTTTCCCAATACCCCAGAAGGCCAATTGCTGCGCTGGAAGAATTTCAAAAACCTCAGCGGCAAAGAGCTGCATAAACACCTTAAGCAAAACGTCTTCCCTTACTTTGCCAAACTGGGTAAAAAGTCGGATGAGCAAGATGGGCTAGGCAGTGATGGCAGCGCCATCGAGGCGTTAGGCCATATCGGCGAATACATGCAAGATGCCGACCTCGAAATCAAAAACGAATCGGTACTGGTCAGCGCTGTAGAAATGGTGGACGAGCTGCCGCTCACCCAAAGCGACGTAAAAGGCGATATCTACGAATACCTGCTCAGCAAGCTCACAACTGCTGGCATTAACGGCCAGTTCCGTACCCCGCGCCATATCATCGACGCCATGATCGAGCTGATCAATCCGCAGCCTACCGAGAGTATATGCGACCCGGCCTGTGGCACGGCTGGATTTCTCGCCCGCACCATGGAGTACCTTAACCGCGTACATTCCAGCGAGGCCGGTATCTTTGAAGATGAAGAGGGCAACAAACACTACACCGGTGACCTGTTAGAGCCTTACCGCGACCATATCAACAAAAACATGTTCTGGGGCTTTGACTTCGATACCACCATGCTCCGCGTCAGCAGCATGAACATGGCCCTGCACGGCGTGAACGGCGCCAATATTTTGTACCAAGACTCACTGAGCAAATCCATCAAAGAGAACTTCCCCGAGCAGGAAGAAAACTTCTTCGATGTAATTCTGGCCAACCCGCCATTCAAAGGCAGCCTGGATGAAACCAATACCAACCCGGATGTGCTCGGCCTGGTAAAAACCAAGAAAACCGAGTTGCTGTTTGTGGCGCATATTCTGCGTGCGCTCAAGCTCGGTGGCCGTGCCGCCGTGATCGTGCCCGATGGCGTACTGTTTGGTTCCTCCAAGGCGCACCAACAACTGCGTGCAGAACTGATTGAGAACAATCAGTTGGAAGGTATCGTCAGTTTGCCCAGCGGGGTGTTCAAGCCTTACGCGGGTGTCAGCACCGCGATTTTAATATTTACCAAAGGCGGCTCAACCGAAAGAGTCTGGTTTTATGATCTACAGTCGGACGGCTTTTCCTTAGACGATAAACGTACGCCGCTGAAAGGTGAAAGCGGCAATGACCTCCCTGATGCCATAGCTCAGTGGAAAAAGTATCGCACTTTGATCGATAAAAACTCTCGTGCTGCGACTATCGAAAAACAGTTTGGCGATAAATCGCAGAAAGCGTTTGTGGTAGATGCCGAGTTAATTAAGGCGAATAAATACGATCTTTCTATCAATCGTTATAAGGAAGTAGTTTATGAAGAAGAGCAGTATGAGCCGCCTAAGAAGATTTTGAAGAAGTTGAAAAAGCTGGAGATGGATATCCTGGCGGATTTGGACGAGCTGGAGGGGTTGTTGTGAGTTGGCCACAAGCTAAATTAGAAGACGTAATATCGTTTATTCGCGGCGTTACTTTCAAACCTGATGATCAAGTTGAAGCTTTATCACAAGGTTCGACGGTGGTTATGCGGACTAAAAACGTTCAGGTTGCGGGGTTAGATCAAGATGACTTGATTGCTATTCCCTCAGAGCTAGTAAAGAGAAAAGAACAGGCGCTTCGGGAAGGCGACATTTTGATCTCATCAGCTAATAGCTGGGAGCTTGTCGGAAAGGCTAGTTACGTACCTCGGCTCGATTATCAGGCTACTGCTGGAGGCTTTATATCTATAGTTCGAGCTAAGAAAAGCGTTATCGATAGCCGATATCTTTACCATTGGATTGCCAGCCCTTCGTCGCAGCATAAAATTCGGCATTGCGGCCGTCAAACCACTAATATTTCAAACTTAGACGTAGGTCGATTCAAGGATCTGGAAATCCCCCTCCCACCCCTAACCGAACAAAAGCGCATCGCCGCCATTCTAGACAAAGCCGACGCCATCCGCCGCAAACGCCAGCAAGCCATCCAACTCGCCGACGAATTCCTCCGTGCCGTGTTCTTGGATATGTTTGGTGATCCGGTGACGAACCCGAAGGGGTGGGAAATAACTTTCATGACTTCGCATGGTGGCTTTAAAAACGGCCTTAACTTTGGGAAAGGAGAAGTCGGAAATTCTCTGCGTTATTTGGGTGTAGGCGATTTTAAATCATTGAGTACTATAGATGATGTATGTTCACTAGGTAGCGTTGAGTTAGATACGTTGCCAGCGAAAGACTATCTTCTTGAAAATGGCGATCTTGTATTTGTGAGGTCAAACGGAAATAAAGCATTGGTTGGTCGCTGTATTACTGTATATCCTAACGGCGAGCCATTAACTTTTAGTGGGTTTTGCATCCGCTATCGAGTTGAAAGTGGTGATGTTGATCCTGAATATCTAAATTATCTATTCCGAACTCCATCCATGAAACAGGCGATGTTGAAAGGTGGGCAAGGCGCAAATATTCAAAACATTAATCAAAAAATATTAGCTGCACTTGAGATTCCTTTGCCGACTAAAACCCTTCAAGAGAAGTTTTCAAAAGTTGTACGAGTATATAGAGACTCAAGGCTCCGCGTAGATTGTAGCTTTACAGATGCTGAAAATTTGTTTGCAGCGATTAGTCAAAGAGCCTTCTCAGGCGAGCTCTAAGGAGAGGGTATGATCAACGAAATTCAAATCAATCCACCGGTAGCGACCTATCTGAATCCGACAAGGCTCAACGACCTGCGTCGTATCAATTATATCTTCGGCGCGAATGGTACGGGAAAAACAACTATCAGCCGTGTGATTGCCGCAGAGCAAGGGCATGAGCACTGCCAGCTAGTGTGGCGAGGTGGAAGTGAACTTGAACGCATGGTGTATAACCGGGATTTTGTTGATCGTAACTTTAACCAGGATGGTCCTCTGCCAGGCGTATTTACTTTAGGTGAGAATCAGGTTGAGGCCGAGCGCGAAATTGCTCGTTTACGGCCAGAAATAGATAGAGTTAATGATCAAATATCAAGCCTGAAGATGCAGTTGGATGGGGAGGATGGTCAATCTGGAAAGCGTAAAGAGCTTTTAGATTTAGAGCCTGTATTAAGGGATAAGTGCTGGAAGCAAAAGGAACTCCATGACGCCTATTTCAAAGAGGCCTACGCTGCAGCAAGTGTTCGGGGTAATAAAGAGAGATTCAAAGAGAAAGTGTTATTGGAACAGGCATCCAATACGGCGGATCTCTTGTCGCTGGAAGAACTAAAACAAAAAGCTCAAACTGTTTTCTCAAATGAACTTGAGCGGGCTGTTCCGCTTGAGACCCTTTCTGCTACTGACCTTGTATCCGTAGAGGGAAGTGCGTTACTGCAAAAAGTGATTGTCGGTAATCAGGATGTCAATATTGCGGCACTGATTAATCGCCTTGGTAACAGTGACTGGGTGAAACAAGGGCGTCAGTATCACGAGCAAGAACCCGAAATCTGCCCTTTCTGCCAACAGTCCACCGACAAACAATTTGCGGATGATATCACAGCGTTTTTTAGCGAAGCCTATGACAACGACGTTCAATCATTAAGGCAGCTACAGGTAAGCTACAAGGGTGAAAGCGAACGGCTATTGGCAACAATTCAGCGCTGTGTGGAGGCTCAAAACCCATTTTTGAAGCAGGATCTTTTTAACGCAGAAGCTCAGGCCCTTACAGAAAGATTGAAAAGAAATTTGGCCATATTGAACAAGAAGATTGATGAGCCTAGCAGGAAGGTTGAGCTGGAATCGATCGATCCATTGGTTGCGCAGTTGCAGTCCTTGTTGGTCGAGGCCAACGAAGCAACTAATGAGCATAATCAGATGGTGGCGAATATTGCTGTTGAAAAGCGCACCCTGATCGGGCAAGTCTGGCGCTATGTATTGAATGAATTGTCGGATGATTTACAGCAGTACCATCAAAGTAAAGATCGTCTTGAAAGAGCAATTGAAGGTATGGAGCAAAGTCTACGAGAGAAGAACGTACTTCTTCGTGGGCTGAAGGATCAAGTAAAGGAACTAGAAAAGCAAACAACATCCATTCAGCCAACGATTGCTGCTATTAAGGACTTGTTGCAGAAGTTTGGCTTCACTTCATTTTCAATTGGAGAGGCGGATGAAGGTCGTCACTATCGAATAATCCGTGCAAATGGTGAGGATGCAAGTCGCTCACTTAGCGAAGGTGAGAAGACCTTTATAACATTTTTGTACTTCTACTACTTAATCAAAGGTGCTCAATCCCCCTCAGGTATTACAGCCAACCGAGTCGTTGTTTTTGATGACCCCATATCGTCGCTAGACAGCGACATTCTTTACATCGTAAGCAGTCTTATTAAAGGCGTGATGGAAGAGGTAAGAAGCCAGAGTTCTCAGATCAAGCAAATATTTGTGTTGACTCATAATGTCTATTTTCATAAGGAAATTAGTTACAACAGAAGCAGGCCAGCTGATAAAGCTCTTAGTGAGGAAAGTTTTTGGCTGGTAAAGAAACTTCAGCAGGGTTCTGTTGTTGAACGTTGCATTACTAATCCAATTCGTTCGGCCTATGAGCTGTTGTGGGAGGACGTGAAGGCAGAAAATATTTCCAGTGTCAGCCTTCAAAATACATTGCGTAGAATACTTGAGAATTATTTCACAATGTGGGGTGGAATGGGCAAAGACGAAATTTGTGCGCTCTTCGATGGGCGAGACAAGTTAATTTGCCAGTCCCTGTTTTCCTGGGTCAATGACGGCTCTCACTCAATTCATGACGACCTTTATATCAATCATGGCGAGAAAACGAATGAGGCATACCTTCGTGTCTTCCGTAGTGTCTTCGAAAAGGCCCGTCAGTTAGGTCACTACAACATGATGATTGGAGTTGCCAACGAGGATGGCAACCACCAGGCTGAATTAGCTGTCAACCTGGAAGTCACATCATGAGGATATCTATACGGAACAATAGCAGTTACATCATTGAGTTCGATCGGCTTATTGTTAGCGGGCGCGAAGCGGCAGGTGGGTATGCCTTTAGTTTCACTTTGCGCGGTAGCCGTCCGGCATGCAGTGCCCCTGTCAGTATTTTTGATATAAGCCTGAGCCTTTCTCTCTCCGACCCCGTTAGACCATTACTAACCGCTGTTCCATCATCGACTCAAGTGGTTCAGTGCCACAGCTTCGCTAATAACAGTGAGCAGATTCATTTTGAGTGTGTGTTAACTAAAGGGCAGGTGAACGCGATTGAGGACTATCGCTTGGAAGGGGATTTGAAGCTAAATGTGGGCTTAAGGGCCTTAACCACATCGGGTGATGGTCTGCTTACCAGCTTCGATGTGGCAGATGTTGTTGTATCCAGAGAGCATTGGCTTAACGCGCTGAAAAGTGCCGGATTCAGACAAACCTTACTGTTTGAAGTGCCACTTCCTTCTGTGTCTGAAGAACTAACCGGCATTATCAGTAAGGCTCAGGAGTTTATCGAAACCGGACACTATAAGGACGCCGTCATGCAGTGTCGTCATATCATAGAGCAGATCGAAAAAGTGCGTGACGATAAAAATCAATCTTCTGCTGCCAATACAAAAGCACATAGCAAAGAGCGGAAGGATATGTCGTCCATAGAGCGGTTGCTGAGCGTTCGCGAACAACTCAAAAATGTTTGCCAGCTGGGTGCTCATGGGAGTGAATCCTTTACCCGATCACAAGCTAAGACCGTGCTTGCAATGACGATGGCATTGTTGGCAGAGCCGACGGTTGGGTTCACTGCGTCAAATGAAGAGGACAACAATATGGAAAACGTAGAATGAGAATTACGCGAATATCCCTGACGAACTTTCGCTCCTTTAAGGACACGCAGCCAATTGAGATCGCGCCAGTAACCCTTTTGTTTGGGCCTAACAGCGTGGGTAAAAGCTCTGTCTTGATGGCACTGGCTTATGTACAACAGATTTTGAAGAAGGGGCATTGCAATCCTCAAAAACTGGATGCTTTGGGTGATAAGACCATAGGCGGATTCCGTGCACTGGTTCATGGGCAGGATCTCAAGAAAACCATTCGAGTTCGTCTGGATTATGAAGCGGGCAAAACGCCCTTTGTTTACTATGGCGCGAATGTCGATGAAATGGCAAACCATATTCAAAACGTTTCCTACGTTTTGATGAATGACTTTGGCGGTAGTATAGAGTCTGGAGCGATAGAGTTTGAGATAGCCTGGTCAGAACGTTTCAAACAGGCTTATGTAAAGAATTACCGCGTTTGGGCAAACGATGTGTATGTGGGATGTTTAAACTCATCGGAGGATCAGAAAAACACGCTGATTCGGGAACTGAATACGCAACATCCATTGCTTGTGCCTCACAACAACGACGATTGGCTGGAGAGTCAGTATGGCGAAGCTGATGAAAGGGAGCCTTTAGAAGCTGATGAGTACCATACAGAGTTTGAGCAAGTACTGAATCAATTGAACCCTAATCCTGCTTCTACAGCTGCGGTATCCGATAGAGAGTTATCGGGAGCAAACTTCGTCAATCGTATTGCACCTATTGCTTTAGCCTGTCGGAGTGGTGCTGTACCTTTGCTGGGCGTTCCTGTTGTTACCAACCTGGTGGGTCAGGACTTTGATGAGCTGGATGAGCACTTTAATTTTCTGGTAGTACGGGAAGTTCTAAGCCAGGCTTTCGTATTGCCCCTCGATAAGCTTCTGGAATATCTGGATAAAAGTGTTCAGATCGGCCCGCTTCGCGTGGTACCTGATAATGATTACGTTCCAAATCCTCATCCTGAGCAAAAGGAATGGGTAGACGGTTCCGCTGCCTGGGATCTACTGCATAAAGACCCGAATAGTGACGAATCCATTAGAAAGTTGATCAGAAACACAAGCGAGTGGTTCGCGTCCAGCGATAAGCTTGATGCAGGCTATGAGATCATCAATAAATCAATAGCAGAGAGTTTGGACGCAGGCAGTGACCAGGGGGATCTTGGCCTGTTCAGCAAGCGACATGTTTTCTTTAAAGAATTGCGTAGCAATATCCTGCTGTCAGCAAACCAGTTGGGAACGGGGATATCGCAGGTATTGCCCATAGTGGTCGCTGCAAATCATGACGATATTGCGCTCATAAGTGTTGAGCAACCAGAGTTGCACATTCATCCGCGTTTTCAGGTGGAACTAGCCGATGTCTTTCTTAGGGCAAAACAAAAGCATTCCTTCCTGATTGAAACGCACAGTGAACACATCATTCTTCGCCTGTTGAAGCGTATACGGCAGACCACAGATAAGGAACTGCCAGAGAATTATCAGCCTATCGAGGAAGACGACGTCTCCATCGTTTATCTGGAGCCTACCGAAAATGGTGTTGTGACCAAACGCATCCGCGTGGATGAGGATGGTGAATTTGTTGATCGCTGGCCTCAGGGCTTTTTTGTGGAGCGTCGTGAGGAGCTTTTGTAATGATCTACGAGTATGCGCTTGAGCCAGCGGTGTTAACTTCGTGGGCATCAAATGATCGTGATTACGCTGAGTTTCTTAGAGAATATGGCTTGGGCACTCCCCGGATTGTAAGCAGCTTTCCAAAGAAAAAGGCGTCTAAACTTCGTAGTTATTTACTACAGCATAGCCCGCAGGATGAGCAGTCGTTGGCGGGGCAGCGTTACACCGAGATGGTGCTTAAAGTCGTGGAGTCAATCGTTGTGCGGGATGTTCAGGTTCAGAATACTACTGAGTGGGAAGAAGCAGCAGTTGTTGAGAATCGCAGAGCTCCCTTTGATGTGATCTTGTCCTCAACTGATATCCAAGAGGGAAATAATGTCACACCAGCCTCGATGTATTCACAAGGCAGCATCTGGAATCATCCTGGTCAGATAAATGTTTCGCGAACGAATGAAGGGTTGTTTGCCGCTGTAGTGAATCTGATTCGGCTAGCGGATGACAAAATCGTAATTATTGATCCCTTTGGATGGACTGCTGAGGCCATTAATTTTATCCAGTTTATGCTTCACTCCATTCCGAATAATCGGGTTTCTGAGGGGCTACCAGCGGTCGTGCTGTTTTATAAAGAAAAACGCGGTAGCGGTAACAGTGGTAATGGTACCCCATCCGCTGATCACATTAGGCAGCAGATACTTCAGGGCCTTACGGGTGATGTATCCAATATACAGCTCGAAGTATTCGAGCTAAAAGGGACTGCAAGCAACGACGTTTTTCATAATCGTTGTATTTTGACGGAACATGGTGGCGTGATAACCGGGCATGGCATCAGTATGTCTGGCGACGAATCGCATACCGATGAAGCGATATTAATGAACCCTGAGATTTATCAGAAAAAATGGCGGCAGTTTATTGAGCAAAATTGCTTCGAGGTAGTATCAGAGGCCAAGGGATAGTTGGAGTAATTTTATGGCAGTTCAACATGGTATCTGGAAGATTGGCGAGAAACCTCAGCCTTTGGTCGCCATCAGGTTGGATAGTGAAGCGTTGCTAGAAGAGCAGATTACTCGTGACATATCCATTCTGAACAGTGGTTGGATGTTGATCGGTCGCCAAGTCTACACCGACTTTGGTAAGTACATAGACCTGCTCGCTATTGATGGTACTGGCTCTATTATCATTATCGAGCTAAAAAAACATAAGACGCCAAGAGATGTTGTAGCGCAAGCAATTGACTATGCCGCTTGGGTAGAACACCTGCCCTCAGAAAAGTTTGTGCAGATCTATTCGGAATTTGCTGAAAGGAATGGTTTGCCCGAGAAGAGTTTCGATGAGGCGTTTAAAGCGCGATTTGGAGCTTTGCCGGTAGAGGACGATATCAATAGCTCTCATCAAATGGTGATTGTTGCGGCTGAGCTGGATGCAAGCACGGAGCGCATTATCAACTACCTGAATGACAAGGCCAGTGTGGCTGTCAACGCCGTGTTTTTCTCGGTTTTCCAAGACGGAGATAGTCAGTATTTAAGTCGCGCTTGGATGATCGACCCTGTCGAAACCGAAGAGCATGCTGTTAACACCCGCCAAAAAGGTGAGTGGAATGGCGAATTCTACGCGAGCTTTGGTGCCGGGCCCGGAGGTAGAAGCTGGGAGGACGCTATCAATCATGGTTTCATTTCGGCTGGCGGCGGGCGTTGGTACAGCAAGACATTGTTTATGCTTAAGCCGGGCGATCGAGTGTGGGTGAATATCCCTGGTACTGGTTATGTGGGAGTGGCCAAAGTAACAGGCCATGCCGTGATGGCCGATGAGTTCATCACCCCTGAGTTGCATCTGAAAGGCGAATACAACCTGGCCTCAGACTGTGGCGAGGATGAAGCTGAGTACTTCGTGCCCGTTTCCTGGCTTCACCAGGTGCCGGAATCTCAGGCAGTGAACGAGGTTGGGCTGTTTGGAAACCAAAACTCGGTTGCCAGGCCTCGTACCCCCAAGTGGGAACATACGGTGAAGAGACTTAAAGCGGAATGGAAGATTAATGCTTAGCGGCAAATAGGTCGCAAGCCGAAAAAGTTTGTAATTTCGAAAATCAAAAAAGAAAGGCCTGATAAATCGTAATGCATTGATTTATCAGGCCTTTGTCTTTTTAGGTTGTTAGATTTAGCTCTGCTTCTGCCAAACCTATGCTTCCCTAACTACCATAATGTTGGCAAATGCCAAAACTATGCTTCCTTCCCTAAGATCTTGCGATCTGGGGGTTTTTTATTGGTGGAGGCGGGGGGAGTTCATGGCGCACATCCCTGTGCGCCACCCTTCGGGCAGCCTTCGGCTGTGCAAACCGGCTTTCCTGCCGTTTTGTGAACCCCGCTACGGGGGTGCATAACCTGGCCCGCTAAAACGCAAAAGGGCCCACCTCTTTCGAGGCGGGCCCTTTCACGTTTTGGTGGAGGCGGGGGGAGTTAGGTCAAAAATTGCTCCTGCAGTTTTGACATTCGCGCCCTCCCTGGCGCTCAACCCCGCTACGGCGCTTCAACTGCCGATCGCCCAATAAAAAACCCCATCCCTTGCGGGACGGGGTTGTTTATTGGTGGAGGCGGGGGGAGTTGAACCCCCGTCCGCCAGTAGTCCGCTCTCGGCTCTACATGCTTAGCGTCCGTCTATTGATTTAGCAGCTTACAGCCCAACGGCCAGGACGTAAGTCGCGATCCTGA
>Ga0209487_1002060_pt1 | contig 16582 bp, 19 predicted proteins | sample Poulit2012_FD_187524 | JGI IMG/M metagenome (GOLD analysis project Ga0209487, IMG submission 187524) | Agricultural soil microbial communities from Georgia to study Nitrogen management - Poultry litter 2012 (SPAdes) (version 2) | ecosystem: Environmental > Terrestrial > Soil > Agricultural land...
ATGTGGGTATTTCGCCGCGACGATAGATTGCGGAGCTTGCTCGATGAATATGACGAGCGTAAGGCGCAGGCTAGACGGGAAGGGCGTATTTAGCGGATAGTAGTCGGAGTGAATTAGTGAACGGAGGAATTAGTGAAAATGAATGATTTAAACGGGCTTACGAAAGACCAGGCGGAAGCACTTCGCCGAAAGCAAGCGGTACTAGATCACGGCTTATATACGCCGATACCGCACGAACTTTACCGCGAGAAGATGCCGGAATTGCAGGCGAGATATGATAAACAAGACGTAAGAGACGCGTTATTTATTTATGCGTTCCTGCACGCGTATGTTAACGGCCAATCGGAAAAAGACGTTTATATGTGGGCGTACCTATCCGTTAAGCAAATCGCAGAGAGGACGGGAATCGATCGAAATAGAGTGAAGCCGTTATGCGATATACTCGAAAATGAAGGATTATTAAAGACCGATATGAAGCGAACAGCGACCGGAAGAAAGAAGTTTTATATGCCGTTATTATAGGGGCAGTCCGTTAAACCTGACGACCCATAGTCCGCTAAACCTGACGACCCATAGTCCGCTAAACCTGACGGTAATAAGAACAACCGTAATAAGAACGAGTATAAAAAGAATAAAGATACCGACTCGAGCTAAAGCTCTTGTCGGGGTCATTCATATAAAAGAATAGACGGCTTATAAGTATATAACGTAATAGACGTATATAACGGATATATCTAACGGATATATTGAGTTGATACTATGAGTATCCAAGGAATATATAGAGTACATACCTTATCGGAGATATTTACATATCTGTATGGGTATGGTCGGAGATATATAATCCCCTTCAAAATTAAAATAAAAGTTTCCCCTTTGCGGCGCCCATAAGCCCATAAGCGCCATATAGGCGTTATAAGCGCATATGGCTATCGCATAGGTCGCCTGTGTGAGTGTTATACGGGCGTTATATGGGCGATTAGGGGTACGGTAGCATAGGCGCTATATGGGACGATGTTGCGTATGCCCGTATATGCGCCTTATATAGTAGGGATAGGCATACGGTGGCTGACGGATAGCAACGTGTTATAGTACAGTTTGATATGACTATAACAGCTGTATCACTAGGCAGGCGGTTCAGGACGGACGCGTCTCGAAAACTCACGGGGTCTCAACGTCTAAACACGAACAATGCCCGCTGTATAGCGATAGATGTTCGCAAAGTAGGGTAAAGTCGCTGTAAATCGCATTGTTAAGCGATTTGTAAGCGTAAATCCTTCCGCTAGTTTACATAATAAACATTATCGGAACCAACCAAAAAGCGAATGATTTGGCGCGGATTGGTCGGCATTGTTCGGGATATGGGCGATAAGTCGTAAGGGGGCGGGGCGCATACCGATCGCATAAGCCGCTAAGTAGCGGCATTTTGTAGCCAATTTTTTCAAACCGGCCCCTTGACGATTACCAAACGATTTTATATAATAATACTGGCGGAATAGAATGCGGCTAGCTACCGCATTCGAACGCAAGGTTCTCCGACTTTGTTTTCCGCCGTAATAAATATCGGAGCAATAAGGCACTGCGGAGGGTGTATATTATGTCAAAAGAAGTACTGGACGAAATTATTAAGCGGAGACATCGCGAAGGAAAGACGTTGTCTATAGAGAGGATAAACGACGAAGAATTAACGTACTCTCAAATTCGCGTACGAGCTAGAAAATATTACGGAAATTGGTCTAACGCCTTAAAAAATAATGGAGTTACTCCGTACGGGAGTGGTTATTTTTCGAAAGAAGAAACGATAAAAGAGTTGAAACGATTTCAGGAACAAGGCTGCCGAATGCGGTTAAAAGATTTTCCGCCCAAATTAGTAAAGTCTATACAGAAACATTACGGAGGATATAAGAACGCCAAGATTGAGTTAGGAATTGAGGTTAAGGGAGAATATTCTAAGCCTGAGGCCGCTATAAAAGCTAATATTAAATACTCCGAAGATATTTTAGCAACTGAGTTACGGAAGGCGGTCGAGGAGTATAGAACTTTGGGCGAGATTTATGAGCACAAAGGACGGGTTATCTCCGCGATATGTAAGATAATGCCTCTTAAAGAATTTGCAGAAAAGCACGATATAAAATTACCAAAGAAGCGAACTAGTAAAATTTGGACTGATGATAAGATACGCAAAAAGATGGCGGAAGTAGTAGGCAGAGAAGGGACAACCGCGATGAACCGACTAAACAAACTTGGATATAGGAGGCTTACTGACGCGGTCAGGAAGCGGTACGGCACATGGAACGCCGGTCTTGTAGCGCTTGGCTACGAGGTGGCGTATGAATATCGCGACCCTTCCGACAATCTCACAAAAGAAGAAACGAAAGAAAGAGTCTTAAACGTTTTAGTTAAAGGAACTAAACCGACTAGGGAAGCGTTGGAAAAAGAGATAAAAGGACTTAAACGGTCTATAGAGGTTAATTTCGGAGGCATTGACGAATTAAAAAAGTATTGCGGATTTTGCGCGATAGACGACAGGCCATCAAAGAAAGAGGCGAAAGCAAGGTCGTATCGCCCAGATTTAATGACCGTAGAAGGTATAAAACGTGAGATTATTAGAATGTGGTACATCGGCGCGCCTATGAATTATGCGTACGTAAAAGAAAAGCGGAGACATGTGTTAGACGCGGTTAATAAACGAATTGGTTCATGGAGGAAGGCGGTAGAAAGTGTTGGACTAGTTTATGAGGACGTCTCAGTTACTACGAATGTATTATCCGAATGCGGGACAGCTTTCGAAGATTTATTTGCGAAAATACTAACAGAGTTAGGGTACGAATATATTCGCGAAGGCGAAGGTGTTTCCGAGGTAGTCCCTGAATTCACATTAAAACCAGATTTTATATTGCCTAACTGGAGATGGGTTGATTGTAAACTCTCGGAATGGACGGACATACGCGAAACTATTATCCGTTATCATAGTGAAAAGCCTAACGGAATAACTATAGTATATTTACGCGGAAAAAATCAAAGAAAAGAACGAGGGCAAAAGTGGAAGTACGAACACGTCAGTGTTTATCAATTTACGAAACAATTGCCGAAGGATAGGCGGGAGTACTACGAAAAAGAGTTACGAAAAATTGAAGATAAAGCTAACGAAAACACGGTCGCAAAATGACTGTGTTTTTAAATTTTTATTTCCGCCAAAATTTTAAATGTCGGGGAGTCAAGCGCAGCCTAGCGCCAGCAATCCGAGGAATCAAGCGGAAGCAATTCACCACTTTTACCGTAACATCATACGCTCGTCAACGCAAGCAATACGCATATAGCCTTATTCGTCGATTTAAGGCGGTTTATAGGCGTTTTAAATATCGACAGGCATAAATACATTAAAAACGCTGTAAACGGCTTAAAACGGCATTTAAACGCATTCTACAAGGGGGTGATAAATCGATGGGAAGACGTACAAGACGCGAGATACTCGAAGAAAGACTAAGCGCCGACCAGCTCAAGGCGGTTTATATGCTTTTAGATAACGAATTAGCGTCCGAAGAGAATCGCTTAACGCAAGACGAAATAGCGGAAGCATGTAACGTACACAGGGCAACGCTTTATCGCTGGCGGACGCAGAATCAAGACTTTATCGACTATCGACGCGAGGTCATGCAAAATTATATCTCGGACATGAGCGGCTTATTCTTAAAATCTCTACGACGCTCTATCGAAGGCACTAACGGAACACCGTCAATGAAGGCGTTAGATTTATTCGCGAAGATCGAGGGGCTTGTCGATAGTGCAAACAAAGTTGACGTTAATATCGGCGCAGGCGGGCGAAGCAATGACGACCTAGAGAACGAATTAGCCGAATTAGAAAAGCAATTAGAGGCGATGGAAGATGCGGACGAGGAGGACGATAACTAATGGCGAATGTGAACGGCAAATGGCTCGATAGAGAGGCGCGCCGCAAGCGTATCGACCTGCTCGAATCCGTCAACGACAGGCTCGAAAAATTGCGCAAGAAGGGCGAATTACGTCCGTCGCAGCTTAAAACGCTAGTGTCGAATAAGAAAGAGCTTATACGACTTAAACGCATCCATCGCGCGGAATATGACGTTTTATATTTCGGCATGGAGTATTTCTCGGAGGACGGCAATCCAGACAACCCGGACAATTTGATCCCCGAGGGCGTTAACGTAAGCAATGCCGCGCGATTTCACAAACTCTTGACCGATATGCTGGACGAGGTTACCCGAGGCAATGCCGACCGTCATATCGCTTGGGCTTGTCCTAGACGGCATGCTAAAACGGCTTGGCTGTCGAATATCTTCCTCGTCCATCAAATCGTTTTTAGGCATAGGCGATATATCGTACTATTCTCGGAGACAACCGATACCGCCGGCGACTTTATCACGTGGGGACGATACCAGCTTAAGCTCAACGAAAAACTAAGGCGAGACTTTGGCGAATTGCTCCACGTACAAGCAAGTCGTAACGAGCTTGATAACAAATACGAGTTTATCACGTCAAGCAATATTAAAGTCGAGGCAAAGGGGCTTGGTACGCAAGTGCGCGGGCTAAGGCACGGATCTACTCGGCCGGACCTATTTATCTTAGACGATATAGAGTCGGACGAGTCAACGAGTACACCGGAGCAAATCGCAAAGGCCAAAGCATGGTTTAACGACTCAATGTTGCCGGCGCTGGCTAAAGACGGGCTAGTAATCTATCTCGGTACAATCCTTTGCTACGGCTCTTTACTGCATTACGTAATCGAGGAGCGGAGAGATTTCGAGAGTAAGCGATACGCGGCGATAGAAAAGTTTAGCAATCGTCCTGACTTATGGGACGAGTGGAGAAAGTTATACCGCGAAGACAGTCCGGACGCTCACGAAAATGCTAAACAATTTTACGAGGAAAACAAAGAGGCTATGCTCGAGGGTACGAGGATTTTATGGGACGGGTACTGGTCTTATTACGAGCTTATACGTATACGCGAGGATTCGGGCGCCAAGTCGTTTAACCAAGAGTATCAAAACAATCCTACCGACGAGGAGCGTCAAATTTTTAAACCGGAACATTTTACGTGGTTTGACGACGAGGATCTAAGCAAGATTGATACGCTAAAATATGGCGCAGTAGACGTCGCCATGGGCAAGGAAAAAGGCGACTATTCCGTTATTGTTTCCGGCGCGGTAAACGTTGATACCGGCACATTATACGTGTATGACGCATTTATGGAGCGGGTACATCCCGACATACTTATCGACAAAGTTGTCGAATTTACCATGCGAGAGGGGTATGACGGCCTAGGCGTTGAGGCGCAGGCTATGCAGGAATTTATCGCTGACCGCATGAGGGATCGATTACAAAACGCAGGCTATCCGGCGTATACCCGGCTTAAAAAGATTAAACAGCATGCCGGCGCGCGCAAATCAATGCGGATTGAAGCGTTACTTCCTGACATACAATCCGGCAAGATACGATTTCATCGCAAATTCCAAAACTCGCCGGAGATGGAGCAATTCGAGATGTACGGTATGCACAATCACGACGACTTTCCAGATTCAGTCGCAATGCTTAACCTGACGGCAAGCGAAAGACAGGCGAGGGTTAGGACGGTTAAACGCATGAATCGCTGGTAATAGACTAAACACGAAAGGAGGACGATACATTGACGAAGTTTTTTGTAGACCGGCACATTATGTCGCCGGACGACATGAACGCGCTTATCTTTAATGCTTATCGGCAAGCGCTTGGCAAAGAAACCGCCGAACGCATTTCGAGGCAACTTGATAATTACGACTACTACGCCGGTAAACAGCACCGCGACGAATACGGGCGCCTTGTTAAAGCGGACGAGTTGCAGCGACCGCCCGGACTTGACTACGATCCGACCAAGTACGCTACTAACTACTTCAAAGCGATTGTAGATCGTAAAGCTCGATGGCAAATGGGCGGCCGTCACGGCATAAGCGTGCCTCGACGTCAAATAGACCCGTTAGAGGACGTACTCTCGGACGATTATGAGCCGAGCTCGGACCAAAGAGCCGAGAATGAGCGGGCCGAGAATTATGAACGCTTGCTATATCAGTTGTGGGACGAAAATAAAATGCGGGCTAGGCTAGTGCAGGCGGCGCGGGATAGGCTTATCGCTGACCGAGTTGTTTGCGTCATATCCTACAACGATAGGACGGGCAAGTTACGCTGGATATTCCGGCCGGATTACGAGTATATACCGATTTATTCGGAAGATGACTACGAGGACTTAATCGGCGCTAATCTCGTTAAGCCTGTCGAATATGAGGTAAACGGTGATGAAGTGCCGGCTTTACGAATACAAAAATATTCACTAGATGACGCGGGCAATGCATTTATCGAAGAAGCGATTTATCGCGAAAGTGATTTAAAATTGCTCGAAACGATACAGGAAAAAGCGCCACTAGGGCTCGACTTTTTACCGATACAGGAATTTCCGGTCAACGAGCTTATTACGCAGACACTAGGCGATTCGGAAATATCCGCATTACGAGAGCAAAATGACATACTTAATCAGATGAACGAGGACGCAATAGACTCGCTTAAATTCGAGATGTTTGAAATCTTGGCGGTAACTAACGCAGCGCCGGGAGCTACTGACAATTTACAAGTAGCGCCGGGATCTGTCGTAGAAATACAGTCGCAAGGCGATACTAAAGCCGCAGACATCAAGCGGGTAAGCGGTAGTTTCGGCTGGAAAGAGGCGTTTAAAGACCAGTACGCGCGAGTTAAAGGCGCGATGCATGAGATTAGCGGATTACCGCAAATCGTACCGCAGGAGCTTAATTTCGGGGGTTTAAACGGTGAAGCATTACAAGTCCTATTTCACGACATCATAACCGATACCGAAGAGCATTGGCTATCGTGGGGCTACAATTTAGCGGAACTACACGAAAAGTCAATACGCTACTTGCAGGCGCGAGTTAACCGCCCGTCATTTAGCTACGACCGAGACGTCGTTAAAGCTATTGGCGATGACTACGCGAATGAAATGCGCTTTCAATTGCCGTTGCCGGACAATAGACGCGAACTTGTCGAATTACTCGACTTAGAAGTCGCGGCGGGCTTTGAATCGAATAAGGGCGCTATGGAGCGCTTAGGCGTTGAGAATGTGCAAGCGAAGTTGCAAGAAATAGAAAGCGAGCGTAACAAGCGGCGTTTTAATAGCGCGGTAAGTTACGGAAATGAAGACGTAAACGAGGAAGGCGGTGAGGATTTAGAAGATGGCGAATAAACCTCATTATAGTAAAGAACCTTATTTCGTCGCTGGAGGTGGCGCGGGCGAGCCGGGGAAATCAGCGTATGAGATTGCCGTCGAACACGGATTTGAAGGCGATGAGCAAGCGTGGCTTGAATCGCTTAAAGGCGATAAAGGAGACACAGGACCGCAAGGACCCCCCGGAGCAGACGGTAAAGACGGCGAGCAAGGGCCTCAAGGACCGCCGGGAAATGACGGCTTCGGAACAGAGGCGCAATATAACGATATTATCGCAAGATTAGAAGCGCTCGAAAGCGCGGAATAAAACATATCGTCGCAGGACGTAAAACTTGAGGAGGAATAACGCATGGATAAGGAAAAACAAACGAATATCGAAGAGCAAGAAACAAACGCGACTGACGAGTCGTTAAACACGGCAGAGCAGACAGAGCAAGACGATAAAGGAGGCGAGAACACACGTATACCTTACGAACGATTTAAGCAGAAGGTTGACGAAGTTAATCAGCTAAAAGAGAAGTTGGCGCAAATCGAGGAGGAGCAAGCGAAAGCTAAGCGACAAGAACTCGAGGAGCAGGAGCGCTATAAAGAGCTTTACGAACAAGCCTTACAAGAAAAAGAGGAGGCGCGTCAAGAGGCGTTATCCTTACGTAAGATGGGCGAACTTAGGCAAGCAGGGTATAGTGAGGAGCAGGCGAAATTGCTCGTTAAGCTCGTGGACGGCGAGGACGAAGAGGTGATTAAGTCATCTATTGAGCAGATTAAGGCTACCGTGCCTATTACGGATAATTATGCCGACCCTAGCACATTTAACGGGCGGGCAGCGAAGCCTAAGACGGTTGATGCGGAAGAATTAGGAAGAAACGCGGTAAGTCGCGTATTACACAAAATTAAATTATAAGGAGAGATTGCGAATGGTTTACGGTCCGATTTTTAGCAAGACGGAATTACAAGGCGGAAAGAATATTTTAGCAAGCGAGCATTTACAATTTGTTGAGGCGGGCGCTACGCTCGATCATACGAAATTTCCTACGGGATTTAACGAGGTGGGGACGTTAGTAGCACGGAACGAAGCTACGGGCAAATTTGAGCCGTTTTCGGCAGTAGAGGGCTTTGATGACTTCGGAATCTTGAACGAGGATTTTCGTAACGATTACGGACAAGATTTAATTGCGGGCGAGGTTATCGTGCGAGGAAGCGTCTATGAGGACAAGTTGCCGCAGGAAGTGCCGGCAGAGTTTAAGGCGGCCAATCCGTTGATTAGATACGTATCACATAAAAAGTAATCGGAATAAAAAGTGATAAAATATTATATAACGAAAAGGGGAAATGTTTAAATGGCAGGAATTACGCACATTGCTGAGCTTAAAGAGCCAGCGTTAAGAGGAATTGTTGAAGAAGTTGACAAGGCTAAATTAGAAACGCAAGAGACGGTATTAAACTACTTGCCGGACGAGTACACATACGACCAAGAGTTCGCATATAACGTAATCTCTAAGACGTCACAAATCGGGGCAATGATTGGAATTGGTAACGAGCCTCCAATCCGAGATAAGGACGCAGTAGCACGCCGCATGGGAGAGTTAGCTAAGTTCGGATGGAAAGACATCGTTACAGAAAACGAATTATTGAAGTTACACAATCCGCGCAACGACGGCGAATTCAAAGCGTTAGTCGATAAACTTGTCGCAAACGGCGGAACTCTCGTAAGTGAGCTTCGCGACCGTATTAACGTCACTAAAATGCAAGCTATTGCGACGGGTAAAGTTGAGTATGACGATAATAACGTTAAAGTAAATATCGACTTTACGGAAGATATGCCAGCCGAGCATAAAATCGTATTAACAGGCGATAACACGTGGGCTAATCCGGAGCATGACGTTATCGGCGACTTAATCGCATGGGACCAGCAGTATCAAGATACTAACGGTAAGCAGGCGGACACTATCTTTATGACACGTCAGACACAGGCGTTGCTACTTAAAAACTCTGTAATCGTTAACGAAGCTGTAGGCGTCGCTAATAGCGGTCGTGGACGCGTGTCTGTTGACGAGTTAAATAGCGTACTTGGTGGTTATGGTCTACCGTCAATTACTATCGTCAAAAAGACGAAAGCTAACGTTAAGAACACGTATACAGGCGAAGTTGAAACGATTGAGTTATTCCCGGAAAACAGAGTTATTTTCGTATCTCAAGGCGTAGGTAAATTCTTGCTTGGACCAACTGTTGAAAACAATTTCCAGCCGGGAATTGTTTTACAAGCGTACGATAAACAAGAACCTATCCAGTCTGTCTTACGTGCGGTAGCGATGGGCTTCCCGATTATTGAGAATCCTAGCTTATTACTATTTGCAGACGTTATTCCAGAGGAAGGCGTAGAAGGTTAATAATGGCGGGCATTAGCTCGCCTAACATTTGAGTAGGAGGAGTAAATAGGAAATGAAAATTAAAGCAATTGTTACGGAGGATATTCCTGCTTATTCGTTGGTGGCACTTAGAGGAGCAAGGGACGATGATCCTGATAATATTTATTTAATGAAAAACAAAAAAGACTGGATTCCGGATTTTTATTCGACAAAAGATCTTAAGGAAGGCGAAGAAATCACGGTAAAAATCGAAGGTAATCCGATTTGGAAGGTACGCCTTTCAAAAGACACACGTCCAGGAACGTTGATCTCGGCGGACAATAACGGAGAGGCTAGTTGGACGAATACGAGAGAGCATAAGTATTTTATCGGATATTCTCTTGAAGGCGGAAAAGCTGGCGACGTTATTAGTTACGTTAGAAAAACAGGCGTTCTCAGCCAAGTACTTGATAGCGGGATTGAGGGACTAACTCATGGCGACTAAATTCAAGGTAAAAACGGCGGCTGTCTTTAACGGACAACCCGTCGGCTCTATTATCGAGCTTGACGAGGTTACGGCTAAAAAATATGAGGCGCTAAATTATCTCGAAATTATTGAGGAAGTCAAGCAGACAAAGCAGTCTAAGCCGAAAGCTAAGACGACAAAAAAGACGGCTACTACGAAAAAGAAAAAGGACGATTAAGGAGGCGCTACCATGACGGCGCAGGAATTGGCAGATACTCTATATCAACGATTTAAAGGCGTGCCGGGCTTTACCGAGCAAGAAGCGGAGTCGCTCGTAATTGACGCTATGCGGACGCATGGCTATGCGCCGTCTGATAGCGTTAAGCCAGACGAAGTTAATCTCGTATTGCTTTACGCCCAATATAACGGCGCGTGGCAGATAGCCTTAAGTGTCGCACATTACTTTAAATTTGCGGACGGCGAGGAGCAAGTCGATAAGTCGATGATAGCGGATAATTATCGGAGATTGGCCAAGGACTTGCAGAATGATTACGAATCGGAAAAAGGTAAGCTATTCGGTAACAATTTCCGAGTAATGACGCGCATGGATCGACCGATAACCATGCCGGCTAGGAGGCGTATCCAATGGCGGAGATACTAACGTCACAGACCGACCTTGACCGTATTTTCTCACGTATGCGACGCGAATATAATGAGTTATCGAAAAAACAGCGCGCTTACGCTATTCGCGAGATGGGGCGGGTAAGGGCGGATACCGCCGAATTGTTAGCCGAATATGCCGATAAAGACGGTGAGATAAGCAGACGTAGTCTAAGTCGAATATTGCGAGATATGGACGCAATCGAGAGGGAATTACGCAAGAACGGCGAGCAGGCGCTAATAAATATCATCGAAGAGTCGTCGGAATGGACTTCGCGCAAGATTGCGTCTATCCCGGGCGTTAAATTGTCGGCAAGCCAATTTGACCGAATTAATCGCCATGTCGTCCGTTATGTTGTTGGAAGATTTGGCGACGATAATCTCGTGCTAAGCGACCGCATATGGGGCTTATCGGGCGAGATTAGAGACGAGCTAACAAGCGTAATTAGGACGAGCATTATACGGGGCGACGGCATTAATGCGATGATACCGCGCATCCGTCAAGCATATAACACGGAAACGTGGAAGATTGAGCGCTTGGCTAGGACGGAATCAGTTACGGCGCATAGAGCGGCGACAAGTTACAATGCGCAGGCGAGCGGGCTGGTCAAGTGGGTACAGTTTAACGACGGTACCTGCGGACGCAAAGACCATCACAAGCACGCTTGTTACGCATTAGCTAACGAGGATAGGTATGGCAAGGGGCGAGGAGTTTATAAACCGAATGATACGGATATATGGCTTCCTCATCCTAACTGCACGTCGTATATAACTTATATCCTCGACGAAAGGTGGTTATAGCGCATGTTAGACGAAGCAGACATTGAATTCATGAAGCAATCACGTAATGAGATTTTAACGCATAGGACACGCCCGGTATCATTTATTTACGAGCAAACAGTTTATGACTCGTTAGGTACGCCGATTGGCAAGTCGACAACGACGGAAACCTACGAGGCCATCGTAACGGAAATATCGTCAGCAAGCGGAGCAAATCCGGAGCGTACGAGCGAGGGCGGAATCATCTTTGACGAGGGCGATATTAAAGTCGACATAAACATCGAGCTTATCGATCATATTGCAGACGATATTAAGCGAATGGAGCATGACGGCAAGGCGTATATGATTACGGCAATAGATAAAAAGGGCATTGGCGAGCGCAATCGTTACGAGATTATCGGACGTGAAATAGCGTGAGAATGAACGTAAGCGTAAAAGGGCTTGATAAGGTTATGCGCGACTTTAGTGTAGCGGGCGTAAAAGCGCAGGGCAACGCGGATAAAGTGACGGAAACATATACGCGAAAAATGGCTAACAATAGCGCGGATATGGCGCCTGTTAAATCGGGAGACCTACGCGCTAATCTAGCGGCAAGTCCTCGCCGGTTAAAGCCCGCGTTATGGGAATATGGCGGAACATTGCCGTATACCAGACGACAAGAATACGAGCATAAAACTAAAAAAGGCTTTATCCGTAAATCAGTTTGGAAAAATCGTAACGACTACCGCGAGGCTTTAAAGCGGGAGGTGCCGAAATTGAAATGAATTTATACGATATACTCTACTCATTGCAAAAGTTTTTAAAGGAGCAGACAGACGTAAGGACGGACATTATCTATGACGGATATAAATACCCGAAAGTTAAGCCGTTTATGACGATAGAAACCTTGATGGACGAACGTATTTACCGCGTTAAAAGGCGCGAAGCCGTGCAATCCATCGAGCATATACAATTAAGCTATCACGCAGAGCATTTTGCGGATAGGACGCGCATGGCAGACGAAATAAGCGATTTATTGACGTTTAATAAAATACCGTTAATTAAAGCAGATGGGAGCGATAGTCCTATCGGCTTTTTTGGCGTGGAGGTAACGGCGGTAATTCCAATACCTGCCGAAGATTTGGCAAGGGAATCGGAAAAACATCGCGTACATTTTGACTTGGAAATCGAACGAATAAAAAGGAGAGGTTAAATTATGGCAGAAGCAGTCGGATATAAATATAAAGGCGAGGACGTGCTTTACCTTGTCGATTTAGGCGACGGATTAATTAGGCCGTTTGACCAGACGGGCGGAAGTACGTCAATCTCATCTGACGATTTAGAGGTATCGACTAAAGACCGTACCGGAGTGGATTACGGCGATATTACGGAGGAGCGCTCGTTTGAAGGCGACCTTGTCCATGGTGACCCGTTTATTAAGGGCGTTAAACAAGCGATTAGGAATAAGCGTTTTATCGAGATTTACGAGGTTAACTTAGTTACTAACGAAGCAGAAAAAGGGATACACAAAATTAGTTCGTTTGAATTAAGTTACGATCATGGCGACTTTGCGACATACACGCTCGACGCTGCTCTGTTTGGCGACGTCGAAGAAATAGAATTAACGGAAATTCCAGAGGGCGCGCCGCCGTTAGAATTAGGCGGAAATGACGAGGACGGTACGGGCGGAGTAGAAGGATAATCAGCGGCGGGCGCAGGCTCGCCTTCTTAATCTCGTCGGAGGACGTAAATCTACATTATCGACGACGGTCGTTAAACGGGAGGATATAATTATGGCAACTTTTATTATTGACGGTAAAGAGTATGAGTTAAAAATTACTTTTGACGCGGTTAAGCGTTTAAATAAAGCTTTTGAGGGCGGTAGCTACGAGTTGATCGGTAAAGCGATTGCGGGCGACTTTGAGGCGTTTCCGATTATCGTACACGCGGCTTTGCTCCATACGGGCGAAAACTTTTCGCAAGCGGACGTTACGCAGGCGATTGAAGATTTATTTGCGCAAGAAGCGATTACTTTTGACGATATACAACGCATCTCAAACGAGGTGGTGACGGAAAGTTTTTTCTACAAGCCGACCGTCCAGAAGCTGATGAAACAGAATCCGGAGATGAAGAAAGCCTACGAACAGTTAATGGCGTAGAGCTTGATGCCGTAGAAACGGCAATATTCGATGGATGGCGTCATCTCGGCTTAGACTCGACGCAAGTCTTATCGAAAACGCCGCGCGAATTTGCGCTAATGATGGCGGCGCAAGTCGAGTGTAAGTACGACGAATATGAGCGTATGGCATCGCAAGCAATGATGATGAGGGCGGCATATCACAAAGAAAAGCTCCGTCAATCAGACTTATTTAAGCGACCTACGGGCGGGATTAAGACGGACAAGACTGCGGGGGACATCGAAGAAAGACAGCGCGCAATTATCGAGCGATTAAGCAAGTTCGAACAATTTGCGGACAAGTTTGGCGGAGAGGAGGAAACGAATGGCTAACGATATATTAGTTAAGATAGGCGCGGATATTACGGATTTTAGCCGAAAAATGTCCGAATCCAATAAGGCGTTAAGCAATTTCGGCAAGGCAAACGCTGAAACATTTGACGCCTTTAAAAAGACAGGTGCAACGATTACGGGCGTCGGAACTCTTATCGCAGGAGGCCTCGGAATTGCTGTAAAAACATCGGCTAATTTTGAGCAGGCGATGAGTAACGTAAAGGCTATATCCGGAGCGACGGGCGATGATTTTGATTTGCTTAGAAAAAAGGCGCTAGAGATGGGCGAGTCCACGGTCTTTAGTGCAAGTGAATCGGCGGACGCGCTCGCCAACTTAGCGCAAATGGGTTGGGAAACCGACCAAATGTTAGACGGTATTGAGCATACGTTAAACCTCGCAGCAGCGGGCGGACTCGAACTCGCAGACGCGGCGATGATAATGGCGAATACGATGAACCAATTTAATATCGAAGCCGACGAAGCGCAGCGCGTATCCGACGTAATGGCAAAAGCGGCAGCAAGTGCGGGTACTGACGTTTATCAAATGGGGGACGCGATGCAATATGCGGGCGCTAACGCATCGGCGGCAGGCTTATCAATCGAAGAAACGGCGGCATTTATTGGTATTCTCGGCGACGCAGGTATTACCGGCTCGAAAGCGGGTACAGCATTAAACGCTATGCTCCGTGACCTAAAGAAAAACTCGGAGGACGGCGCAATAGCGGTCGGCGAGCAATCAATCGCGCTATATGACGCGGAAGGCAACATGCGTAATATGCCGGACGTCATTTCAGAAATTATCAAGGCTACGGACAAGATGTCGGGCGCGCAGAGGGACGCAGCTTTGTCGGCTATTTTAGGAGATCAGGCGCTTGTTGGCTTTAATGCTATCGCAAGTAAGGGCGCTGATTCAGTCGGTAATTTAGCGGCAGAGCTTTACGACTCGGAGGGCGCAGCGGCCGATATGGCGGATATTATGCAGGATAACTTGCTCGGAGCATTGACGGAGTTAAGCTCGGCTTTTGAGGGCGTGCAAATTGCGCTAGGCTCGGCACTTTTACCGGCGATAAGAAAAGTAACGGAATGGCTTACGAAATTACTCAGCTGGTTTAACGGTCTGTCGGACAGTACGAAAAGTGCTATCGCGATATTTGCGGCGGTTGCAGCAGCGATAATGCTTATTGTCGGACCTATACTTATGATTATCGGATTTATACCGCAGATAATAGCGGGATTTACATCGATCGTAACTGTCGTAAAAGCGGTTATCGGATTTTTCGGGATGCTTGCCGGAGCAATATCATTGCCGGTAGCGCTTATCGTCGCGGCTGTCGTAGGTTTGGCGTTAATTATATACAAGTATTGGGACGAGATAAAGGCGTTTATGCAAGCGACTTGGGACGCTATTGTTGAGGCGGCTATTGCGGTATGGGAATGGATAAAAGACGTTTGGAATAGCGCGGTAGAGGCGTTTGTCGAAATATTTGCGCCTTTAATCGAGATAATGTCGGAAGTATGGGAAAACATAAAAGTCGCGGCTGAGGCGGCTTGGGAGCTTATTAAAAACGTCGTTCTTGGGCCAATCTTATTATTAATCGACCTAGTTACCGGAAACTTTGACGAAATGGGGAGTCACTTATCGCAGATATGGGAAAATATAACGGGCGCAGCTGAAACTATTTGGAACAGCCTTATCGACATATTTTCGATGGTTTGGGATGCAGTCAAACAAGTTTTCGATAATGCGCTACAATGGCTAGATAATAAAACAGGCGGCAAGTTTTCCGATATTATTAAGGTCGTTTCCGAATATATGGATATGGCGTTCGGAGTAATTGAGGATATTTGGGGCTTTATTAAGCGCTCCTTTAGTAATGCATTAGAGTTTGTTAAAGGCTTGGTAACACTGGATTTCGGACGTATGTGGAACGCTATTAAAGACCAAATGGGTAATATTCGCGAAACTATTAGCTCGGTCTGGAATCGGATTAAATCATTCTTTTCCGGAAAATTGTCGGAAATTCTAAGTAATTTAAAGAGGAAGTTTACCGAGATGGTTAGCGCCGTCCGCGGGAAGATGTCAGAAGTACGGGATAAAATCAAAGAACTGATGAAAAAGGCTATCGACTATTTGAAGAGCATCGATTTAATGCAGGTCGGTAAAGACATTATACGCGGACTTATCAATGGAATCGGCTCGATGGCCAGCGCGGTATGGAACAAAGCTAAAGATATTGCTAAGGGAATCGGCGACAGAATAAAGGGCGCTTTAGGCGTAAAATCCCCGTCGCGCGTACTCATGGAAATCGGTAAATGGACGTCAATAGGATTGGCGGAAGGTATCGAAGATTACGCTTATCTAGTCGATAAAGCCTCGGACATGCTCGCAGAGTCCGCAACGCCCGACGTAAAGAACATCGACATGTCATACGCTACGCCGGACGGAGTTACGGCTAGGAGCTTGGCGGGCGCAGTTAGCGGTACAGTTGATGTCAATAGTCGCGACGAGATGTTAGTTAGCGCTATAAAATCACTAGAAAGACGTTTAACTAATTTAACTATCGAAATGGAGGCGCGCGAGGTCGGTCGGATTGTAGAGCCGC
>Ga0209487_1002061_pt1 | contig 16576 bp, 12 predicted proteins | sample Poulit2012_FD_187524 | JGI IMG/M metagenome (GOLD analysis project Ga0209487, IMG submission 187524) | Agricultural soil microbial communities from Georgia to study Nitrogen management - Poultry litter 2012 (SPAdes) (version 2) | ecosystem: Environmental > Terrestrial > Soil > Agricultural land...
TGTAATATTGGAAAAATTCTAATTAAATAAATAGAGAAAGCATTATAAAGTTTGTCTTGTCTTTAATGCTTTCTCTTCTATGAATAAATAGTTAATCGCATGTTTCTTACTCAAAGATAATTACTATATTGATGGAAATAATTATATGAGTTATACACATAATATCCTTGTGAGCAATGAATCAATATAGAGTTTTTTTAAAAGGAAATTAAAAATAACGATTGAAGGTGGGTTTATGAATAGTAAATTTTTAAATATTTCCATTTTTATGGGACTTATTTTACTAAGTATATTGTCATTAAATGCTATAAAGGATTTTCCCAATCCAGCTGGTAATAATACATTAGATAGTGGTTATTACCCAAGAATACTAGTAACTTTATTGATTATTTTTTCATTAATTGGTATCTTTAAAGAGTTTTTTAAAAAAAGTACAATATTTAAAGTGGAAAATATCAAACCCATAGCTTTGTCGTTACTATTAATAGTAGGATATTTTTTAACATGGCATTACATTGGTTATTTTTATTTTATTACGTTTATTTTCTTAGTGCTCTGCATCAATTATTATGACTTCATCGTAATTAAAAAAATATATCTAAAAGGTCTCTTCATAAATAGTATCATTTCATTAGGGGTCGTCGTTTTTATTTATTTGTTATTTGACAAGGTATTATCGATTACATTTTAACTTGATAAGGGAGGGGAAAACGTGGAATTAGTAGAAATACTAAATGCTTTTTCAATGATTGTCCTAGGTTCGTTTATTGGCATGTTATTTGGTGCGATTCCGGGTTTGGGTGCAGCACTAACGATTGTATTATTGTTGCCAATCACTTATTTTATGTCACCATTAGCTGCAATACTTTTGTTACTATCAGCTTACCAATCAGCAGAGTATGGGGGATCTATATCGGCTCTTACATTAGGTATACCAGGGACACCTGCAGCCGCTGCTACTGTCATTGATGGATTTGAATATGCTAAAAGTACATCGCCGGGAAAGGCAATTAGTTTTTCGTTAATGGCCTCTAGTATAGGAGGTATATTTGGTAGCATGATGCTAATATTTTTATCAAAACCTTTAACAGTGTTAGCATTGAAAATGTCTGCTCCCGAATATTTTCTAGTGGGAACATTAGGTTTATTTGCCATTGCTACACTTGCTTCTAAAGATATATTAAAAAGTGCTATTTCTGCAATTTTAGGCTTATTAGCCGCAACGATTGGTATGGATTTATTTACAGGGGCTCATCGATTCACTTTTGGTAGAGTAGAACTATTAGAAGGAATTGGTATGATTGTTTTAATCGTAGGGGTTTTTGGTTTCTCAGAAATCTTTAATATCATAAGTGTAAGTTTAAAAAACCAAGGTCAAACGACAAAAGAAATGTTAAAATCAAAAATCACCTTTAAGGAATTTAAAAGCGTTGGAAAACATATAGGACTAGGATCTATTGTAGGTAGCTTGGTAGGTGCTTTCCCTGGGACAGGCGCAGGAACGGCATCATTTTTTTCATATTCCATAGGTAAGAAGTTTTCTAAAAGTTCCCCAGAATATGGAAAAGGGAATCCTGAAGGGATTGTAGCTCCTGAAGCGGCAAATAATGCTACTGTGGGAGGTGCCCTTCTTCCTTTATTAACATTAGGTATTCCAGGGTCTGCTACAGTTGCAATTATTATGGGTGCTTTCGTTATTCATGGGATTCAACCAGGTCCAAAAGTTTTTGAAACGAATGCGGCTTTAGTTAATGGTATAATCTGGGGATTTTTAATTGCTGCTATCGTTATGTTTTTTGTTGGTAAATTATTAACACCTTTTTTTGCGCGTATTTTAGTAGTTCCAAATAAATTTCTCGTTCCCATATTACTCGTTGTCTCTACGATGGGGGTATTCACAAATAATAAGTTGTTTTTTGATATATGGGTTGCGTTAGGTCTAGGGATAATTGCATTTTTGTTTAAAAAGCTAGATTATTCTTTACCTTCCTTTGTATTAGCTTTTATTTTATCACCAATTATAGAAGAGAACTTTAGACGTTCCTTATCGATGTCTTCAGGTAGTTATACAATATTTTTCTCTAGTATTTTTTCTAAGATATTAATTTTATCTATTATTGTGATTATATTTTTTGGAGTTAAAGGTTCATTAAAAGGAAAGAAAAAGAAAACACAGCAGTAGGAAAGGGATTTTGCATGTTTGAGAACTTAAAGATTTTAGATTTATCAAGAGTTTTGTCAGGTCCTAATTGTAGTCAAATGTTTGCAGAATTAGGAGCTGAAGTGATTAAAGTTGAAAAACCTGATACAGGTGATGAAACGAGGGAATGGTATCCTATAAAAGATGAATGGAGTGGCTATTTTTTAGCTTTAAATCGAAGTAAAAAGTCGATTACTTTAGATCTAAAGAAAAAAGAGGCCCTAGAGATTTTATATAAGTTAGTAAAAGAATGTGATGTCATCATTGAAAATTTCACACCAGGAGTAGCTGATAAATTGGGGGTAGGGTATAAGAAACTAAAGGAGTTAAATCCCTCTTTAATTTATTTAAGTATCTCAGCATATGGGCAAAGTGGGCACAGTAATAATTTAAAAGGATATGATCCAATAATTCAAGCTGATACGGGAATCATGGATTTAACGGGAGAAAAAACAGGTCCTCCAGCGAAATCTATGATTCCAATTGCTGACATATCAGCTAGTTTGTATGGGGCTTTCGCTATTTCTTCCGCATTGTATAGGAGAGAGAGAGAGGGTATTGGTGAATATATTGATATAGCATTATATGACTCTGTCATTTCCATGATGGGAATTATAGCAGCAATACCATTTATGGACAATGGGAAAATTCCGGAACGATACGGTTCAAGTCATCCGCATCGGGTTCCTAGTAAAAATTTTAAAGCATCTGATGGGGTATATGTCCATATTATATGTAACAATCAACAGTGGCTTCATTTATGCGAGGTATTACAATTAAATGAAAAATATATGAATAAACCGTATACAACAGACATTGGAAGAAAAAATAATAGGGAAGAAATAGATCAGGTAATCCAAAACGAAATTAGTAAACATACAAGTGAACTTATCATCGAAAAGTTAAAGGAGAAAGGTGTACCGTGTGCTAGGGTAAATAATTTAAATCAGGTACTAAATAGTAAACAAATCGTAGACAGAAATTTAATGATGGAATGGACTCAAACCGAATTAGGTAAAATTACTGGAATAAATTACCCTTATAAATTTAAAAATACGGAAACAAAAATACGATCTTCAGCTCCTAAATTAGGTGAACAAACACTTACTATATTAAAGGAGTTAGGCTACAGTAAAAAAGAAATTGAACAATTTGAAGCATCTAATATTGTTTGATTTGGTGTGAAAATAACTAGTTTTAGCAAATACATTAAATGGGGAGAATAAATGATGTCTGATATCTTATTTTCTGTAAAAAATCAAATAGGGACAATAACCTTAAATAGACCAAATGCTTTAAATGCATTTAGCATGGAAATGATTACAAATTGGATAAAAATTCTTGAAGAAGTAAGAGACACGGATTCTATCAAAGTATTGGTGTTGACGGGAAATGGAAAAGCTTTCTGTGCTGGTGGGGATATTAAGTCAATGAAGGCGGAAGAAGGATTTATTAATAAAACAGACAAATTTAACCAAGTTGATTTAGGAACAACTGGAATGGACCGGAAGAATAGTTTGTGGAAATATATACAAAAAATTCCGTTGTTATTACAAGAGATTGATAAACCTGTTATTGCAGCTGTTAATGGTCATGCTGTTGGTGCTGGTTTGGATATGGCATTAATGTGTGATATGAGATTTATTTCACAATCCGCTAAAATAAGTGCTGGATACATTAATGTTGGATTAGTTCCTGGTGATGGAGCAGCATATTTTTTACCTAGGATTGTAGGGGTTGATAAGGCGTTGGATCTTTTGTGGACGGGTAAGACAATCACAGCTGAAGAAGCAAAAGATATAGGAATTGCCACATATATAAGCAAGCAAGAAAATTTATTAAATGAAGTGTATGATTATTGTGAGCAATTAATTAAACAACCACAAGTTCCTTTACGTTTAATAAAAAGGTCTTTGTATCAAGGATTAAACATGGATTTACGGTCATCTCTTGATATGATTTCATCCCATATGGGACTGGTTACAGAGTTAGAGGAATATAAAGAGAAACTAAAATTAATATAAACTTTCTTGATATAAAATAATCCTTTTTGTGGGGTCGTCATGTTTGTCTATTAGGGTTAATTTTTTTGAAAGGTGATAAAATTGGACGTATATAATAAAGTAAAAGAACTAAATGATTATATTATTAATTTAAGGCGAGAATTCCACGAACAACCGGAAACAAGTTTGCAAGAACATCGTACAAAAAAGGTTATTAAACAGGAGCTAAGTAAAGCGAATATTAGTTATGAGGATATTGAAGCCGGTGGTATTATTGGCTATATAAATGGAGAACATAAGGGGAAAACAATAGTATTAAGAGCAGATATTGATGCATTACCTATAAAAGAATCATCCGAAAATTTACTGAATGTTAAAGAAAGTATTTCAAAGATAGAAGGAAAGGCACACATGTGTGGGCATGATGGTCACACTGCAATGCTCTTAGGCGCAGCTAAAATATTATCACAGCATAAAAATCAATTAAATGGGAACGTATTGTTAGCGTTTGAACAAGGAGAAGAAAAAGGTCAAGGTGTATACAAACTATTAAAAAGATTATTAGAGATTGGGGCAGATGGCGTTTGGGGAATCCATTTGAAATCTGATCTACAAGCAGGAAAGATATCTGTTGAACCAGGGGCTAGAATGGCTAGTGCCTGTTCTTTTGACGTACTAATTGAAGGTAAAAGTGGTCATGCATCAAGACCAGATTTAGCTATTTCACCAATAGATTGTTTTTATGATTTTTATGGAAGGTTCAAGGACATAAAAAATAAATATCTTAACCCTTTTGATCCAATTACTTTTTCTGTCGGCAGTGTGCAAGCGGGAAAGACTGGAAATGTAATACCCGGCAAACTGAGATTTCAAGGAACAATTCGTTATTTAAATTATAAACAAGGGTTGAAAGCTGAAGAAAAATTTCGGGAAATTTTAAAAAAGACCACTGAAATGAATAATTGTCATTACGAATATCTTCGTTCCCCTAGCGCAAAGGATTCGACCATTTATAATCACCCAGGTTGTTCTACCATTGCAGAAAATGCCGTGAAAAAAACCTTAGGTAAGAAGTACTTAAAGAAACATCCTATCTGGATGGCTTCAGATACCTACTCATATTATTTAAGGTATTTCCCAGGGGTTTACGCTTTTTTAGGCATTAAAAATGAAGAATTAGGAACCGGTGCAGAACATCATAATCCTAAATTTGACCTTGATGAATCTGCCTTAAAAAACGGTACTGCTATTACAGTACAATACACATTAGATTTCTTAAATAATAAAAAGCCGATTGTTTTTACAGAAGAAAAAGAAAGTTTACATTCTTTATTTGTAAAAAATAAAGGATATATACCTAGTGATAAAAAAGAATAATTTATTTATCTATTTTAAAAATACCGATTCTAGAAAGGGAGAGGAAAATGGAAAAAATTAAAGAAGGTATGATTGCTCCTGAATTTACCTTTACAACTCCTTGGTTAGAAAATCAAAGGTTAACCGATTATTTAAAAGGAAAAAAGAAAACAGTATTAATTTTTATGCGTTTTTATGGGTGCCGGCTTTGTCAAATAGATATTGATAGAATAATTGAAAATTATGAATACATTGAAAAACATAATTCACAGGTACTTATAGTTTTGCAAACAGAACCTCATATAATAAGAGAGCAACGAGAAGAAATAGATACTCCTATCACACTAATTTGTGATCCTGATCATCAATTATATAAACTATATAATGTAGGTATCCATAACTTAAAAGATCGACCAGATGCTGTAACAGAAAAATTGAATATGGCTATTAAACTAGGATATAAAAAAGTAGAAAATAATCAAAAGGAAATCGCAAAACAATTACCCGCCACGTTTATTATTAATAATGAAGCACGTATCACGTTTTCATATTATGGCATTCATACAGGCGACACCTTAGATATAAAAGAAATACTAAAAGAATTAAATTGTGATAAAAACCAATAAGTTTTACCTTACAATAAAAAACTAAATGAAATAATACTTAGTTATACGTATTAAAGGAATAAGCCCTTTCCATATTTGTTGGAGAAGGCTTTTACTTATGACAGGATATAATAGCCATCCCTATGAAAAGTTACCTATTGATTTTAATAGTTAATAGATATCCATTATTTTTGGTTATATTCTCTCAACTTTGTTGAGGATTAGGATGGAACGAATTGTGTACACCTATTTAGACTATCTCTTAAGGAGAGATGGATATGAAGTTGTGATTTATTCAATGGAAGATTACGAGTATACCTTCAGAAATTTCATCGAACATTTTACCCACAAAATCCCAACGAAAGCGAAGATAACAAAAAGTGGGAGACATCAGACATAAACAACTTTGGTAATTTATGTTTTATAACTGTGTCTGCTAATTCTAAATTTCTAAATTAACAAAAGTTCACCTGTTATTCGTGATGAGTTGGTCTACAATGGAACAAGTCAAAATCGTGCCGAGAATGTATTTCGAATCGTTGAAGTCGATGATACAAAAGGGATACATTAAGATTAATCACCAATCGTTTTGATTTATCAGCCGATGAAATTAGCGATATTTATCGTTCTTGTTAGGCGATTGAATTGTTTTTCAAATGGTTAAAGCAACACGTAGAAATCAAGCACTCCTATGGCATGAGCGAAAATGCATTACAAAACCAAATTTATATTGCATTGATTGTCTCCATGTGCTCATTCGTTTGGAAACATGTAGTAAAAAATCATTATTGCGTATTAGCCGTTGGCTTAAAGCCACCTTATGGAAACCATCTTATCGATGGTTACGACGATTCAGAAAGAAAGCCGATGGTAAATTATGATATAATGCATTTAAGATAATGAAAAAAGATTTGAAAGATTATTAAACTACATTTAAATTAACAAAGTAATGTTTGCGCTTACAAAATAGGTGTAAAATGTTTTTGGGAAATTGTGGAGGGATTATATTAATGAAAAAAACAGTACATACAGGTCCTATTAAAATATCAAAAAAACCTCGTCCTGATTTATGGGTAAGTAAAGTGCCATTTGGATTAGGGAAGATAAAACCACATCATGTACTCGATACAATGAAGGTAGTTTGGGAAAATAAAGATAATTTACCATACGCATCTCGTATTTTGAGAAAAGGTGTTTGTGATGGTTGTGCATTAGGTGTTTCCGGTTTAAAGGATCAAACATTAACAGGCCCACATCTATGTACAACAAGATTAAATGTATTACGTTTGAATACGATGTCTGCAATTAACGAAAATGTATTATTTTCTGACATTCATGAACTGCGTAAAATGAATAGCACTGAATTACGAAAGCTTGGACGTATTCCTTTTCCCCTTATTCGTAAGCCCGGTGAACGTAAATTTAGTCGACTAACTTGGGACAAGGCGATGGACTATATTGCAAACAAATACAAAAAAATTAATCCAAAACAAGCAGCTTTTTATTTAACATCACGTGGCATTACAAATGAATCATATTATGTCGCGGGAAAAGTAGCGAGATTTATTGGTACAAATAATATCGATAATGCTTCTAGAATTTGTCATTCACCTTCTAAGACAGCCCTAAAGCGTTCGATTGGAGTAGGTGCATCTACTTGTAATTATAAAGATTGGATAGGGACAGATATTTTGCTATTTTGGGGTTCGGTTGCCGCAAATAATCAACCTGTATCAACGAAGTATATGTATGCGGCGAAACGTAAAGGAACGAAAATAATAATTATTAACCCTTATTACGAACCAGCGATGGAAAAGTATTGGATACCATCAAATGTAGAGTCGGCTTTATTCGGAACGAAAATAGCGGATGATATATATCAAGTAAATATTGGCGGGGATATTGCCTTTATGCATGGAATTATGAAGCATTGGTTTGAAATGGAACGAGAGGAAGTTGGTTCGGCAATTGACCATGATTTCGTTAAAAATCATGTCAATGGATACAAAGATTTAAAGAAAACAGTGATGACATATGAATGGGAACAGTTAGAAAAGTCATCTGGATTATCAAGAGATAGAATGAAAGAACTAGCTATACTTTTAGCCAAATCTAAATCGGCAGTTTTCGTTTGGTCAATGGGATTAACGCAACATCGTTTTGGAACAGATAATATTTCACAAGTAGCAAACTTAGCATTATTACGTGGATTTTTAGGTCGTGAACATTGTGGTTTAATGCCTATTCGTGGTCACTCAGGGGTGCAAGGATCTGGTGAAATGGGTGCCGACCCTTTTGTTTTACCGGGGAGTGATATGGATAAATTAAATCGGGAGAGAGTAGAACAAACATGGAATTTTAAAATACCAGAATGGCAAGGCGATATAGTAGGTGTTTCATTAGAAAATGCAATATTGCCGGAAAACCATGAAAGAAAATTGAAAATGTATTATATGTCAGGTGGAAACTTTTTGGAAACTATGCCAAACCCGGAATTTATTCAAACTTGTTTAGAAGCTATTGATGTACGTGTCCATCAGGATATTATTCTAAATACATCTACCTTAGTTGATGCTAAAGAAGCCGTCATCGTATTACCAGCGATGACTCGTTATGAGCAACCAGGTGGTGGTACATCTACATCAACTGAGAGGATGGTATATTTTTCACCAGAAATTAAAGGGCCGAGAATTGAAGAAGCACGTTCGGAGTGGGAAATTTACATGGATCTAGCCAAACGAATCAAACCTGATGAAAAACATCTGATTCACTTTGATGATGCACAAGCTGTTAGAGAAGAAATAGCAAAAACAGCGACAAATTATGACGGTATTCAATATTTACAAAATCAAGGAGACCTTTTTCAGTGGGGTGGTGCATGGCTTTGTGAAGATGGTATTTGTCCTACACCAGATGGGAGGGGGAATCTTATAGCAGTTGAAATCCCTGAATTACGAAAACCAGAGGGACATTTCTATGTGACGACAAGAAGGGGAAAACAATTTAATTCAATGATTTACGGAAATAAGGACCCATTTACTGATGCAGACCGCTACGATATTTTAATAAACAAAGAAGATGCAATGGATATAGATATCGAGGAAGGTGAATCAATCGTTGCTTATAACAAACAAGGGTATTTTAATGGAAGGGCAAAATTTGCACCTGTCAAAAGGGGTAATATTGAAGTTTTTTGGCCGGAAGGAAATACGCTATTAAAGGAAAGTGTCTATGAATCACTCGCTGGTATTCCAGAATATCATGCTGCTGTAGTTGTAGAAAGAGCTGAAACTTATTATGCTCATAAAGATAAAAAGTATAAAGAAAAGCGAATTGAATCATTAGAAACGGAACCAGGTTAGTAGGTGAAATGATGAATCGAAAAATTTACTCGAACTGGGAGATTACCCAAATTAATCATGATAAAAAAACAATAAAGGAGGATTTAGTAGCTTCAGAATACCCTCTTACGATAATGGTGAATCAAATAGAATTTGCAACGATTATTTGTACTCCTAATCATTTAACAGAATTAGTCATCGGATTTTTAGCTTCTGAGGGGATAATTTTGATGAAAGAAGAGATAAAAAGTATCGACATAGATAAAGAAAGAGGTTTTGCTTATGTGATGCTTCATAAAAAGTTAGAATCGATTCACTTTAATCACTCTAAACGATTCATAAGTTCATGTTGTGGAAAAAGTCGACAATTTTATTTTAAAAGTGACGTTCGAACAGCGAGAACGATAACACATGGATTAATAATAACGGCAAAGCAATGTTTGCGGTTAATGGACGATCTACATAAGAAGTCTAATGAGTTTAAACAAACTGGTGGGGTCCACAATGCAGCATTATGTACGGTCGATTCGTTATTACAAATTCGAACTGACATCGGAAGACATAATACTTTAGATAAACTAAATGGTTATATAATAGAAAACAAAATTCCAATAAAAGATAAAGTAATTGTTTTTACCGGTCGAATATCATCGGAAGTATTATTGAAAATTTCTAAAATGAGAATTAGCACACTTATTTCCACTTCCGCACCTACAGACTTAGCATTAAATTTAGCGAATGACCTTAAAATTACAGTTGTTGGTTTTACTAGAAATAGAAAAATGAATGTATATACTCACAAAGAAACTATAATCGAATAGTGAAATGTATTGATTATACACTATTCATTAGTCATGCTCTTTAACAAGGCTCAGTTCATTTTTTGGCTGAGCCTATGTGACCTATGTAAATTGCATTTCACTGACGCCATAAAACTTCATTTAAAATGAATACCCACTCTTATGACAAATAAGTATAAGAATCACCCCCAACTTTTTTAAAACTACTAAAATATGTACTAATCCCACAATTATTTGTAAATTCTCCATCAAAATAATCTTTTCGTGAAAATTAACCTATCCTTAACCTTGGCATTGTACAATAGATTTAACAGATAGTTAGAAATAAATATAAGTGGTTTTACAAGAAAAAAGGTTAATGAATAGGAGGCAACAAAAATGATTAAAAAGGTAAAATTGTTTGTCATGGCAATTGCAGTATTAGTAGTTTTAACATCGTGTCAAAGTGTGGATTTAGATTTTTCTGATTTTGACTTTAGTTTCGATAAGATTACTAGTTTATTTTCATCTAATGATAGTGAAAACGCTGGTGAAAGTCATCATGAAGTCGATAATAATAGTAATGGAACAGGTGAGGAAAACGGTGGTTCAGATAGTGATTTTGAAAAAATTGCTAATGATGATATAGCGCAAATTTTCGAAAATATGGCGAAAGCTATTAAACCTGTCAAAAGCGTTTCTAGTGTTGCTGAAATAAAATCGGAAGATGATGACGGTGATTCCACTCACACTATTACGAGAATTAAAACGATTTTAGACCCTTTAGTCGTTCATATAGAATTTGAAGGGGAAGCCCAAGTGATGGAAATGTATGCTGATGAAAAGGAAGTATTCGCTAATGTACCTGGACAAGGATGGGTCATATCACCTGATTATGGCGGACATTTAAAACATGTTGGTCAACAAATAAATGAGGATCATATTTTACACTTTAATAATTATTTAGAACATTTTGATGCAACTTCAGATGATACGCACTATATTATTACGTACATCGGCCCAGATGAAATGTTCGATGAGATATTTATGAATGAAAATTTGCTAGAAGAAGTATTTGGTGATTTGTATGGGGTTCTTGAAGGACTCGGCGATTTATTTGAAATGAGTAATACAGGAGAGGTAACGATGAAAGTCTGGAAAGATTCATTTTTAATGGATGAACAAATAATGACAGTTGAATCGGAAACAACTATTTTAGGTTTTGGGATGAAATCTACCGACCATACAGTCCAAAAGCTAACTTATGATGAAGTTGAACCGTTTAGTATTCCAGATGAGGTAAGGCAAAGTGCTAAAAATCTAGACTAAGATTTAAAAAATTTTCATTAGACAAGCAAAGAAGAGTTCTGTTTATCAAAAAAGATAGACAGGACTCTTTTTTTTGTAAAGCCAATTTTCAAAAATTATTATTTTCATTCAATTTAAAAGACTTCATCCGTTTTTGTTCTATAGCTATTTTTTCTATAGCATAATTTTTAAAACTTTTTACATCCCCAAAAAATCACCTCATATTTATCATTATCAAATTGATACAATGATACCATAATGTTAAGCGAAAATTATCGATTATTTTCTAATCATCTAATCCTTACTATTTTTCAGCATGATCCGCGAATAAACTAATCCAATCACTCCGACAACGATAAATAATATAGCTCTGATAACGATTGAAACATTAATTAAGTCAATGAAAAACAGTTTAAGTAAGCAAACCCCGATTAAAATAATTCCTAAATAGCGAACGACTTTCCATCCTAATCTTGCCCCAAAACTAATCGATAAGAAAGCAAATAGAAACATCCAAATCGTATGACCGATATAAACATAGTCATGTTCCCAAACGAAAATGTCGACAAAACCAAAATACCATTTATTAAAAAAGACAAAATAGACAAATTGTGATATGACCCCAAAAATAGAACTGAATTTTTGCAGTTTATTCGTTCCTGGGAATTTTCCTCTAGTAATTACGACTATTAATAAAGTAAATACGAATAAATAAAATATTTCGGAAAAAACATTGAACAAAAAGATTTGTTTACTTGTACCATAAGAAATTAATGGTGAGGTCAGAAAAATCAAGCCAATAAACAGAAATTCAATTACAGCAACATAAGCTACATAAATTCCACGTCTCCATTTATAAGCAAAAAATGAAATGATGATAGCGACTAACAAAGTTAAAAATGTGATATGGTCATTTAAACTCCAATCAACTATTTTAACTTTTGTATCTAAGATCAGGATGGTTAGTTTAAAAACATAAATAAGACTTACTAACTGTGGAACGATTAAACTAAAATCAATACTTTTAGTTTTTATGTGATAATTTTTTGTCGCTAATGCATATAATGTTGCACAAATAAAAATTAACGTAGCGATAAATACTATCCAAGTTGCATGTTGTATTGTTAACCATGACGATATACTAACTACTGCAAGAACCGATAACCCAGTCATTATATAGATAAAACCACTAATGATCATGGTCCGGATTGATTTAAAATAAAAACCTACCCAAATTCCAATTGCCCCATTAATAAGTAATAGCAACATTTTACTTTCGTACGTTTCCACATTAAAGGATAAAATAAATACACTTATCGCAAATATAGAAACAGCGGAAAAGATACTTTGTAACTTAATGTCTTTTCTTGAAAAACCGTAAATAGCAAACAATATATATAACACAGCTAATACACCGTAAACAGGCACATCTTGTTGAGCATCCAATAACTTAACCCAACCAACCATAAAAATAACATTCAAATAAATCGTTGTTTCTGTAAAAATAGATCTTGAAATGGCATTATTCACATAAAACAAGAGGAATATTAAATGTTGAATAAGTGCCGTCAAAACAATATACATTTCATCGCCAGGTAATAAAGCTAGAACTGTGTAAGCTAATAATGTTAACTGGAAAAAGAAAAATGTCACATAATAACTTACTTTATGTTTTCCGCTAATAGCAATATAAAATAATGTTAAAAACAAAATTAATAAGTATAAACAAAAAGTCCAAGTGTTAACAGTTGCCCCTTGAATAAGAAACGGTAATAAAAATCCTGCCATCCCAGAAAAAATCGTTAGTGATTCCGAGTTCGTTCTTTTAGACATAATAAATCCTAAAGCAATGTATACAAAACTAATTATCATCGCAATCGGATAATTAATTAACCCATATAAATAATAAGCGGCAACTGTTACTAATATCCCAATGGCAATGACCCCGCTAAAGAGTGTCAAACCAAATAATTTCTGACCTTTGTTAATATTTTTCATACCGAAATAAAAAATTAGTAATGTAGAAGCATAACCTAAAATAATTCGGGCTTCATATGATATCCAACCTTTATCAATACCAACTTTAAGTCCCCAAAGCACACCAAGAATAAGAACGACCATAAAAATTCGAGGTAACCATACACCGAGTAGGCGTTCAAATAGTTCATCATGGTGGGGAGGCTTTTTTGTTTTTTCAACGGGTTTCTTTTGCCCTTGAATATTACTTGGTGGGACTTCTTTTTGTAAATTTAAGTCCTGCTTTTTTTGCTGTTGTAGTTTTTCTTCGTTAGTCCGAACCATACTTGCTTGTTGTAGATCAATTTCTTTTTCTATTGATTGATCATGGGGTGATTTTGTAAAGGAATCTTCTAAAGTAGGTTTTATTTCGTGTAGCTGTTCTTCTAAAGTTGACATTTTTTGTCGTAAACTTGTTAGTTCATTTTCTAATGTTGTAATCCGTTCATTTAGTTTTTCATTAGAATCTGCCATGATGCTCCCCCCTCTTTTTTTGCGCTTTTTTGAATTATATCATATTTAACATCTTAAGGTAGGGGCTAAAGTAGGATGAGTTGGGAAATTTAATGATATAGAGTTTCTTAAATAATAGTATAATCGTGTCCTTGTTAACTCATTTTTATAATTAATACCATTTGTGATAAAATGAATATTAAATATATAGAAATTAGGTGAAGTAGAGATGAACAATTTAGCAACACGAAATATACTGAAATGGATCTTTACTTTTTTAATAGCAATGATTCTTATTGGGTGTAGCTCGGAAAATAACGACAATAATTTTTTGAATAGCTCTTTGAATGGTGAGCAATCTAAAGAAGAATCGATAGAAAATAATGACAACGTAGAAAATCTTGTAGATTTAAATCAAGAGAAAATAAAAAAATTAGAACAAATTGAAAAGAAAAAGGAAGCAGAGAAGGCTAAGAAAGAAAAAGAGAAAAAGGAAGCAGAGAAGGCCGAGGAAGAAAAACAGAAACGAGAAGCGGAGAAAGCCGAAGAGGAGAAAAAGAAAAAAGAAGCGGAAAAGGCCAAAACAGAAAAAAAGAAAAAAGAAGCCGAGAAGACTAAGACTGAAAAACAGAAAAAAGGAGTAGAAAAAGCTAAAAAGGAAAAGAAGAAAGAAGAAGCGTCTAGTAAAGAAAAGGCACCCTCTAAACCAAAACCAAAATCAAACAATTCATTCGCAAATCGAGTGATTGATTTAACGAATGCCGAAAGAAAAAAGGCAGGACTTAATCCACTAAAGAAGCATCAACAATTAATGAAATCTGCTCAAGCCTATTCGGTAGACATGTATGAACGCGGTGTAATGGACCATAATGGAAGTAAAAAATATGGTGATTTCCCAGGCGTTATTAATGCCTATGTTAGTTCTTATCGTTCAATTGCTGAAAATATTGCCCAGGGACATCCTACACCCGAAGCGGTAGTGACTGGGTGGATGAATTCGCCAGGTCACAGAGGGAATATACTAAATCCAAATTTCACCCATATAGGTGTTGGTTATGTCTCACCCGAACATTATTGGACACAACATTTTTTAGCTGAATAGTGGTTAAAATTTAAAATATCATATGTGTAGCAAACAAATTCCTGTTTCATTTTTGTGTGTGAGAGGGATTTTAAACTATTAGTAGAGTCATTGATAATGAAATTTTAAAACCCATAAATATCCACTAGTTTGAGTAATATTTTCACATCTTCCATAAATTCACCATATTTACTAAGCGAATAGTTCTAAAATATGTTCTTGTCATATTCTAATTAAAAAATAAACGATATGATAAAGTTTGAAATAATATCTCCATTATTTTGCTATTAATAATCATAAAGTGAAATATAAAATCTTGCGCTTCTAGCTAAAATGTCCTATCGTAATAGGTGCCATTAATTATAGAAAAGTTTCTCAGTAAAGATTTCTATTAATTGAAAGCGATAACAATTTATAACAATATAGCAGATAACGGGGGAAGAATTAATGAAAAAATTTAAGAAAATTTTGAAGATAGCCGCTATTTCCTTTGGCTCACTTATCGCATTATTAATTATTATTTACTTTATACTTCCGAAAGGACCTAAAGATTTAATGGAATTTGACGATCCTTATCAAGTGAGCCGCCCATCGGTCTCAAGTAATGATTATATGGCTTCAACAGGAACACCTTGGGCAACTGAAACTGCAATGGACATAATGGATACAGGTGGAAATGCATATGATGCGATGGCGGCTTCATTGCTAACATTAAATGTGACACATGGTGAAGCGGCAAGTTTCCCCTCGGTTGTGCCACTTATTATTCATGATGCAGAAACAGAAGAAGTTATGTCTTATAATGGGGTAGGAACAGCGCCAACAATGGCGACAATCGATTTGTTTGAAGAGAGAGGGCATGATACGGTACCAAAATTAAATATTCTGTCTCAGTTAATCCCGTCATCTCCCGACATGTTAATTCGATTACTTCAAGAAAAAGGAACAATGAGTTTTTCGGAAATAGTTGCCCCAGCAATCGATATTGCAAAGGAAGGTTTTCCTGTTCATTCGGTGATGGCTAATAATCTTGATTTATCCCTTATTGAACGTTTCGGAATGAATATTATTATGCCATACAATGGTAAAGTGTATTTGGATGGAGAGTGGTGGCGTCCATTACATCATTCCGAACGATTTACTAGACCGGAATTAGCCAATACCTTCGAAAAAATGAGTCAAGTCGAACAGGATGCACTTGCTTCGGGGAAAAGTCGTGAAGAAGCACTCCAAGCAGTCCGTGATTATTTTTACGAAGGGGAAATTGCCGATAAAATTATAGAACTGCATGATGATAAAAACGGGCTTTTCTCTCATGAAGATCTAGCTAATTATGAAGGGGATTGGGAGGAGCCGATTGAAGGGAACTATGAAAATTATTCTCTTTTTACAAATGGAACATGGACACAAGGGCCAGTTATGCCAATTATTTTG
>Ga0209487_1002062_pt1 | contig 16576 bp, 16 predicted proteins | sample Poulit2012_FD_187524 | JGI IMG/M metagenome (GOLD analysis project Ga0209487, IMG submission 187524) | Agricultural soil microbial communities from Georgia to study Nitrogen management - Poultry litter 2012 (SPAdes) (version 2) | ecosystem: Environmental > Terrestrial > Soil > Agricultural land...
GTCGGTTCGTCGGATGACTGCAGCCGGTGATCGCTCCGTGCGCGAACATGACTGCTCGTGCGTGCGCTCAGCCAGGGATGAGCGCGCCCCCGCCCGATCGTGAGCAAGGACTCCTGCCAGCTGCGCGCGGGAGCTTTCGAACGCGGCTGGGATGGTTAGCGTGAGGCGCATGTGTGGAATCGTCGGATACGCAGGCCCGCAGGCCGCATCGCCCCAAGCTCCCTCCTCCCGTCCCCTCGACGTCGTCCTCCAGGGGCTCGCGCGCCTCGAGTACCGCGGCTACGACTCCGCGGGGATCGCAGTGGTCGACGAGCAGGTGCGCGTCACCAAGCGCTCCGGCAAGCTGAAGAATCTGCGCGAGGCCCTCGAAGCAACTGACACCGATGCCCGGCAGACCGCCGATGCCCGGCAGACCGCCGATGCCGGGCAGACCACCGGCGCCGAGCAGGTCGCCGATACCGGTGCCGGGATGGCCGCCGACACCCGTGCCCGGCAAGCCGCTGGCGCCGGGCAAGTGGCCGATGCCGCGACGAAGCAGGCCCTGGGCACCACCCATGGGGGAGTGGCCATCGGCCACACCCGCTGGGCGACCCACGGCGCCCCCACCGACACCAATGCCCATCCCCACCGGGGTGGCCGCGACGGAGAGCTGGCCGTGGTCCACAACGGGATCATCGAGAACTTCGCCCAGCTGCGCGCCGACCTGGCGGCCGACGGATTCGTCTTCGTGTCCGAGACCGACTCCGAGGTGGCCGCCCACCTGCTGGCCCGCGAGGTCGAGCAGACCGGTGACCTGACCGAGGCGATGCGGGCCACCACCGCTCGCCTCGAGGGCGCCTTCACCCTGCTCGCGGTCCACCGCGACCAGCCCGGCACGGTGGTGGCCGCTCGCCGCAACTCTCCGCTGGTGGTGGGACTGGGGGAGGGGGAGAACTTCCTGGGCTCGGACGTCGCTGCCTTCGTCGACTCCACCAAGGAGGCGCTGGAGATCGATCAGGACCAGATCGTCACCGTCACCGCGGACTCGGTCCGGGTGATCGAGACCGACGGCACCGAGGTGCCCGATCCCAAGCGCTTCAGAATCGAGTGGGACGTGGCCGCGGCGCAGAAGGGCGGCTACCCCTCCTTCATGGCCAAGGAGATCCACGAGCAGGCCGGCGCGCTCGCCGATACCCTCCTGGGCCGCCTGGTGGACGGGACGCTGCAGCTGGACGAGCGCGACATCGACGAGTCCGTGCTGCGCAGCATCGACAAGATCGTGGTGATCGCCTGTGGGACCGCCGCCAACGCCGGCGCCGTGGTCAAGTACGCCATCGAGCACTGGTGCCGCATCCCCGTCGAGGTGGAGCTGGCCCACGAGTTCCGCTACCGCGACCCCGTGGTCACCGAGAAGACCCTGGTGGTCGCCATCTCCCAGTCCGGAGAGACCATGGACACCCTGATGGCGGTGCGCCACGCCCGCGAGCAGGGCGCCAAGGTGATCGCCATCTGCAACACCCGCGGCTCCACCATCCCTCGTGAGGCCGATGCGGCGCTGTATCTGTACGTCGGCCCCGAGATCGCGGTCGCCTCCACCAAGGCCTACCTGGGCCAGATCGCCGCCTGCTACCTGCTGGGCCTGTACCTCGCGCAGGTGCGCGGCAACCTCTTCCCCGAGGAGATCGCCGAGATCATGGAGGACCTGCAGTCCATCCCCGAGAAAATCCAGCGAGTCCTGGACGACTCCGCGCAGGTCGAGCAGCTCGCCCAGTCCATGCAGGACGCCACCAGCGTGCTGTTCCTGGGGCGCCACGTCGGCTACCCCACCGCGATGGAGGGGGCGCTGAAGCTGAAGGAGATCGCCTACATCCACGCCGAGGGCTTCGCCGCCGGGGAGCTCAAACATGGCCCGATCGCTCTGATCGAGGAGGGTCAGCCGGTGTTCGTGATCGTCCCCTCCCCGCGCGGACGCGACGTGCTGCACTCCAAGCTGATCTCCAACATCCAGGAGATCCGCGCCCGCGGCGCCCGCACCCTGGTGATCGCCGAGGAAGGGGACGAGGACGTGCTGCCCTATGCCGACGAAGTGATCCGCGTGCCCGCCACACGCACGCTGTTCGCCGCGCTGCTGACGGTCATCCCCCTGCAGATCTTCGCGTGCGAGCTGGCCACGGCCAAGGGACTGGATGTCGACCAGCCCCGCAATCTCGCCAAGTCGGTCACAGTCGAGTGAGCGGCTGAGCACCACGAGCGAGCAGCTGAGCACCACGATCCGGGTGCGGGGTGTGATACTGCCGGGATGACCCCCGGCTACGACGCGTCTGCCCCGCCCCGTCCCGGGGAGGGGTCTCTCCGCTCCGACGACCACGGCACGGCCGACGGTCGCGCCGCCGACTCGTGCGGGGCCGCCCACGACCGCGGTCCAGCCGACGACCACGGCACCGCCGACGCGCGCGACACCGATGCGCCCGGCACTGCTGACGACCACGGCGCCTGTCGGGCAGCGCGTGGCGACGACGAGTTCATCGGACGGGCCTTCATCCCTCGGGAGGACGGCTCCGTGCTCGGGGTCGGTGTCGACGTCGTGGACATCGCGCGCCTCGCCGGTCGGATCGAGCGCACCCCGGCATTGTTGGAACGGCTGTTCACCCCGGGGGAGCGGGGTCTGCCGTCCGCCTCCCGCGCGGCCCGCGTGGCCGCGAAGGAAGCGGTCGGGAAGGCCCTCGGGGCTCCCGGGGACTTCTCCTGGCAGGACGTGACGGTGCGGCGCACCGCGGCCCGCCGGCCCTATCTCTCGTTGCGGGGAGCCACTCTGCGGGCCGCCGAGAGGCTGGGCGTGGGGCACCTGCACCTCTCGCTGTCCCATGACGGCAATATCGCCACCGCCATCGTGGTCGCCGAGAGCGAGCAGCCGGCCGCGTCAGACACCGACACCGCAGCCGGATCAGACACAGACACCGCGACCGGGGCAGGTCCCGGCACCGCGATCGCCCCAGGCCCCGACACCGCAGCCGAGACAGGCACCGACACAGCGGCGGGCACGGGCCCGGGTACCGCCGCCCGGGCACGGGCGGGTCAGCATCCCACCGAAGGAGGCCGCTCATGATCCACGGATTCGGCGCCGCCGCGATCCGAGCGGCCGAGCGTCCCCTGCTCGACGCGGGGGAGCCGCTGATGCTGCGTGCCGCACAGGCCCTGGCCGACAGGATCCGGGTGCATCTGACCAGCAACGCCCAGCGGCCCCGGCCCAGCAGCGGATCTGGGCCCTACGCCGACGCAGTGACCGGCGCGCCGCACGCCGATACTGCGGGAACCGCCGCGGGCAGTTCCGATGCCCCCGCCCCGTCGGCGCAGCGCGTGCTGCTGCTCGCCGGGTCCGGTGCCAACGGCGGCGACGGTCTGCACGCCGCCGCGACCCTGCGACGTGACGGCGTGGACATCGAAGCCATCGCCGTCTCCGACACCGTCCACGATGGCGGCGCCACCGCCTTCACCGAGGCCGACGGGACCATCCACCAACTCAACGACCTGGACCAGCCGCGGCTGTCCGACCTGGTGCGGACCGCGGACCTGGTGGTCGATGCGATCCTGGGCATCGGGGGCCGCCCCCAGATCCCCGCGCACCTCACCGAGCTGTTGCGCACGGTGCGCGACCACGGCGTCCCGGTGATCGCCGTCGACCTCCCCAGCTTCCTCGACGCCACCACCGGCGCGACCGCCGAGGGGGCACTGGTGGCCGTCGAGACCATCACCTTCGGTGCCGTCAAGGCCGGCCTGCTGCTTCCTGCAGGCACCGAACTCGCCGGCACGCTCCACCTGGCCGATATCGGCCTCGAGCCGTCCCTGACCGCGCAGCGACCGGACGTGCTGCGCCTGACCGACGCCGATGTGCAGCAGCTGTGGCCCCGGCCCGGGCGCGATGCCACCAAGTACTCCCGCGGCGTCGTGACCGTCGCCGCCGGCAGCAGCGCCTTCCCCGGCGCCGCCGTCCTGGCTTCTGCCGGCGCCGCCCGGACCGGTGCCGGCATGGTGCGCTGCGTGGCCCCCGCCCCCGTGCTCGACCTGGTGCTGCGCACCCGGCCCGAGATCATCGGCCACCGCGCCCCCGATGCCGACGCACCCCCCGGTGCCGCCGACGCCGGCGGGCACGAGACCGCGGGCCGGCCGGCCATCGACCTCGAGCAGATCGGACGCACCCACGCCCTGGTGGTCGGATCCGGCATGCCGCCCCAGGACCCCCGCGCCCGCGCCGGGGTCGAGCTGCTGCTGATCGGCACCGGCGAGCTGGAGCGAGGCGTGATCGACGCGGGGGGACTGGACACCCTGACCGGCGACGACCGCTTCGGCCCCCACGTGATCCTCACCCCGCACGGCGGAGAGGCCGCCCGGCTGGCCCGCCGCCTGGACATCGACCCCCGGCGACCGGTGGCTGAGCTCGCCTCCGCCCTGGCCGCCAGGACCGGTGCCACCGTCCTGCACAAGGGCGCGGTCACCGTGATCGCCCCCGGCGACGGCGGACCCCTGCGGACCCAGGACGACGCCACCTCCCAGCTGGCCACCGCCGGCACCGGAGACGTGCTGGCCGGGATGCTCGGCGCGCTGCTGGCCGCCGGACTGCCCGGCCCCGATGCCGCCGCCCTGGGAGCCCTCCTCCACGGCCGCGCCGGCCGCTGCGCCTCCCGTGACGGATTGATGCCCCTGGTGGCGCTGGACGTCGCCGACCACCTGCCCCGCACCCTCGCCGCTATCCTGGCGGACGCGACGCCGTGAGCGAAGGAGTCCGATGACCCTCCCGATCCCCGCCGAGGACCCTCGGCACCTGCCGAACCGGGTCCTCATCGACCCCTCGGCGATCACCGAGAACACCCGGGCACTGACCGGACTGCTCCAGGAGCAGACCGCGCTGATGGCCGTGGTCAAGGCCGACGGGTACGGACACGGGATGCTCACCGCCGCCCGCGCCGCCCTCGAAGGCGGAGCGACCTGGCTGGGGGTGGCCCATCCCGCCAGTGCCCTGGCCCTGGCCCGCGCCGGCCTCGACGTGCCCATCCTGACCTGGCTGTACGAACCGCACACCGCCGAGCAGGTCCTGCCCGAGGTGATCGGCTCCGGCATCGATGTCTCGGTGGGCTCGCTGGAGATGCTGCACCTGGCGAGCGCCGCCGCCCAGCAGGCTGAGCGCCGCGCCCGGGTGCACCTGAAGATCGATACCGGCATGGGCCGCAACGGCGCCGCACCGTCCCTGGCCCGCGACATCGGCAGGACCGTGCGGGACGACGAGTTCCTCCAGCTGGTCGCCGCCTGGACCCACCTGACCAGCGCCGACGACCCGGCCGACCCCGCCACCGACCAGCAGGTCGAGGTCTTCGACTCCACGTGTGAGGCGCTCGCCGACGAGGTCGGGCCCATCCCGCTGCAGCACATCGCCAACTCCGCCGCCCTGCTGTCCCGGCCCGACCTGCACCGCGACCTGGTGCGCCCCGGCATCGCCCTGTACGGCTACCCGCCGGTGCCCACCGATGTGCCGCTGCGACCCGCCATGACCCTGACCAGCCGCCTGGCGATCGTCAAGGACGTCCCCGAGGGCCACGCCGTCGGCTACGGACGCATCCACCACACCGCCCAGCCCACCCGGCTGGGCCTGGTGCCGCTGGGCTACGCCGACGGTCTGCACCGCGCCGGCAGCGATCGCTGCGAGGTGCTCGTGCGCACCGCCGCCGGGGACCGCCGCGTCCCGCAGGTGGGACGGATCAGCATGGACCAGATCGTCGTGGACCTGGGCCCGGACAGCGAGGCCGCGCCCGGGGACGAGGTGGTGATCTTCGGGGACTCGGGGGGCGCCCCCCACGAACCCTCCGCCGTCGGCGCCGACGAATGGGCGCTCGCGGCCGGCACGATCCCCTACGAGGTGGTCACCTCCGTATCCGGCCGGGTCGCCCGACAGGTTCTGTCATGAGCGGGCTGGTGCTGCACACTGACCGCACCGAGGGGACCCGCACCGCCGCCGCGGCGCTCGCCGAAGTGCTGCGGGCCGGGGACCTGCTGGTCCTGGACGGCCCGCTCGGGGCCGGCAAGACCACTTTCACCCAGGGCCTGGGACAGGGCCTCCAGGTGCGCGGACCGGTCGCCTCGCCCACCTTCGTCATCGCCCGCGTCCACCCCAGCCTGCGCGGGGGACCGGCGCTGGTGCATGTGGACGCCTACCGGCTGGGCGAGAGCGCCGACATCGACGACCTCGACCTCGAGGCCGAGCTCGACGAGGCCGTCACGGTCGTCGAATGGGGCCGCGACCGGGTCGAGCACCTGGCGGACTCCACCCTGCTGATCCAGCTCGACCGACCCGCCCAGGTCGAGGACCCCGACGAGCCCGAGGAACCGCGCACGCTGCGCCTGACGCCCCGGGGCCCCCGCTGGGACGAGACCGCGACCGAGCAGCTCACCACCGCGCTGCGGGCCGCCGGCCACACCGTCGAGCTCACCGCTGCCCCCGCCCCCGAGGAGGAGAACTGATGCTGCTGGGAATCGATACCTCCGGGGCGGTCAGCGTCGCCGTCGCCCGCGGCGACCTCACCGGTCCCGCCCCCGAGATCCTCGCAGTGACCTCCGATGAGCGTGCCCGCCACCACGATGAGGTGCTGCTGGACCTGATCGACGCCACCACCGCCCGGGCGGGCACCGCCCGCAGCGAGCTGACCGGGATCGTGGTCGGGCGCGGGCCGGGCCCCTTCACCGGCCTGCGCGTGGGTCTGGTGACCGCCCGCACCATCGCCGCCGTGCTGGACATCCCCCTGTACGGGCTCAGCTCCCTGGACGCCCTGGCGCATCAGGCGCTGGCCGGAGTCCAGGGGCCGGCCACGGTCGCGGTGGCCCTGGACGCCCGCCGCCGCGAGATCTACCACGCCCGTTACCGCCGCGGTCCCAGCGGCCAGGTGACGCGCGAGGACGGCCCGGCCGTCGACCCCCCGGCCGCCGTGTTCGAGCAGCTGCGAGCCTGCGACCTGCTGGTGGGCTCCGGCACTCGCCTGTACCCCGAGCTGCTGCCGGCCACCGCGGAGCTGATCCACGCCGACGCGGGCCACCTGCTCCAGGCGGCGGCGCAGCTGGCCACCCAGGGCGAGGACCTCTCCAGCACCGAACCGATGTACCTGCGGGAACCGGATGCCGCCAAGCCCACCGCCCGCAAGTCCGCGCTGGGGCGCTGAGATGACCACAGGCGACGCGCATGACGCAGATGCTCCAGGTGACGCGCGTGAGGCAGGCGCGGCAGGTGACGCCGGCACGGGAGGCGAGGGGGCCACGGGAGGCGAGGGGGCCGCGGACGTTCCCTCTGCGGGAGCGAAGTGGCTGCTGCGTCCGGCTACGCTCGCCGACGCCGAGGAGATCGCCTTCGCTGAGCTGGAGCTGTTCCCCGACGAGGCCTGGAACGTGTTCCAGCTCGCGGAGGAGATCGACCATCCCTGGCGCCGGTACGTGGTCGCACTGGGGGAGGGGGAGCTGCTGGGGTACGCCGGCATCATGCTGGCCGGCGAGACCGCGGACTTGCACACCATCGGCACCCGTCGGCCCGGGGTCGGGATCGGCCGCGCCCTGCTCCGGTGGTGTGAGCACGCCGCGCGGGAGGCCGGCGCCCTCTCGATGCTGCTCGAGGTGCGCGAGGACAACGAGCGCGCCCGCGCCTTCTACACCGCCGCGGGATACACCGAGGTCGGACGCAGGGAGGGTTACTACCGCATCCGTGGCCGCCGGATCGACGCGCTGGTGATGAGGCGCGAGCTGCCGGTCCCGTCCGCCCCCTGACCTACGGCCGTCGGCCCGCTGTCGGCCGCCCCGTGCGACTCAGACGTGGCTGCGGACTTTCTGGAACAGGTCCGGATACCGCCGGTCCAGGCGCCTGGTGGCGATCTTCGCGCCGACGACGAACGCGATCGCCCCGAGGAGGACCGACATCGCTCCGGCGATCAGCTGGATGGTGAGGTCCCCGGTGATCAGCCCCCAGGTCGCCACGCCGATGGCCGGCAGCTGCGGGACGAACAGCCCTAGCGAGGCGATCGTCATCGCCAGCATCGCGTTCCCGCTCGAGGCCGACTTGTCCTTCATCGGATTGGTGCCGGGCGCCGAGGTCGGGTATGGCAGGAGCACACCGACCAGCAGCGACAGCCCCCAGCCGGTGAGCATCATGCCCAGCGCCCCCAGCATGGTCAGGGGGACCAGCTGCCCCATGCCGTACAGGGCCGGCACGATGGCCGTGATCAGCAGCACCGGTGGGCCCATGATGATCGCGATAGCGGCGATACGGCCCAGCAGGTTGGCCCGGGCGGGCAGACCGGCGGTGATGTTGACCCATCCCGCTGGCCCGTCGTAGCCGATCTCGTTGGCCACCGAGATGCTCGTGAACCCACCCATCATCACCACGATGGTCAGCATCATCGCGCGCGTCTCGGGCAGCATGAAGCCCATCGCGGTCAAGAAGATGAGCATGACCGGGTAGATGCCGATCGCGGCGAGGTACCGGGTGTCGCGGCGCCAGTAGCGCAGCGAGCGGCCCAGGACGGCGCCGAAGGCCGAGGGACGGACGAAGCGCGGCACCAAGGGGGAGACCTTGGTGGTCCCCGAGGAGGCGTCTCCGCTGAGCGCAGAGGTCAGCGCCACGTCGATCGAGCGCCGCCACCACCGCCAGACCACGACGAGGGACACCGCGCTGATCAGCGTCCGCGCCGCCGCGGTCAGCGCCCGCCCCTCGGCCAGGTCCATGGGCACAGCGAACGGGGCCCCGAGCGGGGTCCAGGCGGCCACCTCGACGGCTATCGGCGCCCAGCGGACGAGCTGCTCGACGTCGATGCCGTCCAGCGACTGCATCCCCAGGGAGAAGCCGTAGATCGCGATGAACATGACGATCATCGCGACGATCCCGCCGAGCTCACGCCCACTGCGTGAGGAGCTCCGCGAGGCGGAGTGGGCGAACCAGGCGCGCGGCAGCAGCAGGCACAGGGCAACGGCCGCGAGGTTCGCTGGGACCAGCACCACCAGGGCGGCGACGATCCACACCGGGCCCTGCCCGTAGACCACCAGCCAGAGCACCTCGAAGGCCGTGGCCACGCCCACGGCCAGCACCGTGAACAGAGTCGGCAGGCTCATCGCCGCAGCGGCGAACATGCCCGGCTGCAGCTCCCGGGCGGAGCGGGGGAACAGTGCGAAGGACCGCGGATCCAGGGTGTCGTCGACCCCGAAAGCCAGCACCGGGATCAGCAGCCACAGCAGCACGGTCACGGACCCCAGGCCCCGGATGATCAGCGGGAAGACCTCGCCCTCTCCGCTCCACAGCGTGGTGCCCAGGAACAGGAACGCCAGCCCCACCAGACCGCCGATCCCATAGAGGGCGCCGAAGACGGTGCCGATCAGCTTGCCGATGTTCTTGCGGTACGACCGCTTCCACAGCCGCCACTTCAACGTCAGCATCAGCGGGATCAGCTCCCGCTGGGTGATCGAACGCCGGCGGACGTCGCTGGCCGCCGCGGTGGCAGCGTGCTCGCTGCTCAGGACTCCAACCACGACAGGCTCCCCTCCGCGACGTCGCCGCCGCCGACCAGATCGATGAACGTCTGGACCAGGCTGCCGCCGCGGCGGACCTCGTCCAGGGTGCCGTCGGCCAGCAGCTCGCCCCTGGCGATGATCGCGACGTGGCTGCACAGCCCCTCGACCAGCTCCATCACATGGCTGGACAGCACGACCGTCCCGCCACCGCCCACATAGGCGGTGAGGATCTTCCGGATCACCTGCGCGGAGACCGGGTCGACCGCCTCCAGCGGCTCATCGAGCACGAGAAGCCGCGGACCGTGGATCAAGGCGCTGGCCAGCAGGATCTTCTTGGTCATGCCGGCGGAGTAGTCCACCACCAGTTTGCCGTCCTCCTCCGCGAGGTCCAGGGCGGCCAGCAGCGAGTCGGTGCGCTCCTCGACGGTGCGCGCCTCCATCCCGCGGATCAGTCCCACATAGGTCAGCAGCTCACGGCCGGTCAACCGGTCGAAGGTGCGCAGCCCGTCGGCCAGCACCCCGAGCTGAGCCTTCGCCTGCTCGGGCCGGGCCCACATGTCGATGCCCAGCACGTGGGCCGTGCCGTCGGTGGGACGCAGCAGCCCGGTCGCCATCGACAAGGTGGTGGTCTTGCCCGCGCCATTGGGCCCGACGATCCCGTAGAACGAGCCGCGCGGGACATCCAGCGACAGGTCGTGGACGACCTCGGTGCCACCGTAGGACTTGCACAGCCCGCGCACGGACAGCGCCGAGTCCGCCGGGATCGGGGCCTCGGCGCCCAGGGGCAGGGCCTGGGTGCCCGCCGAGCCGCCCTGGGACACGGCGGGAGCGGGCGTCTCGCTCTCCGGGGTAGGGAACAGGTCCCGGGAGGTCGCGGCAGAGTGATCGGCGCTGTGCATGAGAACACGGTAGTAGCCGGGCGCCCGGCGGCGCTCCGTCGCGGGGCGGCTTGTCCTCAGACCTTCGTCGGTGATCCGCGGTCGCGCCCGGCCGCTCTCCCGTTCTGCTCCATCCGATGTCCCGCCCTGCTCCATCCGGTGTCCCGCCCTGCTCCATCCGGTGTCGGAGGCGGCGGATGCGGGGAGCTCGGGCAGGGCGAACTAGAGTGTGTCCGTCCGGATGGTTCGGAGGAAAGGATCCTCATGCCCAAGCTGCGTCCTACCCCGCGGCCACCCGCCCTGTCTCCGGAGATCGAGGAGATCCCGGTCGGCGTGCGCCGGTTGGCGGCCTGGTCCTGGCGGCTGATCGTGATCGTCGCCGCGTCGGCGCTGCTCCTGTGGGGCCTGCTGCAGGTGACGGTGATCGTGATCCCGGTGCTGATCGCCGTCCTGCTGACGGTTCTGCTCACCCCGATCGTCAATGTGCTGACCAAGTACACGTTCCTGGGCCGCGGCGCGGCCAGCTTCATCGCGCTGGTGGGCCTGCTGCTGGTGATCGCCGGCATGTTCACCCTGGCCGGCAGGCAGCTGATCGCCCAGTGGCCCGACATCCAGACCCGGGCAGTGGAGGGCTTCCAGTCCCTGCTGGACTGGACGCAGACCACCTTCCAGATCGACATGCCGATGATCAACACGGCGATCGATGAGGGCCTGGACCAGCTCCAGCAATACTCTGGTCAGCTGGTCAGCGGAGCGATGTCGACCGCGGCGGTGCTCAGCAATCTCGCCACCGGGATCGTGGTGTGCCTGTTCAGCCTGTTCTTCCTGCTGTCCAGCGGCGGAGCGATCTGGCGCTGGCTGGTGGGGCTGCTGCCCCCGGACGCCCGCGTTCCCACCCATGAGGGCTTCCGACGCGGCTGGAAGGCGCTGTCGGCCTATGTGCGCACCCAGATCCTGGTCGCCGCGGTCGATGCCTTCGGCATCTCGATCGGCATGGTCTTCATGGGGCTGGGCTCCTATGCGGTGCCGATCTGGCTGCTGGTGTTCTTGTTCTCCTTCGTCCCGCTGGTGGGTGCGATCGTCTCCGGCGCGATCGCCGTGCTTCTGGTGCTGGTGCTGCAGGACTGGATCTTCGCGCTGATCATGCTGGGCATCGTGCTGCTGGTCCAGCAGGCCGAGAGCAACCTGCTGCAGCCCCTGCTGATGGGCAAGGCGGTCGACATCCACCCGCTGGGCGTGTTCCTGGGCGTGGCCGCGGGTGTGCTGCTGGCCGGCATCCCCGGTGCCCTGTTCGCGATCCCCATCATCGCCTTCGTCAACGCCACCCTGCTGTACCTGGTCGGACGTGACCCCACCCCCGACCTGCCCCAGGACAAGGCGGCGGCTGCGCACTTCGCGTCCCTGGGCAGAGGCTCCGGCAGGCGCGCCGGCTGAGGGCCGACCACCCGGGACGCCCCTCCGGACGACGGAACCCGAATGGCGAACCCCCGGAACGAGGAGACCCCGGAGCGGCTGCTCAGCCGCTCCGGGGTCTCCTCGTTCCGGGCGTCTGCCGCCGGTCAGGGCAGCACACGGCTCAGGGCCTGTACGGCGTGCACTTCACGATCTCGACCGGAAGGGACTTACCGGTCGGCGCGGTGTAGTCGACGGTCTCACCGACCTTGGCGCCATGGATCGCGCTGCCCAGCGGGGACTCGGTCGAGAAGACCTCGAGATCGGTGCCCTCGGCGATCTCCCGGTTGCCGAGCAGGAACGTGCGCTCCTTGCGGGCCATCGAGATGGTGACCACCATGCCGGGCTCGACGACCCCGTCATCCTGAGGGGACTCCCCCACGACCGCGTTCTTCAGCAGTTGCTGCAGGTCCGCGATGCGGGCCTCCATCTTCCCCTGCTCCTCGCGGGCCGCGTGGTATGCGCCGTTCTCCTTCAGATCGCCCTCATCGCGAGCCGCGGCGATGCGCTCGGCGATATCGGTGCGACCTGGGCCCTCGAGCTCCTCGAGCTCCTTGGCCAGGCGGTCATACGCATCCTGGGTGAGCCAGGCGCCATTCGGCTGGCTGCTCATGGGATCACTCCTGTCGTCGTCGGTGGCGTCCTGGGACGGGAGCCCCATAACGCAAATCACGGGGCACATGGTGCTCATGCGCCCCGTGCACGGGTGATGATGGAACCGGTGCGATACCGGTGTTGGAAAAGCTTACACCGTGCATCCTGGCACGTCATGACGGCACGCGGTGAGCGGACAGATCGCCGCCCGCAGCCGTGCACCGGCTGATCAGGTGATCAGAGTGGCTCGCAACCCAGGACCTCGGCGGAAACGGCCTCTCCCTGGGTGGCGATCTCCACGCGATGGCTGCTGTGGCGCTGACTCTGAGCGGGCACGGTGACCTCGACGAAGCCGATCTGGGCGCGCCCCTCGTTCATGGCCTGGAGCGAGCAGACCGCTTCGGTGCCCGGGTCCATGGACACCGTGAACTCCACCGCGATCCGGTCGGAGGCGACGTGCTCGTAGGTGAGCACATCCGAGCTCACCGGACGGTCGGCGTAGTTCAGACCCATGAACGACACGATGGCCAGCAGGAGCAGTCCGGCCACGATGGCGATGACCTTCCCGGCGCGAGGAGAGATGATCGGCTTGCCATACCGCTCGACGAGCCGATCCGAGGACTCGTTCATCCCTCCAGTGTCCCAGACCGCGCCTGCAAGGCTCCCGGGCGGGCCCGTCCGGTCGGGGTGTCGTCGGCCACGCAGGGGCGTCGCCCCGTGGGGGAGGTGGCGTAAACTCAAGCGGTGGTGCCGCGCGCAGGCGCGCACCACCGGGCCCCGGAACCGCATCCCCGCCCCATCCCATCCCATCCCATCCGATGTCCAGACCGAGGAGTGTTGTGAGCGTCCAGCTTCCCGTCCCCGATGAATCCCTGCGGATGGTGGCCGTGCACGCCCACCCCGACGACGAGTCCTCCAAGGGCGCTGGATCAATGGCCCGCTACGCCCGCGAGGGCGTCGAGGTCACCGTGCTGACCTGCACCGGGGGCGAGCGCGGTGACGTGCTGAACCCCCGCCTGCGCCACGACACCACCATCTCCGCCGACCTGCCGGCAGTGCGCCGTATCGAGATGGCCCGGGCACAGCAGATCCTGGGCGTCGACCATGAGTGGCTGGGCTTCATCGACTCCGGGCTGCCCGAAGGCGATCCGCTGCCGCCGCTGCCCGAGGGCAGCTTCGCGACGCTGGACGTGGAGGAGGCCGCCCGCCCGCTGGTCGAGGCGGTCCGGCGCCTGCGCCCGCACGTGATGTCGACCTATGACGAGAACGGCGGCTACCCGCACCCCGACCACGTCCAGGTCAACCGGATCTCGCTGGCAGCCTACGAGCTGGCCGCCGATGCAGACTTCGCGCCCGAGCTCGGTGAGCCCTGGGCAATCGCCAAGCTCTACTACATCAACGGTTTCCACCGGCAGCGGTTCGCGGCCATCGCTCGGCACCTTCGTGAGCAGGGAGAGCCCGGTGAGGAGCTCGAGCAGATGCTCCAGCGCTACGACGAGCGCAAGGACCGCCTGCTCACCACGCGTATCGATGTGCGCGACTTCCTGCAGGTGCGTGACGACGCGCTGCGCGCCCACGCCACCCAGGTTGATCCCGACGGGGCGTTCTTCCGCATCCCGCACGAGGTCGAGCGGGCCGCCTGGGGCACCGACGACTACGAGCTGCACCTCTCGCGCATCGGTGTGCAGCTGCCTGAAACGGATCTGTTCGCCGGCCTGCGGGTGGATGCCGAGCAGCTGGCCGGGGCACGACAGTGAGCGGGCCACCGGCCGGCGGCGGATTCGAGATGCTCGGCGAGGTGCTGGCGAGCCCGCCCTCGGACGTCGAGGAGTTCAATCCCGTCACGGTCTCCCCGGGGCTGCCGGGATTCATCACCATGTTCCTGCTCGCCGCGGTCGTGGTGCTGCTGGTGCTCGACATGACCCGGCGGGTGCGCCGGGTTCAGGCCACCGAGCGTGTCGAGCAGCGGATGGCTGCCGAGCGGGAGGGGGCCGCCCAGGATCCGTCGGGCGAGGAGCCCGCAGAGGCGGACGGGGCCGCGGAGCGTGAAGGCGACAGGGGCTCCGACGACGACGCTGCGAACCGGGACGAGGGCGCCGGAGAGCCGGACGGCGATGCCGCGAACCAGGGCGAGGGAGCCGGCGGGCCGGACGGCGACGCCGGCACGGACTCCAGCAGGCCTCCGCAGGGGGACTGAGCTCGGCTCAGCGCACCGAGATCGCCACCGCCACGAAGTGGCATGCGAAGCCCGCCAGCGTGCCGGCATGGAAGATTTCGTGGAACCCGAACCAGACGGGCGAGGGATCGGGCCGCTTGAGCGCGTAGACCACCGCCCCGGCGGTGTAGGCCAGGCCTCCGGCCAGCAGCAGCCACACCACCGGCCAACCGCCGCCGGCATGCAGCTGGGGCATGTAGAACACCGCCACCCAGCCCAGGGCGATGTAGGCGGGCACGTACAGCCAGCGCGGAGCTCCGGTCCAGAACAGACGGAAGGCCACGCCGACGGCGGCCCCGCCCCAGGCGATGCCCAGCAGGGTCACCGCCTGGCGCGGCTGCAGCAGCGCCACTGCGATCGGGGTGTAGGTTCCCGCGATGATCAGGAAGATGTTGGCGTGATCGAAGCGGCGCAGCATGATCGCGCGCTGCGGCGACCAGGTGCCGCGGTGGTAGGTGGCGCTGACCCCGAACAGCAGTCCGGCGGTGACCACGAAGATCACGCACGCCAGGCGGATGGCCAGGCTCTCGCCGAGGGCGACCAGCACCAGCCCCGCCACCATCGTGGCGGGGAAGGCGAACAGGTGCAGCATCCCGCGCAGACGAGGCTTGGGCAGCTGCAACCCGAGTTGGCGGGCGCGCGCGGCCATGGCGTGCGTGAGCGTCCTGGGGGCGAAGGGGTGATCGGTCGCCGAGGGGATGTCATCGTCGAGCAGACCGCGGTCGGGCCCGGTCTCGGAGACCGCCTCGACAGCCTCGCGCAGGGCGGCATCGTCCGGGGTCCGGGCGGGATCGTCCCGGCTCGCAGTGGCAGGGGCGGAGCCGGGACCGGTGTGATCGCGGCGGGGACCGGAGCTCATGGCACCACCCTAATCTACGCCTGCGTAACTCCAGGGTGGCGGCACTGTGTCGATCCGGTGTGGATTCTCCGGGATCGGGCAGGTCACGGCGCCGCATCACGGACAATGGGAGGATGCGGCCCAGGGGAGGCCGCTGCACGGATGCGGCCTGCCAGCGCGGAACGGAGGGCTCCATGGAGGACGACGGCCTTCTCTACCGTGTCTACGAGCGACGGCTGACCAAGGAGCTGGAGACCTACGACCTTCCGCAGCACCTGGGAGTGATCGTCGACGGCAACCGTCGCTGGGCCAAGGCCGCCGGCGCCACCACCGCCGAGGGCCACCGGATGGGGGCCGCCAAGATCGTCGAGTTCCTGTCCTGGTGCGTGGACCTGGACATCCCGCTGGTGACAGTGTGGATGCTGTCCACCGACAACGTCAGCCGGCCCGCCGAGGAGCTGGGAGCGCTGTACGGCATCATCACCACCACGGTCGACAAGATCGTCGATGCCGGGTACTGCGTGCGCCTGACCGGCAATGCCGAGGCCCTGCCCGAGGAGGTGCGCGCGGTGATCGCCCGCACCCAGCAGGACGCTCCGGCCGATGCGCGGCTGACCGTCAACGTGGCGATCGGATACGGCGGCCGGGAGGAGATCGTCGACGCGGTGCGCGAGCTCGTGCGCGACCTGGGGCAGCGGGGCATGGACCCCGAGCAGATCGCCGAGGCCATCAGCATCGAGTCGATCACCGAGCATCTCTACACCCGTGGCCAGCCCGATCCGGACCTGATCATCCGCACGTCGGGGGAGCAGCGGCTGTCGGGCTTCCTGTTGTGGCAGTCGGTCCACTCCGAGTACTGGTTCTGCGAGACCTACTGGCCCGGGTTCCGGCGGGTGGATCTACTGCGGGCCCTGCGAGATTTCTGCAAGCGCGAGCGCCGCTTCGGGGCCTGAGCCCCGACGCGAAGCCTCCCCGCCCCGCCGCGTCCGAGGAAGATCGCGATCGGGCGATGAACGCCGCGCCCCGCCCCTGCACGCCCCGACGCGTCCCGGCACACCCCGACGCGTCCCGGCACACCCCGACGCGTCC
>Ga0209487_1002063_pt1 | contig 16574 bp, 20 predicted proteins | sample Poulit2012_FD_187524 | JGI IMG/M metagenome (GOLD analysis project Ga0209487, IMG submission 187524) | Agricultural soil microbial communities from Georgia to study Nitrogen management - Poultry litter 2012 (SPAdes) (version 2) | ecosystem: Environmental > Terrestrial > Soil > Agricultural land...
TCATCAAAGAATACGAAAATAAAATCCAAGAACTTACAGATGCTTTCGTGAAAAAAACCGATGAACTTTATGCTGTTAAAGATGGAGAAATCATGACGGTTTAAATTTAACTTCTATATAATTTACAAACCATCTCATCCTTAGACGAGATGGTTTTTTTATGCTTTTATTCAATGTTTAACAGATCGAGATCTTCTTGATCGAGCTTTATTTTCGGCGCATCTATCATCGATTGAATGTGTGAAGTTTTCGTCGCACTCACTATAGGTGCCAAAACGGTTTTCTGATGCAACAGCCAAGCCAACGCTATAGCTGCCGAAGAAGTCGAATGTTTGTCCGAAACTTGATCCAAAGCATCTAAAATTTTCAGTCCTCTATCGTTCAAATATTTTTCTACATCTTTTCCTCTTTGACTTTGTTGCAAATCCTCGACTGTTCTATATTTTCCAGTCAAAAATCCACTCGCCAAGGAATAATAAGGCAAAACACTTAATTCATGTTCGATGGCAATTTTTTGATATTCAGTCTCAAATTGATTGCGTTCATATAAATTATAATGCGGTTGAAGCGATTGATATTTTGGGAAATTCTTATTTGATGAAATTTCTAAAGATTCTAACAAACGTTCAGCTGAAATATTAGAAACACCTATATAACGGACTTTTCCTTGTTTGATCAACGCTTGAAAACTTTCCAAAACTTCTTCTATCGAAGTTTCTTTATCGTCATAATGCAGTTGATATAAATCGATATAATCCGTTTTTAATCTTCGGAGCGATTGCTCCACTTCAGAGAAAATATGTTCACGCGAATTGATCGGGCGAGGTCGCCCTACTCCTCTTCCGCCTACTTTCGTAGCAATAATAACTTCGTGTCTTTTCTTTCTATTTTGCATCCATTGACCGATGATTTCTTCGGATTCACCCCCATGATTTCCCTTGACCCAATGTGAATAATTGTTGGAAGTATCTATGAAATTAAATCCGTAACCAATGAATTGATCTAAAATTTCAAAAGAAGTTTTTTTATCAATGGTCCATCCGAAAACATTTCCACCAAAACATATTGGATAAACCTCCAAATCAGACTTACCTATTTTTCTTAATTCCATATTCAGTTGTATAAAAACTCAATATAGTAAATTAATAGAAAACCGATAAAAAAGCCCCTCTTATTTAGAGAAGGGCTCCTTTATCGGTTTAGGTTAAGTTAAGTTGGTTTAGTTGGTTAAATTTTATAGTTTTTACTCTATAAAACACTACATCGCAAAATTATGCGATTTAATTCATCAGAAAAATAGGAAAAATCCCCTTTTTATTTAAAAAACAAGCAGTCTTTTTTTTGAAAAAACTGCTTATTAGTTCAGAGGGAGTTTGGTCTTAAAAATCTTATTACAAAGCAAAAGCTAAATTTCCTTGCAAACAATGGGGTTTTCCTCCATTATTTTCAGGATTTTCCCCTTTTCCATTCGATTACTTCTAAATTTTCAATTTTGGATCGATTGATTTCAAACCTTAACATCGTTCTTACTTGATGAAATCCATGTTGACCCACAGCTCCTGGATTCATATGCAACAAATTCAAACGCTTATCAGACATCACTTTCAAAATATGAGAATGTCCACAAATAAATAAATTGGGAGGATTTTTATAAATTTCATCTTTGATTTGAGGGCTGTATTTTCCTGGATATCCACCAATATGCGTGATCCAAACATCAATTCCATCGATGATGAAACGATTGTTCAAAGGAAATTCCCTTCTGATATCAGTTCCATCTATATTGCCATAAACCGCTCTTAATTTCGATACTTTCGACAATTCATCCATCACCTTTAAATCGCCTATATCTCCTGCATGCCAGACTTCATCAGCTTCTGCAGCATATTTCAGAATTTTCTCATCTATATAAGAATGCGTGTCCGAAAGCAATAGAATTTTCATATTTGTTCAAATTAAAATTAACTTTGTACTACAAAACTAAATTTAAATGGGAAAAATACTTATTGCTATAGGTATAATTGTTTTAATTTTAGGATTATTGATTCAATTCACGAACTTTAATCTCAATTGGTTTGGAAATTTACCGGGCGATATCAAAGTTGAGAAACCAGGATTTTCGCTTTATATTCCTATTGTTTCTATGTTGATCGTTTCCGTTTTATTTTCTGTGATTTTATGGCTAATCAACAAATTTAATTCATAAAACAACTCTGAACTTAAATCAACTGACTTCAAAATCATTCTTAAATGATTAACTTTGCAGTCAAAATTTCAACTTTTGCGATATTTTATTAAGTTATCTTATTTCGGTAAAGCTTATTTCGGTTGGCAAATTCAACCCAAACAAATCACCGTACAAGAAGTTTTAGAAGATAAATTATCGACCCTACTCAGACAACCTATCAAAATCTTTGGTGCAGGTAGAACCGATACTGGCGTGCACGCTCTGAATATGTATGCACATTTCGATTTTGATGGAAATTTAAGCGAAGATTTGATTTATCGATTGAATGCTTTTCTTCCAAAAGATATAGTAATCAATGAGTTGATAGCAGTTACCGATGAAGCACATGCAAGATTTGATGCGCTTGAACGAACTTATCATTATTTCATTCAAATGGGTAAAAATCCATTCAATTTTGAAACCACTTGGCAGATGAAAAATGAGTTAAACATAGATGCAATGAATCTTGCAGCTGAACTACTTTTGGGAAAAAAGGATTTTAGCAGTTTTGCCAAATTGCATACTGATGTAAAAACTCATATATGTGATGTGAAATATGCAAAATGGAAAAAAAATGGTGAAATACTTCAATTCACAATTACGGCCGATCGTTTTCTCAGAAATATGGTCAGAGCAATCGTTGGAACTTTGGTTGAAGTCGGAAAAGGGAAATTGAATTTAGAAGAATTTAAACAAATAATTGAACAAAAAGACCGTAGCTTTGCAGCTGGATCTGCTCCTGCTCAAGGTTTATTTTTAGCAGAGGTTAATTATCCAAAATCAATATTTTTAAATGAGTGAATCAAGTAAGTTTGATTATAGTGGATTAAAACGCGTTGTAAAAGTTGGAATGAATTACCGTTTGCTCTTCATTACGGTAGTGATCGTTGCAATTGTTGGCGCTTTTGTATCTACTTTCAGGCCTTATTTGATGAAAGATGCCATCGATCTTTATATCTTAAATAAAGATTTGAATGGATTGTTTAATTTCATTCTCATCATCTGTGGTGTTTTAATTTTAGAAGTCTTTTTGAACTTTTCTTTGATTTATTTGGCCAACAAAATAGCACAGAAAGTCATCAGATATTTAAGAGTTAAATTATTTAACCATATCATCAAATTCAGGTTAAGTTACTTCGACAGAACGCCCAACGGAATTATAGTTACTCGATCCGTTTCAGACATTGAAACCATTGCTGAGATTTTCAACAACGGAATTCTAACTTTGATGGTAGATGTGCTGCGAATCATCCTGATTATCAGCATGATGTATTATATGAACTGGATGGTCGCATCGATTATCATCTTCATTTTGCCATTGATGATCATCATCACCAATCAATTCCAAAAAGTTCTGAAAAGGGTTTATCAGGCCGAAAGAAATTTAACTGCCAAACTCAATTCCTTTGTACAAGAAAGATTGACCGGTATGACCATCGTCCAACTTTTCAATCGAGAGCAAAAGGAATACGAAAAGTTTAGAGTGATCAACAAAGAGTTGAGAAATGCATTTTTGAAAACCAATGTTTACTTTGCTTTGCTTTTCCCTATAGTCGATATAGTTTCTTCGTTGGCGATAGGATTATTGCTTTGGTTTGGAGGTTTGAGAACAGCTTTGCACGGAGATTTATCGGTCGGAGAAGTGATTGTATTTATTTCATATATCAATTTATTGACTCAGCCCATGCGTCAAATCGCCGATCGTTTCAATTCAATTCAACGTGGATTGATCGGTGCCGATCGAGTGTTTAAAATTTTGGATGAAGATCAAAGTTTACCTGACGATGGAAAAGATGAAATCAAAGAAGTAAAAGGTGAAATTGAATTTGATGATGTTCGATTTTCTTATGTAGAAGGAAGTGAAGTTTTGAAAGGAGTTTCATTTCATGCCAAACCAGGTGAAACCATTGCAATTGTCGGAGCAACAGGTGCTGGGAAATCGACTATTATCAATTTACTCAGCAGATTTTACGACATAGATTCGGGCGATATAAAAATCGACGGAAAAAGTATTTATTCTTTGAAAATGACCAATCTGAGAAGTCATATAGCAGTTGTTTTACAAGATGTGTTTTTGTTCAATACGAATATTTATGACAATATTATTTTGGGCAACAAGGACATTGGTTTGGATGAAGTAAAGCGCGCTGCCAAGGAAATTGGTATTCATGATTTCATCGAGAGTTTACCGAATGGATATTTCTCTGAAGTCAACGAACGCGGAGGAAGTTTATCGGTTGGACAAAGGCAATTGATTTCTTTTTTGAGAGCTTATGTTTACAATCCGGCAATATTGGTTTTGGACGAAGCCACTTCATCTATTGACACAGCATCCGAAAATTTAATTCAGAAAGCCACTGAAAAATTGACCCAAGGAAGAAGCTCTATCATCATTGCTCATAGGCTTTCGACCATTCAACAAGCCGATCAGATTTTGGTGATGGAAAATGGGAAAATTGTTGAAAGAGGAACCCATCAAGAATTATTGGATCAAAAAGGCTATTATCAGAAACTATTTGAGGTTCAGTTCCAAACAAATGAAATTTAAAATTAATTTATTTTTAAATTTTACTTAAGTTTGGAGTAAATTTTCAAATTATGAAAAAAATATTATTAATAATCACTGCTTTAGGCTTAATTGCATTCACTTCTTGTAAAAATCAAGAAGAAGGAGTTTCAGATGTAACTGAAGGAATCGATAGCATAGCGAACGATGCTGAGGAACTCGAGGATTATGAGCAAGTTCAAATCGATGCTTCCAAAATAGCATCAGACATTCCTCAGTTTAGCGATGTAGAAATTCAAAAATTTGCTGAAGAATATTCCGCTTATTTCAATGAATTGATGCAAGCTGGAGATGATACTGAGAAACTTCACGAACTGTTGGGAGAAGGCGTAGAATGGTCAAAAAGAGTTAGCCAAATCACTCAAAAGATGAATGAAGAAGATTTGGACAAATGGAGTCGATGGTCAGCACAATTGGAAACTGCTGCGAATCAGTAAATCAAATGAATAAAACTTATACAGATCACTTCGTTACAATTAACGAAGTGATTTTTTTATTGTGACTTTTCTGACGAATTGTATTATGAGTCAAATATATCAACATAAATTACTCATTTGTCGAATCATAAATTTTCTGTCTTGTACTCATACTACCCGATTCTTTATAGACGAATTTCAAAAAACATACATGACTTTCCAACGGAAACTCAGAAGTCAATAAATTATAAATTTTCTGTTCAGACTCTTCAAAGTTATCATAATCACTGCGATTGCTGAAATAAAGAATACCCGCAACGTATTTTCTATTGTCATTTTCAATTTGTTCATAAAACTTAAAATCAGCTTCTTTTATTAAACCGTCAAGTTGCGTCTCAAACAACTCATTGATTTGTTCACTTTTATTCGGATCATAGGTCTGTTCAATATAATTGATTGGGTTTGGTTTAAATAATAGAAATGGAGATGAAATGAGAAAAGAAAAACCAATGGCAATCAAAAGTGTGGTTATGAATTTGGGTAAATTTATTTTAGTTTTCTCAGGATTATCAACATAATCAATTCTGGTAGCAGCTATAAAATCGCCAAGTCGCCTTTTCGGATTTATCAGAACAAAAATTATTTCAATTGGCCATATTGGAATGGTCAGATTTCTAATTAAGCATTTCAAAGGGCTTGCGGCTTGTCCAGTTTTGATGTCAATGACTTGCATTTTTAGTATTCTCTTGGCTGGACTTCTCCCATTGAAAATATCTTTATTAAAATAAACTGTAAATCCTAAAATAAATAGAAAAAACAGAATTCCAATTCCTGAAGAATATGGCTCATGGTCAAGGTCAAATGCATCAAAAAAACTTACCACAAATCCAGGCAATACGATAATCACCATTAGGATTGTCATCACAAAATGATCAATAAACATCGAAACCAACCTAAGACCAATGGTAACTTTATCTTTTGTCTCTGTCATGTTCTCCGTGCTTTATATAAAATAAAGACGAATTTAACATTTAATGTTAAATAAAAGTAAAACAAGTCGTTTAAGTCGGAAAAACTCTTATTTACAGTTCAGGTTATATACTTGTGACTTTATTTAGCTTGAAACTACTTTTAACCCAAGGATTGAGCCAATTAAAGTTGATATAAAGAGCAATCGTAATAAAGTTATAGGTTTTTAAAAAACAACTATTCCGACTAAAACAGTTCTAACAAGTGAATTGTTGAAAGCATTTTTCAAAGTTCCAAGCTGTTCCTTATTAATTCTCTGCTCGTTCTTTACCTCGTTTAAAATTGAAAGAATTTTTTAGGATTTTCGAGTTTAATTGATTTTAAAGTTGTCGGCATCCAAGAATAAGTAAAACTTATTCCAATGATTAAATTCTTTAAAATTATGGTTTCCAAGTTTTGAAAATAATTTAAAAAGTGAGGATAAGCGAGAAGATAATTTTCTTTAGTCGAGTCGAAATTATCTGCAATTTTTGTCAATTGGTCAATAATTTCTTGGTTAGTTTTTTCGGATAATTTCATTTCGTGCACTCTGTTTAGAAAGCATATCAGCTAACGTTTCGGGTATTGCCGAAGGCGGGGAAACGTCAGTTCGACGAAGTCAAATTGAGGTGAAAATTTTTCAATTTCCTGTATTGAGCCTGTCGAAGCGCTTGTGCTGAGCCTGTCGAAGCGCTTGTGCTGAGCCTGTCGAAGCATGCACTGAGGCTAGCCAAAACGAATTTATATGAGATAAATTTACTAAAAAAACGAATAAAATTCGTTTTTGGCGAGTAGGGAAATACAAACTTTGAATTTAGCACTTTAACCCCGCTTTTGGCAATACCTTGTTGTCGGCTGTTTTAGTTTAAAAGATGTTCTATTTTCAAGAAAATGTTTTCAGTAGTTTCCTTATAAGTTGAAGCATATAAAACTGATCCAGATAAGTTATCAATCACTATAATAAGTGAATAGCCATAATTTGTATGTCCAGGAACAATTCTATTGATAAAAGTTTCGTAACGTTTTAAACGACTACCTTTCAAGTCAATTGAAAGATTGAATGTAGGGAAATGTACGTCAAATTTGTTTTCAAAATACCAATTTGTTAAATACAAATATTTGCTATCTTCTTTTTCAGCTGTTAATAGGATTAAGTCAATCTTATCTTTATACTTATTTTTAAGGTTTAATATTTCAGGCAGTTTTTCTATACACGGCTCACACCACCAACCAAAAGTATAAATTAGTGTTTTTTCTTTTTTTAAAGTTGTAATTAAATGATTTAATTCATTGTTACTCAATGAGAAAATTTCATTTTCTGTTGGGTTCTCCATTTTTTGTATCAGTAAATCAAAATCATTAATGGAACTTGATTTTAATTTATTTTGACCAGAACAAAATATAGGAATTGTTATGAAAATAAATATAACATAATTTACATATTGTAGTTTCATATTTTACATAATTTATTAAAATATGGCTGATTAACTTTCAATCAGTCATATAAATCAGTTATTATAGTTTTTCAATATCAATTTTAATAACCACCATAAAGACCAATAGTTAAATCTAAATTATAAACACCTTGGACAACTTTATATTCACCATCCTCGTCAATAATTTCATCTTCAACAAATAATGTAGAGTCATAAGCACTATCAAATGGTTGTTCAAGTTCTAAAAATGCATAGTATTTCTCAGGAATAGGGGTGTCTTTAATGATATCAGCAACTGCTTGATTTTCTTTTGTAACTATCCAAACTCCAAAAGCAGCTAGTTTACAAATCCCCAACCCTTTACAATCTTTTGATTTTCTACCGATATCGAAAACAAAAGTTACTCCACCTCCTCGATTACTTTCATTTGTGATTTCCCTATTAAAAAAAACACTTTCACCCGCACTTGGTTCTCGATTAGAATATTCATTATCTGTTTCGGTGCAAGATAAAGGCAGTAGAAATAAAGTAGCAATTAAAGCTAAAATACTTAAATGTTTCATTATTTTTAAAATTTAAAATGATGCCTACTTTCAAAAAGTTTAAAGTCGTTGTTTCAGCATTTCCGACCGATGGTTTTGATTTATAACAATTTTTATTGTCAGAAAATTAATTCCAGTATTTCTTTTATGTATATCAAAGTACCATAAAACGAGTATGTAATTAATCTGTTTTAAAATTGCCACCAACGGTTAGTATATGAAAAGTAGGCGATTTATAAGCACAAAAGTTTCAGTTAAGCACAAAGTTTGATATGAGCCAAAACCCTTGATTTTAGTACTATTTCGCCTATTTTTTATATACATTGTTGTAGCCAGTTTTTATTTTAATCATTTGGTAGCTTTCCTTCTTTCCACTCCGTGAAAGTCACATGACTATTCCATTCGATTTCACAGTTTTCATAGTTAAAAGACCATTCAATCCAGTAATTTTCTTTTTCGGCATCATACATTCCGTCCAATTGGATTTTTTTTGATTCTTCATTAATTTCTGTGTTAGCTATTTCTTGCCATGAATTCACAAAATCAATCGGTTCAGTCAGAGGTTTCCATTCTGCTCCGTCAAAGTAACCTTTGAATTTTTCATTTGAAATTCCTTTAATGGTCAATTTAGTTTTACCTAATATCAGTCCATCTTCAATTCCGCCTTCATTGTAATTCTCCAGTTTCGCCCAATCAAAAGTCAGTTCAATATCATTCCCTATCCGCTCCACATTTTCAAAATGAGAGTCATGTAAAGAAAGTCGTTTGATGTTTGTACTAATTTTCAATAGTTTCGGTTTTTTTCAAATTGGCTACAACATTAGTATATCCGACACTTCTGATCCATTTATTGCGGATATATTCCTTATGGACGCTGTGCCTTAAAAAATTATTTTGGACTAATTTAACATTTAAAATTGATTCGGAACTTCTTTAAATATTCTAATTCTCCAATCTTTTATTTTTCAACTCCTAAACAATCTCAACTATATTAATAATTTCTTAAAATTTGACAATATGTGTTAATGAAAAATAGTTCGACCTTTAAGTATCGCCTCATTGAAGCATTTTTAAAATCCAATTCAAGAGTAAAATGCATCGACTTTTTCTCACTTAAAAAGTAGATAAATGACTTTTTATATGTTTGATATAGCATTAAAATTTATTAGCTTTGAGTAAAACAGAAAAATATGGCAAAAATCATTAAAGTACATCCTGAAAATCCACATGAACGAGCAATTAATCAAATTGTAGAGGTTTTACAAAAAGGTGGACTCATCATTTATCCATCGGACACAGTATATGGTTTAGGCTGTGACATTACAAATACAAAAGCTATGGAGAAACTGGCCCGAATCAAAGGGGTTAAACTTGATAAATCACAGTTTTCTTTTGTATGTAACGATTTAAGTCATTTATCCAACTACACCAAACAAATTTCAAATTCAAATTTCAAATTATTAAGAAGAGCACTTCCAGGTCCTTTTACTTTTGTTTTAGAAGCCAACAGTAACCTTCCAAACGCTTTCAAACACAGAAAAACTGTAGGTATTCGTGTGCCTGATCATCTCGTTCCGCAAATGATAGTCGAAAAACTCGGCAATCCTATCGCATCGACTTCTATACGCGATGAGGATGAAATCATTGAATATACAACTGACCCTGAATTGATTGCTGAAAAATATGATAAATTGGTAGATTTGGTGATCGATAGTGGAATGGGCGATAATAACGCTTCTACTATAGTCGATATTTCTGGAACTGAAATTGAAGTACTAAGAGAAGGAAAGGGTGATATCAACGATTATTTATAATTAAATTATTAAAAATGAAAATTTTATTGTCTCCAGCAAAATTAATGACGTTAGAAAATGAAGGAAATTGGAACTCAAATACAAATCCACAATTTTTGAATCGATCTGAAATTTTAATGGATCAATTGAAAAAATTAAATTCAGAAGATTTACAAGAATTGATGAAAATCTCTAAAAATCTGGCAGACACCAATGTTGAAAGAAATATGAATTGGAAACCAAAACCCAATAAGGACATTGGTAAACAAGCGGCTTTGGTTTTTGATGGTGAAGTTTTCAAAGGATTGAATGCTGGAAATTTGGACGAAAAAGCTCAAAAATATTTGAACGAAAATCTTTATATTTTATCGGGTTTGTATGGAATTCTAAGACCGAGTGATAAAATTATGCCTTACCGATTAGAAATGGGAACCAAATTCGGAGTTGAAGGCAACAAAAACTTGTATGAATTTTGGAAAGATGAACTGACTGAATTTGTAAATTCTAAACTCAAAAAAAATGAAGTTTTACTGAATTTGGCAAGTGTTGAATATTCGAAAGTACTCGATGATAAAAAGTTAAAATCGCCAAAAATTGAAGTGGATTTCCTCGATTTCAAAGATGGAAAACTCAAAAAAATAATGGTTTATTTCAAACATGCAAGAGGATTGATGGCAAGGTATTGCGCAAAAAACAATGTGCAAACTATAGATGAATTAAAATTGTTCAATGAAGAAAATTATACTTTTGACGAGAAATTATCGACAGATAAAAAATTGGTTTTCATCAGATAACTCTTCTAAACACAATATAACACTCAAAACTGTTCAACTGAAAAGTTGAGCAGTTTTTTTATTCATAAATCAATTGAATTTCTTTGTGATTAAATACTTGAACAGATTCATCTTCAAGTATAACTTCAAGTTGCCCCAAATGATTCACAGCTTTGATTTTCCCTTTAAATCTCTCTTCTGAGTTTTCAAATAACGACCACTCTCCTTTTCGATAAAGTTTAGAATGATATACTTCCGTAATTTTCTCCCAACTCTTATTTTGAATCATTTCATAAGATTCTTCCATTTCTGTCAGTAAATCTGACAAAATTTCATTCAAATCGTATTTCCCTCCGATTTGAGTCGCCATAGAACCAGCATTTGGATAATTTTCGAAAGAAATTTGATTTACGTTCAAACCTATACCAGTAATGATATGTAGCTTATTTTCAAGTTTATGAGTTTCGATCAAAATTCCACTAACCTTCTTGTCATTGATGACAATATCATTCGGCCATTTGACGTTTACTTTATTTGAAAATTTACTTAAAACATTTGCTACTGCATTTGAAACCCATTGGTTGAAATAGATCAAATCACTGTACGACAAATCATTGACAATCAACACACTAACCGCTAAATTTTTATCTTTCTCACTTTTCCATTCATTTCCTGCATAACCTCTACCCGAAGTTTGATCAGAAGTCCAAATGACCGTCCATGATTTGGCACTTTTTTTGGACATTGCCATCAACAGTGAATTAGTGCTTTGAGCGGATTTATATTTAATAATTTGCATAAATAATTAAAATCTAAAAAGAGTATTCAAAGTTATTTAATTTCTTAATAGATTAGCCGATAATTCACTATTTTTGCATCTTATTATAAAATTGAATGAGTAAAAAAGTAGAAACCGAAACATTGTTAAACATAATAATTGATTCTATATCAGACACCAAAGGTGAAGAAATTGTAATTTTAGATTTAAGAGATATAGAAAACGCCTTATGCGAATATTTCGTAATTTGCACTGGAAATAGCAACGTACATGTTAGCTCAATTGCAGCAGCAATTGAAAGAAAAGTCAAGACCGAAGCTCATGAGAGACCTTTTAGTGTGGAAGGAATCGAAAATGCTCAATGGGTTTTGCTTGATTATAGCAATATTTTGGTACATGTTTTCCAAAGAGAATATAGAAGCTATTACGATATAGAAAGTTTATGGGGCGACGCCAAAGAAACAAAGATAATCCTTTAAAAATTTAGAGAGTTGAGCAAAGAAAATAAAAATAACAATACCAATAAAAACAACAATAAGAGACCTCAGAATTCCTTCAATCCAATGTGGATTTATGGAATTGTAGGTTTCATCTTGATAGGTTTTTTGTTTTTCCCGAGTAGTTTTGCTGGAAATTCAGAACGTTTAGACAGAGGGACGTTTTTTGAATATTTGAACCAAGGCTATGTTGACAATGTAGAATTGAGTTTGGATGACAACCGAGTGGTTGTTTATCTGACCGATGAAGCACTTAAGCTGGATCAGTTCAAACAATTCAGAGACAATTCAAACATGACTGCTTTTTCGGCCAGATCTCCTCAGTTCTTTTTCATAGTTGCTGACAATGCGAATTTCGAACAGGAAATCGAACAAGCGATACAAGAAAATAATTTAGAGACCACTTATAGAAATATTCCTCCCGACAAATTCAGTGGAATTTTTGGGACGATTTTAATTTGGGTCTTAATTTTTGGTTTGCTTTGGTACTTTATGTTCAGAAGAATTGGCGGAGGCGCTGGTGGTGCTGGTGGACAAATCTTTAACATAGGAAAATCGAGAGCCAAATTATTCGATGAAAACCAAGAAATAAAAGTTACCTTCAAAGATGTTGCAGGACTTGAAGGAGCAAAAGAAGAAGTAGAAGAAATTGTTGATTTCCTAAAAAATCCAGACAAATTCACTCGCTTAGGTGGAAAAATTCCTAAAGGTGCTCTTTTGGTTGGGCCTCCAGGTACTGGTAAAACTTTGATGGCGAAAGCTGTTGCTGGTGAAGCCAAAGTTCCTTTCTTCTCATTGTCAGGTTCTGACTTCGTAGAAATGTTCGTTGGTGTTGGAGCATCTCGAGTAAGAGATTTGTTCAAACAAGCCAAAGAGAAAGCTCCATCAATTATTTTTATCGATGAGATCGATGCCATTGGTCGTGCGAGAGGTAAGAGTAATTTCACCGGCGGAAATGATGAGCGTGAAAATACTTTGAACCAATTATTGACGGAAATGGACGGATTCGAAACCGATACAAATGTTATTGTTTTGGCTGCGACCAACCGTGCTGATGTATTGGACAAAGCACTTATGCGTGCAGGAAGATTTGACCGTTTGATACATGTCGATTTGCCTGAATTGAATGAAAGAAAACAAATTTTTGAAGTTCACTTGAGACCTTTGGTAATTGGCGATGATGTAGATTCTGAGTTTTTGGCCAAACAAACGCCTGGTTTCTCAGGTGCCGATATTGCCAACGTATGTAACGAAGCAGCTTTAGTCGCTGCAAGAAAAGATAAAAACAAAGTTGAACGTCAGGATTTCTTAGATGCTGTCGATCGAATAGTTGGTGGACTTGAAAAGAAAAACAAATTGATCAAACCCAAAGAAAAGCAAAGAATTGCTTATCACGAAGCAGGTCATGCTGCCGTGGGTTGGTTATTGCCACATGCGGCTCCATTGGTCAAAGTAACTATAGTCCCAAGAGGAAAATCCTTGGGTGCTGCTTGGTATTTGCCAGAAGAAAGACAAATTACAACAACTGAGCAATTGTTGGATGAAATTGCAGCTACTATGGGTGGACGTGCAGCTGAGGAAGTTGTATTTGGAAATATTTCTACAGGTGCTTTGAGCGATTTGGAAAGAGTTACAAAACAGGCTTCTGCTATGGTGAGTATTTATGGTTTGAATGATGAAATCGGTAATGTTTCTTATTACGATTCATCTGGACAAAGCGAATACGGTTTCAACAAACCTTACAGTGAGGACACCGCTAGGAAAATCGATAGAGAAGTTTCTAAAATTATTGAAACTGAATACGAAAGAGCTAAAAAGATTCTAACGGAGAATCGTGAAAAATTAGATCGTTTGGCTGAAAAACTTTTGGACAAAGAAGTGATTTTCAGAGAAGATATGGTGGAAATTTTTGGGGAAAGAGAATATGAAGATGAAGAAAATTTGCAAGCCCCAGGAAATATCGTTTCAACCGTAGAAGATAAAGTTGAAAAAAGTAAATCTAATAACGAGTTTTTAGAATCTGATAAAAAAGACAAATCTGACGACCAAGAAACCATTGAAAAAAAGCCTAATTCCTTAACTAACTCATAAAAATTAACTACTTTCGCTAACATCACCCATGATGAGTATGTGGAAAAAAATAAAAAAGCTTTTTAAACCCGATTCAGACTCGTCCGAAAAGGATGACTCTGAATTGGAGTTTGTAACTTTTCAGGAGAAGGATCCGATAGATGTTACCTTCACCAAAAACTTTATTGCTGGTGGAGGTATGTTTCTATATTGTGAAAACGAACAGGAAACTCTTGAGAACTTAAAAAGCATTTTGGACAATGAGATGGTGTCTGATCTTGTTTGTTTTGAAGAGAAATTAATCAACCTTCTCAACAGATTAGGGACTAAACATCATCCCGATTTCAAGAAAGATTTAGATTATGCTTTCATTTCTTGTGAATATTTGGTTGCTTTTGATGGATCGATCATGCTTTCATCAAAACAAACTAAAGGTAGAAAACAAGAAGATTTACCCAATAATATCATCATTTACGCTAGACCCAATCAGTTTACAGTAAATATCAATGAGGCTTTGCAAAAATTGAATTCGAGAAAAAGACAAAGCATACATACGACAACATCTATCCGTGGACGTAACATCCACAATGTAGATGCTTCTTCAGCATCTAAGAATATTTATTTACTTTTAGTAGAACAATATTGATGAAAAATTTAATTCCACGAGCGATTTCAGGACTGATTTATGCCCTTATTATAATTTTCGGTACCACAGGACATCCATGGATCTTTATCGGTTTGATGGGTGTATTCATGTTGATTTGTTTGTATGAATACATTTCAATTACTGAATTGTCAGGAAAATTACACATCATACTTTCGTTCATAGCTTCAGCTTTGATATTTTATTATTATTCCGACTATTTATTGGGACAATATTCAGTATTTGTAATGAGTTCCATGAGTTTCGCTGGACCGGTTTTATTTATTTTGGCGGTTTACACCATTATGTTTTCGACCAATGAACTATATATAGAATTTGGAAAAGCTACTGTAGGAATCATTTATACGGCAGTTCCTTTTGGGTTGGCATTGACCATTCCATCCATTGATTTGGATTTAGGGAAAGAAGTGATTTCGCCTGAAATTTTATACATTTTCATATTGATATGGCTCAGTGACACCATGGCTTATTTGGTGGGAAGCGCAGTTGGCAAAACCAAATTTGCACCAAAAATCTCTGAGAAAAAAACTTGGGAAGGCCTTATTGGAGGTGTAATTTTCACTGTAATAGCAGGATTTGTAGTTCAAAATTACATTCTTCCAGATAGTCGATTTAATTGGATAATTATTGGGTTAATTGTTGCTATCTTTGCACCTTTGGGTGATTTGGTAGAATCTAAAATTAAGAGGAGTTTCAACGCCAAAGACAGTGGGAATTTGATTCCTGGTCATGGAGGATTTCTTGATCGACTCGATAGTTTTATCTTCGTCATCCCGATGGTTTATTTGTATATTTTGTTAGCTGAAGTTTTATGAAATTACACAGAGAAGGTAGATTTATTCTAATTGGATTTTTGGTAGGATTTGCTCTGTTGAGCTTTTTGGCAATTAAATTTTTGCCTACACCCTACTCCTACGTACTCATTGCACTGATTTGGGTACTTTATGGATTCATCGTTTGGTTTTTCAGAAATCCCGATCGATTTGTTGAAGCAAATATCAATGATATCATTGCCCCAGTCGATGGGAAAGTTGTGGTCATAGAAGAAGTTGAAGAAAATGAATTTCTAAAAACCCGTTGCATTCAATTGTCGATTTTTATGTCACCGCTCAATGTGCATGTCAACAGATATCCAGTGTCTGGAAAAGTAATTTATACAAAATATCATCCAGGAAAATATTTGGTTGCCTTTCATCCCAAATCATCGACTTTGAACGAAAGAACAACAGTTGTAGTTGAAACAGAAAATAAACACCGAGTACTTTTCCGACAAATTGCAGGTGCAGTCGCAAGAAGAATCGTTTTATATTCAAAAGAAAATGATGAAGCAACTGCAGGAAATGAATATGGATTTATCAAATTCGGTTCTCGTTTGGATATATTTCTTCCTTTAGGAACTGAAATTTTGGTAAATATTGGCGATAAAACCAAGGGAGGTGTACAGAAAATCGCAGAATTAAAGTAAATTTGTAAAGAATTAGGTAATCAATAAGAAAATATAGCAATGAAACAATTAGGACTTTTAATCGTAGGTGCATTTCTTTTCGTAGCTTGTGATGCTACTCCAGGTGGAAACAAAGGAGTTTTGCCAATCGTTCATGATGGACATAAAGAAGAAATAGTCGATGAAACTCAAGTTGAAACTGCAGAAAACAATTTAGAAGAAGTAGTTGAAGAAACTACTGAGAATGTTGAAGAAGTCATCGAAGAAACTACGGAAGAAACAACTTCAGAAGAAGTAAATACAGAAGAAGTTGAAGCAACTGAAGAATAATTCAGTTTAAAATATTTGAATCAATGAAAT
>Ga0209487_1002064_pt1 | contig 16569 bp, 12 predicted proteins | sample Poulit2012_FD_187524 | JGI IMG/M metagenome (GOLD analysis project Ga0209487, IMG submission 187524) | Agricultural soil microbial communities from Georgia to study Nitrogen management - Poultry litter 2012 (SPAdes) (version 2) | ecosystem: Environmental > Terrestrial > Soil > Agricultural land...
TCATCAATTTTTTCAAAAAGTGTTACTGCATCTATTTCGCCCATTCCATCATAACCCCCATTACAACTCACACGTAACGACAAAAAAGATACATACAAAAGATGTATCTTTTATCGTTTATTAAGAAATTTCCTTCACGGCTTCTAACGCTTTCTCATAGTCTGGATGTGTCCCAACCTCTGGAACATATTCAGTATAAACAACTTTATCTGATTCATCTACAACAAAAATGGCTCTCGTTAATAATCGTAATTCTTTAATAAGAACACCATATTTCTTTCCAAAGTCAGCATCACGATGGTCTGATAAAACCGTTAAATTGCTAACGCCTTCCATCCCACACCACCGAGCTTGTGCAAATGGTAAATCCATACTAATAGTTAAAACTTCAACATTTCCTAATTTATTAGCCTCTTCATTAAATCGTTTCGTTTGCTCTGAACAAACACCCGTATCTAACGATGGAACAACACTAATTAGTTTAATTTTCCCTGAGAAATCATCCAATGTCTTCTCTTGTAGGTCATTAGATAACACCGTAAAGTTTGGTGCATCATTTCCGATTTGAATTTCTGTTCCCAACAATGTGATTGGCTCACCTTTAAATGTAACATTTACCATATTACTGCCTCCTCATTCATCTTTCATTTATTATGGTACAAGATTCGCTACATGTCCACTATTTCATATGAGAAAAGAGACCCTTTAAAAGAGTCTCTTCACTTACATAAATAATTATAAACATAAAATGGCTTTAAAATACCACTAAATTTGGATTTACTTCATGAATCGCCTCTTGAAGCTTTCTCTTAGTAAAACTGATAAAATTAGTAGGTAAGGAAACAAATGTTCTTCTATCTTCATCTAACGAATAAATTAATTTTTCAATTTTTCTTCTTGACTACTATTTTTTGTTTAAATTACATTTTAAAATTACCAATATGTACATTTAAAAAGAGGATAATCTAAAAAGATTACCCTCTCATACTTCATATTATAAATAGAGTTTGTTATTGTTGACCACCAATTTGTTGTTGTGCCATATGGACGAGACGTTTTGTAATCTCACCACCGACAGAACCGTTTGCACGAGAAGTCGAGTCTGGACCTAATTGGACACCAAATTCTTGTGCAATCTCTGTCTTCATTTGGTCAATAGCTTGTTGAGCACCAGGGACTACCAATTGATTTGAGTTACTGTTTGGCATGTTCATTCACCTCCTCGGTACACATATCATGTGCACGGAAACGACGAATCATGCATTTAAATAGATGGTAGTTGTTGCTATTATAGGAAAAACTATAGTAATTCTGAAAATTCTTCTGCTACCTCATCGGCATCAATTACCATCGTTTCTAAACCCTCAACCGCTTCATCTATCAATGGTGTAAAATTATGTTTACTTTCTAAAAAGTTTATTTTTTCACGTTTCGGATTTGTCGCCGGGGATTTTGGAACAAAAATAGTACAACAATCTTCATATGGACGAATAGATATATCATACGTATTAATATCTTTTGAAATATTAATAATATCATCCTTATCAAAAGTTAATAATGGACGCAAAACTGGCAGATTCGTCATCTCATTGATAGCATTCATGCTCGCTAATGTTTGACTAGCTACTTGTCCCACACTTTCACCGGTTGTCATTGCTAAAATTTGATACCTTTGACATACTTTTTCTGCAATTTTCACCATCATTCTTCTCATAATCGTCATTCCATATCGTTCAGGCATCGTTTTAAAAATTTCTTGCTGCAATTTGGTAAATGGAATGAAATGAATTTTTATTTTACCTCCACTATATTCACACAATTCTTTAGTGACATCGATGACTTTCTGTTTCGCTCTTTCACTTGTAAATGGTGGTGAATGAAAATGAATCATTTCTACTTGAACACCACGTTTCATCATTAAATAAGCTGCGACAGGACTGTCAATACCGCCAGAAAGTAGGACAAGTGATTTACCACCTGATCCGACCGGCAGACCTCCAAGACCTAGAATTTTCTTCGCTGTAATAAAAGTTGCTTTTTCTCTAATATCTACATTAACTTCAACATCGGGATTATGTACGTTCACTGATAAATGGTCGGTATTTCTTAATATATGTCCTCCTAAAACACGATTCATTTCTTGAGAAGGAATGGGAAAAGATTTGTTAGCACGTCGAACTGATACTTTAAATGTAGCGATGTTCTTTTCTTTACAAATAGAAGCTAAGGCAGCTTGCTTTATGGCTTCTTCATCATTTTCAACCTTAATTGCTAAACTTAAACTGCTAATACCGAATACTTTTTGACATTGAGACATCACTGCTTCGGCATCCTCACCATTTAGTCCGACAATCATTCTACCTTGTGTCCGCGTTACTTTCACATGTTCAAATTTTCGTAAAGCAAATTGAACATTTTGTTGTAACTTATTAATAAATTGCTTCATATTTTTTCCTTTTAAACCTAGTTCACCGTATCTAATTAAAATATGATTATATTCCATCGTTATCTACTCCATTATTTGAAATAACTCTTCTATTGTTTGTTTGAAAATTGAACAAAATTGTTCGATATCTTCTTTAGTCGTTTCATAAGACATACTAATCCTCAATCCGGAAATACTACGTTCATAAGATAATTGACATGCTTCCAGTACCCGGCTTTTTTCGGATACTTTTGAAGCACAAGCTGATTGCGTAGATATAATAATACCTTTTTCATAAAGTGAATGAATGACTGTCTCTGGCTTTAATCTTGGAACAGATATATTTAAAATATGATCCGCACCGTTCTCAGGCGAATTGATCACTACATTCTTCATTTCATTCATTCTTTTTCGTAAAATTGAACCTAATGAAGTGAAATGAGAACCCATGTTATTTTCTTTTTCCATTATTAAACGTAATGCCTTAACAAATGCTACATTTCCAGCGACATTCTCTGTTCCTGAACGTAGTTGGTCTTCTTGTCCACCACCTTGAAATAAAGGAAATAATGAAGTTCCTTCTTTCACAAATAACATCCCAGTTCCATTAAGTCCATTTATTTTATGACCTGATATTGTACACAAATCAATACCGCTACCAGATAATTTAAGCGGAAGTTTCCCAATTGATTGTACAGCATCAACATGAAAATATAGTTTAGGATATTGTTTTGCAATTTCACCAATTTTTTCAATCGGCTGAATTGAGCCAATTTCATTGTTTACATGCATGACTGAAATTAAAATCGTCTCATTTGTAATTGCTTTTTCAAGTTCACCAACATTAATGACACCTGATTCATCGACAGGAAGATAAGTTACCATAAATCCTAACTGTTCTAACCTTTTACACGTTTCGTATACTGAAGCATGTTCTATAGAGGTCGTAATAATATGTTTCCCACGTTGCTGATGTTTTAAAGCAATACCTTTAATTGCCAAATTATTACTTTCTGTTCCACCAGATGTAAATATAACTTCTTTTGGGTTAATATTTAGTAAATGTGCAGCTTGTTCACGCGCTTTTGTTTGTAACTGCTCTACTTGTGCCCCTAATTGATGTATAGATGAAGGATTAGCATAAAATTGCTTTGACACTTGTTCATAACTTTGTAAAACTTCATCATTTGGCTTTGATGTCGCACTATTATCTAAATAAATCATCACATAATTCCTTCCTATTTCCTTACAAAATATCAACAAACTACAGCAATTATCATTTTATTTTATTTACATAAAAAATTAAAATTCAGATGGAAAGTGATTACCATCTGAACTATTCAAACTGATATAGCTTGGAGTTTTTCAATTCGTCTTAATGCTCCAGGTTCAACTTCCTCTACTGCATTTGCTGCCTTTTCTAAAGATAGTTCATACTCGCCTGAATGAAACAATCTTTCAGATTCAACTAAATTTGCGGCTAAAACTGGATATGAACTTCTATAACGATTTGCATATTGAATCACTTGTTCAGTTAATTCAGCCTGCTCAATCATCGTTTCTGTATTTTCTATTGCATGGTTAACGGAAACTTTTGCTTCCTCTAATGATTTATGTACTTGATTAATGTCCAACGGTTTTTCTTCTAAAATATCGATGACTGCTTCATTTTTTTCTTTTGCTTCTTCCATTAATGTCCATATGTAATTAGGAACCCCGGGAAGATTACTATTTTTTATTAATCGATAAGTTTGAAATACCCTCGTTATCATTTGATTTATTTCTTCTTTAGCATTTATTTCGTCTTTTCTTATATTGCCTATTCGTTCCTTAAGTGTCTCATTTTCATCCTTTAATTCATCTAATTGATTAAATAGAGCTTCAATTTCTTTTCTAATTGTAACATAATCATACTTTTTTTCTTTACTTTTTTCTAGTATTAAATTTAAGGAATCAACCATATTTGAAGTTTTTTTATCTATATTCATAAACAATTCTATTTCAGATTCTTCAATAAAGTATAATTTTTTCGTTTCCTCTATATCTAAAGTTGTTTCTTCAAATGATTGTTGAAAGGATTGTAAGGTTGTTTCATATGCAGGTAGTTTACTTTCCACAAAACTTTTAGCTAAAGCTTCATTTTCTAACCGATCTAACATATCAGTTACATGTTCTTCTATTTCAACTATTATTTTTTCAATACCTTCTGTACCTTTTTTCTCTAATTGAGTAACACATTCTAATAATTGAGATTGATATTTGTTTATTTCTTCGAAATAATTTAAATGTTCAATCCGATAACCTTCCTCTTTCATCTCATTTAAACCATTAGTAATGTTGACTAATTGATCCGGTAACTCTATTTTACATTTTTGATATAATTCTGGAAATTCATCTATTTCTTCCTGTAAATTCCCTAAACTAGCTTTAGCTACGTCTATAATATCTTTTGCATGTTTATAATTTCCTTTTTGGCTTTCCTCAACATATTGATTTAACTGTTCTTCAATTTCGTCTAACTCCACTTCAAAACGGATTTCAGCTAAATCAAATTGATATCGATTTTGTGATAAGTATTTTCTAATTTGATTAAGTTTTGATCTAACTGTGTTTTCTTCTTTTTTAATTCTTTCGTCCATCGATGAGTAAGTTTCAATTTCTTCCATCATACCCGCTAATTCTTTTTCCGTTTCTAACAATATTCTATCGATTTCTTGCATTACTTTTTTAGCTGAATTAAAGCGAAAGTTGTCTAGTAGCTTTTCGACATCATATAACATCTCTTCTACATCAGCCATACTATTGTTCAAAATAAATTCCCATTTTATTTTCAACTCATCAATTAAAATTTTAATATCACCATGATTTTTTTCATCTTTAAATCGTGCTAATTCCACCGGAATATTTCGATTCATAATATCTACTTTCCATACTTCATACTCATCAACGGAATCGTATAACTTTTTTCTATACAATAATGCAACAATAATAATAACGATGATTACTAAAATAACTCCAATAATGTATTCCATTGTTTACCTCCTAAATATCTATTTTGTTATTGCAAATTAGTTCCAAAATAGGAGGAACTTTCTATTTATACTTTTTTATTACATATCAAATCTATACATTACTTATCATACCATGTTTTACTTGATTTTTGTTAATGTTTTCATTATTTTTTTACAATTTAATATTTTGCAAAAAATCAACCCATTGAAAAATGATATCAACATAAGACTCAATAAATTTTTCCCTACTTTTGTCATCCATTAATTGCTGATTCATTTCATTCCTTAACATAAATGGAGTAAGGATCATACCTTTTAATTGTAAAAGTAAATAATGATGTTTAAAAGTAAATTTATTATTTAAAATATTACTAAAAAGTTCATATAATATACTGTTCTCTTTTGCTAAATAAGTTACTGTCATTTCTCTCACAAACGTAGTATCTAACGACAATTCACGCTGGATAAAAAATGTTAAATGAAAATACTTTGTTTTATATTCTAACATCGATAAAATAACTTTTTTAAACAAATCTATATGATCTGAATGTTGTGTTTCCTCCATTATTTTCTGTATCGTTTCAAAATATTGTTCATAATAATTAATCACAGCGTATTCTAACAATCCTTGTTTACTTTTAAAATAATAACTAATTAAAGAAACATTGACATTTGCTCTCTCTGATATATCCCGTACAGAAGTACCATGAAAACCTTTTTGATAAAATAACCATGTTGCTTCATCAATGACCTTTTGTTTCGTTGTATTGACTTTCACGGTTAAAACCTCCTTACTCATATATTTCGGCAAATCTCTTACAATTCCTTCATTTTATATCATTATATATTAAAAAAGCAGTGTATGGATTTATACACTACAATTTTTATTTAATACTGAAGATTTTTGAAAAACAAACACTGATACCGATTAACTTTTCGCTAAAACATCCGTTACTACTTTATTTTTTCCACTTTCCTTTGCTTGATAAAGGGCCATGTCTGTTCTTACGAATAAACTTTTAATATCTTCATTATGTTCTTTTTCCCACATTGAAACACCACATGAAATAGATACTTGTGGCTCAGTTTTACTTTTAACTGCTCCCCTTAAAACATCTGCAACTTTCACCGCTTCAGCAATTCTCATTTCTGGTAAATATATCGCAAATTCTTCTCCACCCCATCTAGCGGCTACTCCAATCTCGTCAATTTCCTCCATTATAATTCGTGCTATTTTCTTCAAAATTTTATCACCTATATAATGACCGTGTGTATCATTAATTAATTTAAAATTGTCAATATCAAATAGGATGAAAGAAGAATGCTCTCCATTTTCCATATGTTTTGCGATAACATCGTCTAAATAACTTCTAGAATAAAGTTGAGTTAAATAATCGGTCACAACCGATTTTTTTAATTTTTCTTTCAAAAGTGTATTAGATAATGCTAATGATGCATGCTGCACAACCGAATTAATTAATTTAAAATGATCAAACGAAAAATAATATGGGTCAGTATGGACTACGATCATAATTCCCATTAAATTTTGGGATGATTTCATAGGAAAGGCCATTAAAGATTTAAACTTCGTATCTAACTCACTATGTTTTAGTTCACCTAAAAATATCGGTTCTTTTGTTTTCATTATTTCATCTATGACAAAATCTATAAAAACATGCCCAGAAACAGTACAGAAATAGGATGTTGGTTGATCTCCTATGATCACTTTTTGATTACTTTCATCAAATAAAACTGCGACAATACTCTCTGGATAACAAGATTGAGAAATTTTTTCTTTTAAAATAGAAATGATTTGTTCCTGGTTCAAATTTGAATTTAGTCGATGTGTCGTTTGATTTATTAATTGTAAATTAGCAACTTGTTTAGTCGATTCCTGATAAATCATTGTACGCTCTAGCGCTTTCCCTATCATTTTTGCTGATTGATTTATAAATTCAAATATAGAATCACTAAATTCTAATAAATATGGTGCTTTCCCTTGAATCACACCATAAACACTTTGCTCCCCACTTAAAGGGACGTAAAATGTTGTTGTTTTAGCTGGTTCATTTCGTTCAATTTCCAATTTATTATTAATAAATGCCTTTATTCCCGGAGATAGTGACTCCTTCGCTTCATATTCAATAAATTTAATTGGTAAATTACTATCTCCATATTCACTTGACATGAGAAATGTAAAATCAAAGTTGGGAAATAATTGCTCCACACTACAGAGAACCTTCCTTAATAAATCATCAGTTTGATGAACAGTATGTAGTTCCGTCGATAAATGAATTAAGGCCCTTTCCCTTTGTAATTTATACCGTTTATTTCTATGTTCATATAAAATAATCAAAAAGTTATTTACATTAGATTTTATGGATTGTAAAAATGATAACGTCATATTATTTTCATTATTGAAGTTAAGATATAAAAAGCCAGAAAATTGATCTTTATTGTATAATTTTAATAAAAACCCATTCGTAGTTTGGCTATCAATAATCAAATCATCCGAATTTTTAACGTATGAAATATCAGATTTATTATTAAAGTATTCATGAAAAACATTTATGTCTAACGGTGCTAAACATTTTTTTGAATGATGGGAAAAGCGCATAGATTTACCTTGTACATGCCATCGATTATAAATAATCATTTCTATATGTTTCGTATTTAAAACATTTTGTAAACGTTTAGTTAACATTTCCATAATAGTTTTTCTGTCGTTTTCTTCTAAAAGTAATATTAACTCAAAAAAGTTTGCTTCCATGACATTAATCATATGCTTTTCATCAATCATTCTATACTACCTTTCTAAGTTGCATACTTTTGAAGACAGTTCATATATGCAAGAACTATTCATGGTTCAAAGTATTATTTGTCTTTCGTTATAGTAACTAAACTACTCGATTATTTATAATTTCCCAATTAAATAAATGTATCATATAGGAATATAATACTATACAGGTTATTTTTACTCAACAATATAATACTTCATGTGACAAATGCTATGAGAATAAAAGTGTTAATTACAAGATGAATTTAAGCATCGGTAAATTTTGAAAGGATTTATATAATTAAATTTCAACCCAATGATTTTTAATTGCAGTGACAACAGCCTGTGTACGGTCATTCACTTTCATTTTTTTAAATAAGCTACTCACATGATTTTTGACTGTTTTTTCACTTATATTCATCACTTTAGCCATACTACGATTGCTGTGACCTGAAGCAAGTAATTGCAGCACTTCACATTCTCTTTTTGTATATAAATGAAGTGGGCGTTCAATTTCAGGTTCACTATTACCGTTTTCTTCAGATATTAATTTTCTATATTCTAAAATCAATTCTTTTGTCATCGTCGGATGAATAAAGGAATTCCCTTTAGCTACCGAAAGAATCGCATCTATAAATGAAAAGACATCCATTTCCTTTAAAATATATCCATCAACACCTAGCTTCACAGCCTCTGTCACCATGTTTTCTTCTCCTTCTGATGACATGATGATTACTTTCAATTCGGGTGTATTCTTGGCAACAGTTTGTTTTATCAAATTTTTGTTTTTTATAAAAATATGAATATCAAGTAATAACACATCAACTGAATCCGATGTTATCAAAGAATTTACTGCGGAAAAGTCATCACTACTCGCTAAAATTTCAATCATTTCCTCTGTTTGTAGAACCTTTTTCAACCCTTCACGAAACAACTGATGCTGATCAATCATGACGACATTTATTTTGTTATTATTCAATTTGTTACCTCCTTATTTTATCCTTCTAACTACATTTTTACCCAAAATCAACACGTTATACCTAAACTATGACATGAAAGCACTATTTAAGGTCGGAGACTTGGTGATTTCTACCGTTTATAACACGATCCCCTCCTTCTACACTAATCAAGTATGACTATGACATTTCTTTCAGTGTATATAAATAACTAAGCCATCAAGTTAATAAAAACAACAAATTACTTCAAAAATAGAACATCTTTTTATCAAAATAGTGAACATTTGACTAGTAGTATTATATTCCTTTAAATTCGACAAAAATATCAAAAATTATGTATTAATTTGTATGACGAAAGTCATATACATTCAACATTCCATTGTGTATAATAAGTTGCAAATTAAGATAATGAAAGGATGTTACAGCTATGAAGAAAAGTGTGAAACGTATAGAATGACGAGATATGATGATCATTCAATTGGTGGTATCGAGGTGGAAACCATCTTACTATTTAACATTGAACAAATCATCACAGAATATGAGCAAAAAATCTTTTCAAGTTTATCATCAAAGGATTATAACTTATGTGAAAAGCATTTAACAGACTTTTGTATGGAGTTATTAGAATTGACGGACAGAGAACAAGTCTTTATTGCTAGAACATTTTTTATTAGCCTAATTACAGACATGATCAAAGTACATTCAAAGAAAAACCAATTACACCCTAGCATGCTTTCTTATTCTTACGAAACAATTTACGTCATTGAACAATATGAAAATTTAACTGAATACTTACTTTTTATTCCAGATTTTGTTAAGAGTGTTGTTAATCATATACTCGGTGATCAAATGATAACAGTTGGAAATATTCATGTGGAAAAAGCGTTAGAACTAATTCATTATTATTTAACAAAAAATTGTTTATCAGTTAAATGGATTGCCAAAAAGTTAGGTATATCAACGACCCATTTAGCGAATGTATTTAAACTAGAAATGGGAGAAACAATTACAACTTACATAACAAATAAAAAAATGAACGAAATTGCTTTTGAAATACAACACTCAAATTCACCAATTAAAAATATTCAAAAGAAATACGGATTTACTAACCAAAGCCATTTTATTCAGCAATTTAAAAAGGCTAAAGGTTTGACACCTCTTCAATATAAACAAAAGCAATTTGAAAAAATGGAATCGATTACATAATAATTTTATGTTTAGTTATTATTGATGACTAAACCAAAATATAAAAACAAATCCATATAAAATAAGAGCTAGGTTAATTTGCAATAGCTCTTTTTTATTTAGATAGTAAAATTTGACTTACCAACTTATAATTGATATACTATTTTGCGTGTAAAATAATAAAGGTAGCTTTCGTGAACTGATGCTTGAGCTCATTTTATTCCTTGTATATAAAGTGAAACTAACCTTCAGTGAGAGGTTCTTTTATCCCCCACTGAAGGTTAGTTGAACAAATCGAGCCGTTACTGGCTATTGGATCTCCCACATAAAAATAACTAGTCCTTTGAAGTGGGAGTCTTATAGCCAGTTACACTGCGACAAAGGTGTATCGTGTAACTCTCTGCTGCTGGAGCGATGGTACATGAAAATAAAATGACCAACATTGTGGACACAACAATTTTATTTTATGCAATAAAAAATAAGGAGGAAATGTCTTATGTCACGTTTTACTGGGTCATTATGGAAAAAGTCCCGTCGTCTTGGCATTTCGTTAACAGGAACTGGTAAGGAGCTTGCTAAACGCCCTTACGCTCCAGGTCAACACGGAGCAAACCAACGCCGTAAGATTTCTGAATACGGTCTACAGCAACAAGAGAAACAAAAACTACGCTTCATGTATGGATTAAATGAGCGTCAATTCCGTACATTATTTAATGAAGCAGGTAAAATGCAAGGTATTCATGGTGAAAACTTCATGATCCTTCTTGAGTCACGTTTAGACAATCTTGTTTATCGTCTCGGTTTAGCCCGTACAAGACGCCAAGCACGTCAAATTGTTACTCACGGTCATATTACTGTCGACGGCAAACGTGTTGATATTCCATCATACCGTGTTAAGCCATCACAAGTGATTGGACTTCGTGAAAAATCTCGTCAATTAGATATTGTGAACGAATCATTAGAAATTAACAATTTCGTTCCTGAATATTTAACGTTTGATGAAGATAAGCGTGAAGGAGTCTACACTCGACTACCAGAACGTTCTGAATTACCTGTTGAAATTAACGAAGCACTAATTGTAGAGTTTTATTCACGGTAATTTTATTAGTAAAATTCAATATAAATGTAGCCTTTGTAGCAGCGATTTTGCAATGTTACAAAGGCTTTTATTATTTCTCTTAAAATTAATTTATCGTGTTCCTCCCCCGCTTCCACCTCCGAAGGAGCCTCCGCCGCCCCCAATACTTGAAGAACCTCCGCCACCCATGTTGGCAACTTCACCTAAACCGTAGTTATTATAGTTATGATAATAATTAATAGTAGTCGATAATTTTTTGATTTCATCAATGGTTTGGCCTGAAAAACTACTTTCTTGTTCATATTCAGGATATAGTTTTTTTAATTGTTTTCTAACTTCAGGTGCTAAAGATAGTAATGTGGCCCAAATCAACAACTCATCCCATAGTTTAACATTAATTGCCTCTCGTTCATGAATAAGTGAAAAATCCTGTAAATAGTTAATAAACTTATATACTTCAGCCTGAATTGGTTCTCCCTTTTCGGTTAACCTATAAAGATCTATATCGCGTGATAAGGTTCGACGTAACTCCTTATAGAGATAGCCCTTTTCTAACATAAGATCCCGTGAATATTCCGATAATTCTTTTTTCCATTCTTTATATTTCTTTTGTTGTGTTTCAGACCAAGCAGAGGTTGAATTCTTTAAAGGAGCGCCATTTGTTACTTCTAATAAAATGTTAAACAACGTTTCCTCATATTCACTATCAAATTTAGTTGTTAGTTCCTCATTTAAATATAATTCCGCTTCTTCCTTTTTAAAAACCCCATCTAGCTGTTTCATTTCTAAATGGGCACGTCCTTGCCAAATCCATTTTAACAAAAATGCTTCAATTAAATGATTAAAATTCGCTAAATGCCGTTTTTGTAAAAAGTAAAAAATACCAATCATATCCCCGTTATAAGGTAAATCACGAAAATATTGATTTTTATATCGCTTTATCCGCTTTTTTACTTTCCTGTTTTTTCGATATGACTGGCAAATTAAAATTGAAAAACCAATACCAAAAGCGGGTAAGAACAAAACTAAAAAAATAATAATGATCACTTTTGCTTGGGGTGATAAATTATCATTTCTTTTTCCATAATCACTACCTTCAAATGCTTCCTCTTGAATTTCCTCAAATGTTTTATCAATTTTATCATTTGTTTCATATGTACCATTTGGAAATTGAATTAAAACAGTCGCATAGTTATCTTCAGTTAATGGCTGCTCATTTTTGGCAATAACTAAGCCATTGACAAAATGAACATTCCCTTCAAATCCAAATGCCCATATTTTTTCATTTTCATTAGTTAATGGTCGATCTGTTTCTATTTCAATTTGAATTTGTTTAGGTGGTATGTTTAATTCGTCATTAACAAATCGCCAAAACAATATTTGTTTATCTTGTAATTGTTTAATAAAATTTGTGACTTTATATTGTAAGTAATATTCATGTTCACCATATTCACCAATTCCCCAAACTAACTCATAACCATCATCGGTTTTTAAAAGACCATGACGATTTGTTTTTTCTTCCCTTGAAGCATTGATATTCCAATTAGATTTAGGTTCAAAAGGTTGATTGTTCTCCACAACAACAAAATCTAGTATTTCAGATTCGCCTAAATTTTCAATAACATCATAGTTCTCTGTCCCTTCATATAAAAAGGCATGACGATACTCGGTAATAGTGGCAGACCCATCCTCGTGTATGTAAGCATGAATGAGTAAGGTTTCCAAGCGATGATCATCATCAGCCTTTACCATCTGAAAAGGAAATAAAATAACTAGAAAAGTAATAATTATGGCTATTATTTTATGATACATCTTCTTTTGAATCTCCTGTAATATGACTAAAAATATGATAAAAATCCGTTTATTAATCACTATAATGTTTAAAATAATTATGTCAATCGACAAAGGATTTTTTTACAAAGTTTGAATAGAAAGACCCATTCAGTTGAATCTATTTCATAATAACCCTTTTAAAAAATGGTAGATTAATAAAATTTCAATCAATGATTTTAAAATGATTATTTTCTATGTATACTTGATTCACAAATTTTAATTGCTTAATTTTTAAGGCGGAAGTATTTCTCCAATCCCTCTGGATTGTATTTTCTTTTTTAATGCGCTAAAGCCTTTCTAGGGACTTAGAATGATGAAATTCACCCTGTTACTAATTAATAATTCGGTTTAATATCATTACTGCGACAAATTGAGAAGTGTTATTAAAATAATTTATAATTAATTTGAATTTATATGTTATAATATTGCCAACCTACCTCTAAATTCAAATTATTTTCCCATTAAAAATTTATACTTGTTTACAATTCAAAACGCCAATCGATTAGAGAAGTCGATTTTCAAATTTATTAATCTTCGTTAACGTTAGTACTTACACAACGATACAAAAAAATTTTATCATGCCTTAAATAAATTCGTTTTAGAAAGATGAGGGGGAAATGAAAATGAACAAACAAGAAATTATTAAACTAGTTTCAGATAAGCTTAACATATCCCATCCGGTAGTAAACAAATTTGAACGTACTCCTGGTGGCATGACAAATGATAGTTATTTTGTCACTATTAATGAACAGCGATATGTGGTAAGAATTCCTGGTAAAGGAACAGATCAATTAATAAACCGCAAAAATGAGAAAGAAAATTTAATATTTAGTAGTAACCTTGGTATTAATCCTAACTTAATTTATTTTGATGTTGACACAGGGGTTAAAATTACAGAAAAAATCAATTCTCCTACTTCATTAACACCTACCCTCGCAAAAGATGAATATGTTATTAAAAATGTCATATCTATTTTCAAACAGCTTCATGAAGCAAAAACTATGATGAATAATCGTTTTGAATTGTTTAACTTAATGGAGCATTATGAAAGTCTCGTTAGAAATGAAAATGCCCTCATGATGGAAAAACTTCTACCATTGAAATCAAAAATATTCATGTTAAAAAAGATTTACGAATCTTTTCATATCATTGAGACACCTTGTCATATCGATGCTGCTTGTTCAAACATGATATACGATAGTAATGGGGAACTTTTTTTAATTGATTGGGAATATAGTGGTATGTTTGATCCGATATGGGACATTGCCACGCTATTTCTCTCCTTTAACATGAATAGTGATGAGGAAATGTTTTTCTTAAAATATTATTTTCAACGGGAACCAACGAATGAAGAATTACAAAGAATATTATTGCATAAAATTTTCCAAGACTACTTATGGACTTTATGGGTTTATTTTAAAGATTCCAAAGGCAATAGTTATTTAGCAGATGCAGAAAAACGTACACAAAGAGCACACGAAAATATTCAACTTTATGATGCAAATTATAATGAAGATATTGTTGTTTAAAAGTATCATCTTAACACCCAAATATAAACCATTTAATTATACGATTAAATGTTTGAAATATGATAGTTCGAATTTTTAATCCCTAAAGGTATAACAGGTCGTGATTAACTTGTTATACTTTTTTATTTCGCTATTTCAATGTCTCATGTAACCAAACTACCCATTATTTAACTTAAGTATAATAATAGCTTCTTATTTTCATACATAATGCCAATATAATTACAACTATATTTCTTATAAAATAAATGAAAGAACTACCAACATATAAAAAAACACATGTATTATATAAAACTAAAGGAGGAAAAAACATTTATGTAAATTGATTCGATGTTATTTGTCCAATTCAATTATTACTGTCAAGTTTAAATCTAAAGTTTATTTATATGAAATTTTGAGGTGAGCAAATGAAAAATTTACTATATATTAATGGAAAGTGGACTGGCGAAAGTTTGGCGAAAGTGGAAGTAAATAATCCCGCGACAGGTGAAAAAGTTTCATCCGTTCCGAGAGGTGGAAAAGAAGAAACATTAGATGCAGTTGAAGCAGCATATAAGGCCTTTGAAATATGGTCCTCCACCACCGCCTATGAACGTTCAAGTATTTTAAAAAAGTATTATAACTTAATTATTGAGCATGAGAGAGAACTTGCAGAGTTAATGACGAAAGAGATGGGCAAACCTTTAACAGAAGCCCTTGGTGAAGTTCACTATGCTGCCAACTATATTGAATGGTATGCAGAACAAGCAAAAAGAATTTATGGTGAAACAATACCAACTCATGATCAGGACAAACGACTACAAGTTTGGAAAAAGCCAGTTGGTGTTGTTGCAGCAATAACTCCATGGAACTTTCCCGCTGCCATGCTAACTAGGAAAATGGGGCCGGCACTAGCGGCAGGATGTACAGTCGTCATCAAGCCTTCTAGTGATACTCCTTTAACTGCTATAAAACTAGTTGAATTAGCAGAGAAAGCTGGGTTTCCACAAGGTGTCATAAATATTGTCACTGGCTCTTCTAAAGAAATTGGCGAAGTTCTCTTAACTGATTCAAAAGTACGTAAAGTTACTTTTACAGGATCAACGGAAGTAGGCAAAGTGTTAATGAAACAAGGAGCAGATACAATAAAGAAATTATCATTAGAACTAGGTGGTCATGCCCCGATCATCATTTGTAATGATGCCGACATTGAAAAAGCTGTTAACGGAACTATTGCTTCAAAGTTTAGAAATGCTGGTCAAACTTGTGTTTGTGGTAATCGTATCTATGTACAATCTGACATTTATGATACGTTTATAAATTCATTTGCTGAAAAAGTAAAAGAATTAAAAGTAGGAAATGGAATGGTAGAAGGTGTGGATATTGGTCCACTAATTAATTATTCAGCAGTTGAAAAAGTAGCAAAACATGTTGAAGATGCAGTTCATAAAGGGGCAAGTATTGTTGTTGGTGGCAATCAGCCTGAAGAAAAAGGAAATTACTATAACCCAACTATTTTAAAAGATATTACAAATGATATGATGATAATGCATGAAGAAACGTTTGGTCCCGTTGCCCCTATTCAAAAATTTGAAAATATAAAGGAAGCAATAGAGTTGGCTAATAACACCCCATACGGGCTAGCAGCTTATGTGTTTACGGAAAATGTTTCTCAAGGTACAAAAATTGTTGAAAAGTTAGATTATGGAATTATTGGTTGGAATGATGGAGCACCATCAGCAGTCCAAGCCCCTTTTGGTGGAATGAAGGAAAGTGGTTTAGGACGAGAGGGTGGTCACC
>Ga0209487_1002065_pt1 | contig 16556 bp, 19 predicted proteins | sample Poulit2012_FD_187524 | JGI IMG/M metagenome (GOLD analysis project Ga0209487, IMG submission 187524) | Agricultural soil microbial communities from Georgia to study Nitrogen management - Poultry litter 2012 (SPAdes) (version 2) | ecosystem: Environmental > Terrestrial > Soil > Agricultural land...
GACAGAGCAAGTAGAAGGAAATAAGGCATTAGAGGCGATTTGGACGATAATCCCAATTGTGCTCGTCATCATCATGGCGGTTCCGACAGTTTTTGCCACATTCCATTTAGCAGATGATGCGGATCGTGATGATCATATTAATATCGATGTAACTGGTAACTTATATTGGTGGCATTATGATTACGTAAATGAAGAAATTGCAACGAGTCAAGATTTATATATTCCAGTTGATACGAAAGTATATTTGAACTTAATTACAAACGATGTCCTTCACTCATTCTGGGTACCGTCATTATCAGGTAAACTAGACGTTAACCCAGAAAACGTAAACACGATGTTTATCGAAGCGTATGAAGAGGGTGTTTACTTCGGTAAGTGTGCGGAACTTTGTGGACCGTCTCACTCATTAATGGACTTTAAAGTTGTCGTTGTAAGTAAAGAAGAGTATGAACAATGGGTAGAAGATATGCAGTCATTCGATTCCGAACAACTTGAGCTCGATGCTGTTGCTCAAGAAGGTAAGGAATTATTCGAGGAAAAAGCTTGTCTCAGTTGTCACGCGACAGACACACAAAACTACTCTGCTGGAAACGTTCCTATCGGACCTGATTTAACGCAGTTTGCTGATCGTTCACGCTTTGTCGGTTATTTAGAACCTACGAAAGAAAACTTAATCGACTGGTTACTCGATCCTGAGTCCTTAAAACCAGGTAACTTAATGACAGGAGCTTATCCAGACTTAACAGATGATGAAGCGGATAAAATTGCTGAATATTTATTGCAGTTAAGTCCGTCAAGTGTTACAGCCGAAGGGAAAGAAATCCAAGAATAATACACTTTTAATTTCAAAACATCATTTTTAGGAGGTTGTTAATGTGAGTAGTATGACAGCTACGGGTAAACGCAGCTTTGGTGCATTCTTATGGGACTACTTAACAACAGTAGACCATAAGAAGATTGCGCAATTGTACTTAGCAGGTGGAGGCTTGTTCTTCATTCTCGGTGGTATTGAGGCGTTAATTATCCGTATTCAGTTAATAAAGCCAGAAAACGATTTTGTCAGTGCAGGCTTTTACAATGAAATGGTAACGATGCACGGGACAACGATGATTTTCTTAGCCGGTATGCCGATATTGATCGGGTTGATGAACGCGGCTATGCCACTTCAAATTGGAGCACGCGACGTAGCATTCCCGTTCTTAAACGCTCTTAGCTTTTGGTTATTCTTATTCGGTGGACTTTTATTACACGTAAGCTTTTTAACAGGTGGAGCACCAGATGCAGGATGGACGAACTACGCATCTCTCGCAATGGCTTCACCAGGTCACGGTGTCGACTACTATATAGCAGGATTACAAGTAGCCGGTGCGGGAACATTAATGGGTGGTATTAACTTTATCGCCACGATCGTAACGATGCGTGCCCCTGGTATGACATATATGCGTATGCCGTTATTTTCATGGGCAACATTCATTACAAGTATCTTAATTTTATTTGCATTCCCGCCTCTAACGATCAACTTATTCTTACTTATGTTTGATCGTATGTTTGACACAGCATTTTTCGATGTAGCTTTAGGTGGAAATACAATAATTTATCAACACTTATTCTGGATTTTTGGACACCCAGAAGTGTACATTTTAATCTTGCCGTTATTCGGCGTATTTAGTGAAGTATTTGCGACGTTCTCTCGAAAGAGACTGTTCGGATATACGGCGATGGTTTTCGCCACCATGTTAATTGCATTCTTAGGCTTTATGGTTTGGGCACACCACATGTTTACTGTTGGTTTAGGTCCAGTTGCAAACTCTATTTTCGCCGTAGGTACAATGGCAATCGCAGTACCGACGGGAATTAAAATTTTCAACTGGCTCTTTACGATGTGGGGCGGTCAAGTAACAATTAACTCCGCAATGTTATGGTCCATAGGGTTTATTCCATCATTTACAATCGGTGGAATGACAGGTGTAATGCTCGGTTCATCCGTTGCTGACTACCAGTACCATGACACATATTTCGTAGTTGGTCACTTCCACTACGTTATTGTCGGTGGAACGATATTTGGTATATTTGCAGCACTTCATTACTGGTGGCCAAAGATGTTTGGTCGTGTTTTAAACGAAACATTAGGTAAAATTACGTTCTGGTTTTTCTTTATCGGATTCCACTTAACGTTCTTTATCCAACACTTCCTCGGTCTCATGGGAATGCCACGTCGTTACTGGGTGTTCTTACACGACCAAGGATTAGAACTAGGAAACTTAATTAGTACTATTGGTGCGATTTTAATGGGTGTTGGATCCGCTGTTTTCATCTACAACATTGTCTATAGTGCGATTAAAGGTGAACAGGCAGAAGCAGATCCATGGGATGGCCGTACGTTAGAATGGTCAGTTTCCTCCCCTCCACCATACTATAACTTCGAACAGTTACCGTTAGTACGTGGACTAGATCCATTATGGATCGAAAAAATGGAGGGTGACGGAACAATCCCACCGGGTGAACCACTCGATGATGTTCATATGCCAAAAGGCTCTATTTTACCATTCTTAATGGGCTTAGGATTTTTCGTAGCTGGATTAGGGTTCATTTACCAAGTTGATAATAACTTGTGGTATATCGCACTCTATGGTGGAATGGCATTTTCTATCGGATGTATGATCGTACGTTCGGTCAAGGATGACTATGGCTACTACATCCCTAAAGAAGAGCTTGAAAAGGCATTAGAAGGGGAGGCTAAGTAAAACGATGAGTCACGATCATAGCAATTTATTTCCAGAAGTTATGCCAGCAGAACCTGAAAAAGCTACTCTAGAGGGTAAGAATAAGTTTTTCGGTTTATGGTTCTTCTTAGGTGGAGAAACAGTTTTATTCGGTAGTTTATTCGGGACTTACCTAGCGTTGAAAAACTCAACTGCTGGGGGTCCCTCCTCAGATGAAATTTTTGGATTAGGCCTCGTCTTCTTAATGACAATGTTATTATTAACGAGCTCATTGACGAGCGTTTATGCGATGTATCATATGCGTAACAATGACTATAAAAAAATGGTTCTTTGGCTCGGAATTACAGGATTACTCGGAATTGGATTCTTAGCTTGTGAAGTGTATGAGTTTGCTCATTACATTACAGAATATGGCTTTAGCTTCCAATCTTCGGCATTCGGTTCGGCGTTCTTTGCGCTCGTCGGATTCCACGGAGGCCACGTCTTATTCGGTGTATGCTGGCTCATTACATTGCTTATCCGAAACGCGAAAAGAGGTTTAAACCTTTACAACGCACCAAAATTCAATACGTTCAGTTTATACTGGCACTTCATCGACGTTGTATGGGTATTTATCTTTACAGTAGTATACTTAATGGGAAAGGTAGGTTAAGCGATGACGAACGAAACGAATACGAACTTATCACGAGCGGAAGAATTTAAGCGAACAAAAAGTAAAGAAGAAATGCAACGGCAATTAATTTCATTTGGACTAATGATAGTTCTTACAGTTGTTGCCTTTGCAATTGTTGCTACAGATGCAGTCGATCGAGTGTATGTGTTACCAATTTTATTCGTTTTGGCCATTGTCCAAGCAGGATTCCAATTCTATTACTTTATGCATTTAAAAGACAAGGGTCACGCAATGCCTGCCACATTAATTTACGGTGGTGTGTGGGCGGCGTTTTTAACACTCGCAGGACTCATTGTCATCTCTTGGTGGTAAAAAACTGGAGGATAATCCCTCCAGTTTTTCTTTTTACAAAGAGTTCGTGAATTGTCACATCTTCATTCGTACAAAAGACGAAAAGTACGTTATAATAATATGTTGAAGGATCTTTAGTAAAGAGGTGTTCACCAATGTGGTTAGACATACAAATATTCGGTTTTCGTGCTTTATGGAGTCCATATTTTATGACGTTCGTGTTAATACTCGCCGTCATTTATTTTATTTTTACTGGTCCGAAACGTTCCGTATTCGGTGATAAGTTGAGTAAACCAACGTGGAAGCAAAATGCCTTTTTGTATATTGGACTATTGATGTTATATGTAGCAAAAGGTTCACCAATTGACTTACTTTCTCATATTATGATGAGTGCACATATGGTACAAATGGTCATTTTATATTTCATTGTACCAATCTTTCTTATTCGTGGAATACCAGAGTGGATGTTGGAACGATTCATTAACGTACCAGTCATAAAACAAATTGTAACGTTCTTTACAATCCCTTTAATCGCCTTAGCGTTATTTAATAGCTTTTTTGCATTATATCATTTACCAGACATATTCGATTTCTCAAAATCGTCTCAAGTTGCTCATATTACTATAACAATTGTGTTATTTATATTTGCCCTGTTTATGTGGTGGCCAATTGTAACCCCGTTAAAAGAACATAATCGTTTAAATCCGTTATTAAAAATGGGTTTCTTAATCGGTAGTATTTTAATGGTATCTATCGCTTGTGCTTTAATGATTTTTGCATCTAAGCCACTCTATGAAGCATATAGTGCAACAGGGGCATGGATACAGGCGATGAGTTTATGTGTTCCCGCGGAGGTATTAATGGGGTTATCGGATACATTATCCGGACCTTCGATGTTTTCTCCGCTTACTATACAAGAAGACCAACAGCTTGGCGGTATTTTAATGATGTTTTTACAACAAATAATATACGGATTCGTTATTGCTTGGATTTTTTTCGGGTGGTTTTCAAAAAAGAATATGGAAATCGATCCATTACCAGATTCATTACCGTATTCAAACAATGTAACGAAACGATAAGGAGAACGAGAATACGATGCAATTTTTACCGTTTATTAGTACGTTGTTAATTATTGTAAGTGCAATATTAGTTGCAATCGGGTGGGTACTCATCGTAAAAGGTAAGAAAGAACAGCATAAAAAAGTAATGGTTGCTGCGGCATTAAGTGCATTAGCATTTTTAATTATTTACGTATCCCGAACAGCCATCGTCGGAAATACGAGCTTCGGTGGTCCCGACCATATAAAAATTTATTACACGATCTTCTTAATTTTTCACATTATTTTATCGACAACAGGTGCCATATTTGGGATTGTCACGTTACGACTTGCCTTTAAGGGGAATTTTACACGCCATAAAAAGCTCGGTCCGGTTACGAGCATCATATGGTTTTTCACGGCACTTACAGGTGTTGCTGTTTACTTATTGTTGTATGTTTTTTATAAAGGCGGCGAAACGACGAGTATGATTAAAGCAATATTAGGATTCTAATAAAAAAAGTGAGGAATATCGCGATATTCCTCACTTTTATTCATACAAATTTTGACACGTTCAGTAAACTTGTTTACGTATACTTGTACATACGGTCCAAACTATTCACTAATTAAATGTTCTAAATCGTTATTTGCTTCAGTTAATATTTTCTGTGCTCGTTCGATCAAGTTTTTCGGGAAGTTTTCATCTTCGCCATATTCAACACCATGTGGATAGTAATGCTTTCCTAATAATGGTGTTTTTAATTTAATTACTGCATGACGGGAATCGACGTTCCCTTCGATCGCCTCACCTTGCACGCGAATGTAGTATGTAACGTTTTTTTCTTGGGAGTTAATTTTATAATCATACGTCACACGTTCATAATCCCAACTTTCCCCAAGAATAAACGCGTGTTCGCCCATGACGCGGTTTAATGTGACGATATCGATTACTTTGTTATCTATACCCGTGTTTTCTAATTTCATAATTTCCACCTCTTATTTAGTCTCATTACGTTTATCATAGTAAAAAATATACGAAGTTGCAATAAATATATGTAAGTTCACATTACTGAAACATTCTCTACGTCGGCTTATCGAAAAGTTAGGAGAGAAGGTGTTACGATGAATCGTTCGCTTTATTATTTATTCACGTTCATCATTTTGTTTTGTATCGGACTATTTATATTTGTTCAAAGTGATTTTTTCCAATCGAACATTTCGAACATTACGCAAGTAGAAGAACAGGTTCCGGATTTACCCCATGTCGAATCAGAACAAATTAAAAAAGCAGCCGATCAAATTTTATCCGGTACTTTATACAATTATGCTAATGCTTCTACGGATACGCTACTTGCTGACTTTGGCGAACCAAGTCGAAAAGATATGACACCATATGGATATAAGTGGTGGATTTATACAGATAATGAGTCATATTATATTCAATTCGGCGTAGAAAAAAATAAAGTAGAGACGATCTTTGCAACAGGAGAAGATATTGAAATCGATCCGTTTGAGATTGGTATGAGCTATGAACAAATGAGTGATACGATACAATTAAAACAAAAAGTGACGTTTCAAGACGGATTATCGTTTTATTCGTTTTTATTAAACGATGAAGAGTTACAAATGACGCCGCTCATTCAACTGTCAGACGATTTATTTTTACAACTATATTTTGATACTTTTACATCGTCGCTATCTGCAATCCGGCTTGCATCTGGTGAAACACTCGTTAATCAACGATTTTATGAAATGGAATATCGTGGTAAATTGCCAGATGAAAATGAGTTGTCTGATGAGGATTGGGCGGAAATAGAACGTGGAATCGAGCAACAAATTCTCGATTTAACGAATATATATCGACGCCGTCATGACGTTCAAACAGTAAAGTTCGATGAAGCAGTTGCGTCTGTTGCAAAAAAACATAGTAAAGAAATGCACGAAGAAAATTACTTTTCCCACACGAGTCATGATGGTCGTGGCCTTAAAGAAAGACTTGATGAAAATGATATTTATTATTTTGCCGCAGGTGAAAATATTGCTGCACAATATACGGATGCTCCACAAGTCGTTGAGGGGTGGCTAAATAGTGATGGTCACCGTGAGACACTTCTTGAAAAAGATTATACGCACTTAGGTGTCGGTGTTTATCGTTTATATTATACGCAAAACTTTATAACGAAACATCATTAAACGAGTGATATGTGTGACGTAATTTAGATCAATTTTTTAAAAAAACTGATCATGTTATCGTCGTTTACTTATACAAATAATAAGAATAAAATTTCTTAAAAAAGAACAATTCATGTGTCATCTAAAGTTCACATAAATGATAAACCGTGCTACAATAAGTTTATGGAGGTGTCCCGATTGTTAGCAACATCTGAGCATATTGAAATATTAGATAAAGTTGATGATGTAATAAAAATGATCGTTCAATCTGATTTGATGGTCGCATATGTAGAGGCTAGTCATAAGCTAGAAAAAGATGAAGAAGCACAACGATTAATTCATCAGTTTAACGATGCGAAAGAATTGTATGAAGATGTCGAACGTTTCGGACGGTACCATCCGGACTATACTGAAATTATGCGAAAGGTACGTGCGACGAAGCGAAAGATGGACTTAAACGAAACAGTCGCAACGTTTAAAAAAGCCGAACGGGATATCCAAGCTTTTCTCGATGAAATAAGTGAAATGATCGCACATAGTGTAAGTGATAAAATTATCGTTCCGAAAGACGGTTTATTATCTGATAGTGTTTGTGCGACAGGTGGCTGTGGTAGTGGAGGTTCATGCAATTGCCAAGTGTCGTAATATAGAGAAAATATGTGTAAGCAGGGTGAATATAACATTTATGAAAATTGTAGAGCGTCAAGGATTGTTCGTTTGGTTTCAACATCGTCGCAACATTACACAAATTAAAAAGTACGGTCACGTCATTTATGTTTCTCGTAAAATGCGCTACGCACTTGTTTACGTAAATCGTGATGAAGTCGATGAGAAAGAGACGCAGTTGAAAAACTTACCATTTATTTCAAAAACAGAGAGGTCATATAAACCTTATATTAAAACGAGTTTTGAAAATGCGTTACCAGACCAAGCTAAAATGTACGATTATAAGATTGATACGTAACCTTTGTGACTCACAAAGGTTTTTATATTGCAAAAAATAGCATAAAATAATCAGAATCAATTGAATAAACCGCTATTCTTCTCTACAATAAAGTATATCGTACAATCTGAGGTGCATGATGAGAGTAATCGCAGGGAAATATAAAGGTCGCAAGTTGAAGCAAGTTCCGGGCACAACGACACGACCGACGACAGACAAAATAAAGGAAGCTGTATTTCATAAAATGGGTCCGTACTTTCAAGGTGGGATATGTTTAGACCTTTTTGCAGGAAGTGGGTCGTTGGCGATCGAGGCGCTTAGTAGAGGAATGAATGAAGCAATTTGTATCGATCAATCGAAAACTGCTATTCGAATTATCCGGGAAAACATATCCGCACTACAACTTGAAAAAGAATGTTACATATATCGAAATGATGCATTAAGAGCGTTGAAAATTTTACATCGCAAACAGCAAACGTTCGATCTAATTTGTATCGATCCACCGTACGATTCGCCCTTTTATGACCGGATTATTACATATATTATTGAAAACAAGATGATAAATGATCGTGGATATATGTATGTAGAATATGCTACTGAAAAACAACGGATACCTAGATTCAATACGTTCGATATTGTGTTTGAACGAACGTATAGCTCGACGACTTCGGTCCTCGTTTTAAAAAATATTACGTAACGAATATGAACAGAAACGTCTTAGGAGGAATGAGTATGTCCAAAAAGTTAGCAATTTGTCCAGGAAGTTTTGACCCAATTACGAACGGTCATTTAGATATTATTAAACGCGGTGCAAAAATTTTCGACGAAGTAATCGTTGCAACGTTTAACAACCAGGCTAAAAACCCACTTTTTACGGTAGATGAACGGATGCATTTAATCGAACAATCTGTGAAAGATATTCCGAACGTTACCGTAGACTCCTCTGAGGAATTAGTCGTCCATTATGCACGAAAAAAAGGAGCAAACGTTATTTTACGTGGTCTCCGAGCAGTGAGTGATTTTGAGTTTGAGATGCAAATCGCATCCGTAAACAAAAAGTTATACCCGGATGTTGAAACGTTTTTTATGATGACGAACAACCAATATTCTTTTCTTAGCTCAAGTATCGTCAAAGAAGTCGCTCGTTATCACGGAGATATGAATGGACTTGTACCTGACGTCGTGGAGATAGCTTTACGTGAAAAATTTTCATAACGAACGATCCTTTATGAACGAGTTGAAATGAAACGGTACAAAATGAGCAATGAAGTACATATAATAGTAAGCAAAGTGATGAATAGTCCTATTGAAATGAATGACTCATGTATCGTCACAAACGTTGTAGATGATGTCGTTATAAACGCGTGCTGCGATACTGTGTCATCTTTAAAAACAAACCGGTAAAGCAGTAATGTAAGCGAAAAGGCTAGTAATCCGTGAAATAAGCGAGCGATAAAGTATGGATAAAAACGGATATCTGTTTTTGCTAAAATGCTAGCAACTTGTGCTTGTATCGAAAAGCCGTTAAAACCTAAAATAAAACTAATTAACGCAATTTGGATATACAGTGGTGTCGACTGTAAGGTAGCAATTTTCTCCGCTCCGATAGAAATTTCAAAAAGCCCGGAAAAAGTAGGGAAAATTGCTTCGACTGGAATGAACAAAATAGAAAATAACGGTGTACATATCGCTTCGACGATCCGAGCAATTTGTAGAGATTGTAGTAAACTAGTTAGTACAGAAAATAAAATGATGAAGCCACCAATCATTACTAACGTTTTTACAGAAGATATAACTGCATCGGCTAATATTTCTCCGAATGGCTCGTTTTGTTTGAGTCGAAAACGATGCATTTTTTGTAAGGCGAAAATGAATCGTTGGCGTAGTGTTCTTTTTTTGTGCATCGGTAGTTGTTGTTTTTCATCGCTACGATAAAATCGCATGCATATTCCGATCAACGTATTGCTCATGTAGTGGCATAATGCGATGAGAAATCCGAGCTCTTTTTGTGTAAAGAGACCGACAGCGATGGCACCGAAAATAAACAGCGGGCTTGCCGCATTGGAAAATGAAACGAGTCGTTCTGCTTCGATTTGCGTAAGTAAGTTTTTTTTCCGTAAAGATGCACAAATTTTCGCTCCAGTCGGATAGCCACTTACCATACCTAGTAACCAAGCAATACTTCCTGTACCGGATACATTAAAGAGGGGACGCATAATCGGTTCGAATAAGACGCCTGCAAACTGAATCACACCGAAACGAATAAGTAACTCCGAAGCGATAAAAAAAGGTAGAAGTGACGGAAAAACGATTTCCCCCCATGTATATAAGCCGTGTATACTTGCTTTATATGCTTGTTCTGGATATGCTACTAAAGCAAGTGTCACGAGTAATATTGCTGTGGCATAGACGATCGTTTTTACTTTCGGGAGCAAGCACATAACCTCCTCGCCTCATCAATTGTCCTTGCGTTTTAAATAGGTTGTCTCTTCTACTATACGTTAGGGATAGGTATGAATATGCCAACTATTTTAACTGTTCATGAATGACGTAGAAGGTGACATGTATGCAAGTAACGAAACGAAATATATTTTTAAGCTTTATATTTCTTATTTTTATCTACTTATTTTTTTCATTGCAATTACCTTATTATGTATACAAACCAGGACATGTAGATGATCTAGAGCCTATGATCGAGATGGAGAGTGAACTGTCTTCTACAGGTGAGTTTCACCTCGTTACAGTTAGTGGTGCGCAAGCAACACCATTGGAGTATACCGTAGCACTGTTTAGTGATTATCGAGAAATCGTGCCGATTGAAGAAGCACGCCCATACGGTATGACCGATGAACAATATATGAACTATCAACTTCTATTAATGGAAAATTCACATAACACATCGATTGCTGTTAGTTATGAGGCAGCAAATAAACATGTCGAAACTGAACTCGCGGGATTATACGTAGTCGATGTTGTCGAAGGAATGCCCGCGGCGGATGTGCTAAATGTCGGGGATATAATAGTCTCGGTCGATCATTTAAAGGAACTATCGGCACCTAATTTTGTCGAATACGTCCAACAGATGGATGACGGAGATACAATTACATTACGTGTAGAACGAGATGATGTGGAACGAACAGAAACGATCGAAATTGCCCCGTTTCCAAATGACCGTGAAAAAGTCGGTATCGGTATCCAGCTAGAAACAATGTTGACCGTAAAAACAGATCCACCAGTTCAAATTAAGAGTGGAAATATCGGGGGCCCGAGTGCTGGATTGATGTTTGCACTTGAAATTTACAATCGATTAACAGATGAGGATATAACGAAAGGGTATACGATTGCTGGAACGGGAGAATTAGATATGGATGGGAACGTGTTACGTATTGGCGGGGTCGATAAAAAGGTCGTCGCCGCACATCGTGAAAATGTTGATATCTTTTTCGTCCCGAAAGAACAAGCCCATCCTCATAGCAACTATACGCTCGCAAAAGAGGCGGCTGAGCAATTAAAGACAGAGATGGAGATCGTTCCAGTAGCGACTTTTCAAGATGCGCTTGATTATTTAGCCGCGCTCGAACATAAGAAATAGGAGCGCAGCTAAACAATGATGATCGGTCTAGTGAACTCTTGACTACGTAGGGCGTTCCGTCGTTCTGGTGGCAAAATAGAATAATAGACATTCATCGCTTTTTCATCGACTGCAAGTGCTACTTCATTTGCTTTATTTAGTTGAGTCCATATCGGTACATGAATGGACTTTTTTCTTTGTCGTAAATAACGTTGTCCAACAGATGTCATTCCGAGTAAACGAATGTTTGTTATGTAAGGGCGATTCGTTATATGAGCGATCGTCGCTTTTTTGTTATTTAATAAAATGTGGACGAATAGTCGTTGCAAACGTGTCTGAGTATATCTTTTTGTTTTTACATTGTTGAGTAATTCATCGAAAGAAGTAGCTTTTGTAATCGCCTCTTGTATACGAAATTCAATACCTTCAGTCACCCCGTGAATGTTGCGCAGTTCACCTGTTGTCATCGTCATCATTTGATGCCGTAAAAGAGGAAAATATTGTTCCCACGTATGCCAACGAGTTGCTTTTCGTTTATACGTTTGAAGTTCGTTTAACGTAGCTTGTGGCATCGTTTTTTTAAGTTGCTCAGACATACCGTTACGGAGTAATTCGTTACGAATACTCGTGGCACTCGCAATATCGGATGCGATATGTGCATCATGATATCCACTTGCAATTCGTTTAATTGTATATGGTTTAATCGTCAATTTGTAATCGAAAATCGTTCGTACATAACTAAAACCGAGTATATTGTTTGGCTGTATCATATCCACATCGTCCATGCCGATCGTTTTATAAGCATAGTTACTTGCTTCTGGGTAACTGTACCCTTTATGTAAATACGAACGCAAAACGTCTGTAAACGTCGATTCATGTCGTTTTAGCCGTTCGTAACTTTTTATGAAACGATCAATTTGTCCAGATTCACTTCCAAAACATACCTTTTGAACTTGTAATGCATCGAGGCTAAGTAAAGCCCCTTTTGCGAAAAGCTCACTACTTTGAACGGCAAACGCATGAGGTAGTTCGATTACGATGTCGGCGCCTGATTGTAGCGCTGCTTTTGCACGATGAAATTTATCGATAATTGCTGGTTCACCACGTTGTAAAAAGGGTCCACTCATGACAGCAACCATGCAATCTGCATTCGTTAAAGATCTAGCTTTTTGCAAATGATATAAATGCCCTTTATGAAAAGGATTGTATTCGACAATGACACCGCAAGCTTTCATTCGTTCATCTCCTATTGTATAATCATAGTTAATTGTAACAAAAATAGAGATATGCATACAACGAACTAAACAAAACAGTTGACAAATGTACTATTTCCTTTTAAAATTACTTTTGTTGCCTAGAGGTGATTGTTCATGAAGTTTTTAACGTCAAAAATTCGCCAAGAAGCGCTCGACAGCCCTTATTTTTTCAAGGGAACTGTCGATGTATCTACGTTAGAATCGTTAAATAATGATATAAGAAAAATTGAACCAGTAGAAGTCGACGGTTTCTGTACCGTTGATCAAGATGAGTTTATTTTTTCATATACGATTCAAGGAAAGATGATTTTACCTTGTGCACGAACGCTCGTTGATGTCCCTTATTCATTTTCCATAGAGGCAACGGAAGTGTTTACGACAAAACAATCTTTGACAGAAGAAGAAGAGGAAGATGAAGTGCATCAACTTACAGATGATACGATTGATTTAACGCCTTATATTATACAGTCGATCGTATTGGAAACACCGTATCGTGTTTTTTCTGATGATGCAGAGATCGAAGGTGGCGATGGTTGGGATTTTTATGAAGAAGATGAGCGTCGTAAGCAAGAAGAGAAAAAAATTGATCCACGTTTAGCAAAATTACAAGTTTTATTAGATAAAAAGAAACAGGATGAATAAAAGGAAATGTCCTTTTTTAAAGGAGGTGTACGGACATGGCAGTACCTAAGCGTAGAACGTCAAAAAAAGTGACAAGACAACGTCGCACTCATAAAAAATTACACGTACCGAACTTAATCGAATGTTCAAATTGTGGTGAATTAACGAAACCTCATTACGTATGTAAATCTTGCGGACATTACGATGGAAAAGAAGTTGTGGATGCTTAAGCAGATCACTATTATAGTGGTCTGTTTTTTTCTATTATACATTATAAATAAAGTAGTTTTTCTCTTAAGGAAATAGTAAAGAGGTGAAAAGAAAGTGCAACAAGAACCGTTAATCGTTTACGAACAAAAGGATCATTATGGTATATTAACGATAAATCGTGCAAAAAAGCATAATGCTATATCGCCTCCTATGGCACAACAAATGTACAAAATACTCGATGCGATTAAAGACGAGCCACTGAAATTTCTCGTATTACAAAGCAGTGGTAATACTACATTTTGTGCAGGAGGTGATTTAAACGATTATCACACGGAGTTAGACGAAACGGAAGCATATAACGTTTTGCATGAGATGAAACAAGTCCTCATGCAACTAGTAACGTTTCCTGCATTGACAATTTGCCTGTTGCAAGGAAATGCATACGGTGGAGGGTGTGAATTAGCGACGGCATGTGATATTCGGATTGCGAAAGAGTCGACACAATTCGGATTCATTCAAAGTAATTTAGGAATTTTACCTGGTTGGGGTGGCGGTGCCATTTTATATGAAAAAGTTCACCCATCTTTTGCTTACCATTGGCTTACGGCCGGTTCGATATACGATGCGAAAACGTTAGCGGACAAAGGATGGATTCATGTCGTCGTCCGTCAGGACGAATGGGAAGAAATGCGTCAACTAAAAGATTATACGCGAAAATCGAGTGAACAATTTCGCCATTTAAAGAGCCAATATATCGAATCATTATCTGTACCGACATTGCTAGAGAAAATGGAAAAAGAATCTGGGCGTTGTGCTAGTTTGTGGGGTTCGACTGAACACAAAAAGGCATTACAGCAGTTTTATAAAAAAGAAAATTGATCGTAAATAATTTTACTTCGCTTATTCTATCACGACATTCTGTTGCATATATTGTTGATAGAATAAGATGAGGTGGGATGCTGATGCGTAAATATCGACAAGATGCATGGACAGACGAAGAAGATGCGCTCTTAACGAAAATTGTACTTACATACATTCGTAATGGTAAAACTCAGTTGGAAGCGTTTAAACGGGCGGGTGAAGCGTTGTCGCGAACAGCTGCTGCTTGTGGATTTCGCTGGAATGCTACGATTCGTAAAAAGAAAGAGAAAGAAATTGAGGAAGCGAAAGCTGCGCGTAAAAAAGATTACGTACAGACGGTAAAAACGACGTATTCTAACGATAAAGATGCGCTAGAAACGGCGATTTCAACACTCGAACGAATGAAGCAACGTGTCGCCTCTTACGAAGGTGGTAAACGTAGTGATGATATATCGTATGAACAACTGTTGATCGAGAATGAACAATTAAAAAAGCGCATAAAACGATATGAACAAGCTTGGAAAGAGATGAATAAGTTGTGGGATTGGATAAAAAATGAACATTAATATCGATTAATGTTCATTTTTTATCGTAATTTACTATTGTTTACCGTCTGACATGTACGTTTCATCATTTAATTGAATGGGGCGGATCGCTTCTTTTACACCTGGCGGCATCCAAATGAACGGGTTTTCTCCTAAATCGCGTTCGATATTGTAGGAAGCCCGCTCGAACCCCATTTTCTCCCAAAAACCGTGCGAATTGATGAACGGATTCGTTTTTATCGGTAAATTAAAACTTTTCGCATAGTCAACGAGCATTTTTCCATAGCCGTGCTTGCGATAATCTGGTAGAACTTCTAGTTTAAACAACACTAAATAGTCTTGTGGTGGGTTAAAATAGTGATCGAATTTTTTGGATCGTTCGTACAAGCTCATTCGAGCGACTAAACGATTACCATAATAAATTCCGTAAAAAGGTGATTTACTATTATTTTCAACGATATTATTTTGTAAATCTTCTAGCATGGACAGTTCCTGATGGCCATATGCTTGGAACTGTTTAAAATCTTCTAACGTTTTATAGTTAATTAATAACGACTCAACTTTGACATCCGACATATTCATCGCGCTCCTTTCTCTTTTCATTCATTCCCCCTACACACCTCTCATTATAATATAAATACATTTTGATTGAAACGAATGCCTTTATTTTGTCGAAATATGTTATTATTATATTACTCGTTTTATAATCGATACAATTTAACTGTACATATATACGGAACTATTCAACGAAATCGCGAGGTGGAATAATGGAAGTCGCAATTATTGGTGGCGGTGCAACTGGTTTACTTCTTGCAAGTCAATTAGTAGACCATTTTAACGTAACACTTTATGTGAGACGTCAAGAACAGGAAGACGCGATCAAAGAAAACGGCCTTTTACTTTATGATCACGATAATCGTACGCAAATAAGCGGTTTCACCGTTCAACATATTTCTACATTGAAAAATGCAGACTACGTATTCGTTTGTGTGAAACAGACACAATTAGACCGATTACTACCTAAGTTAAAACTGCTTGATGAACGCGTTCAACTTATTTTTTTACAAAATGGGATGGGGCATGTAGAAAGTATTTCATCATTGCAACAACAGATATTCGTCGGCGTAATCGAACACGGCGCCAAACGGATTGATGATCATGTCGTACATTTTCTTGGCAAAGGGAAAATTCGTATTGCACCGTTTCAAGCAACAAAAGAACAATTAGATGAATTTATCATGACGTTTACGAAAAAACATTTTCCATTTAAAGCGGAGATGTGCTGGCAGACGATGTTAGCTCAAAAACTAATCGTAAATGCAGTTATAAACCCATTAACAGCGATATTTAACGTTGATAATGGAAAGGTTATAGCGAATGAACATTTATGCCATTTAGCGAGACAATTATGCAATGAAGCTGCACAAAGTTTACAACTTGATAGTACGACCGAATGGGAACGTGTAAAACAGACTGTGCAAACGACAGCGAATAACACATCATCGATGCGTTCAGATATTTTAGCGAATCGAAAAACAGAAATAGACGCCATTAGTGGTTATCTTTTACGTCATGCAAAGGGGCGTAACTTACCATATACATCGTTCGTATACGAAAGTATTTTAGCGTTAGAAGAAGAAAGGGATCGCTATG
>Ga0209487_1002066_pt1 | contig 16555 bp, 15 predicted proteins | sample Poulit2012_FD_187524 | JGI IMG/M metagenome (GOLD analysis project Ga0209487, IMG submission 187524) | Agricultural soil microbial communities from Georgia to study Nitrogen management - Poultry litter 2012 (SPAdes) (version 2) | ecosystem: Environmental > Terrestrial > Soil > Agricultural land...
AGTGTTCGAACGGGTGAAGGAGCGGACAGTCGAGGACCTGAGCTTCCGCGTGGAGGGGCTGGTGGAACAGTGAGGTGACCCGTTCGCCGGGGTGTGCGTGCCCGCCCCGGTGGTGGTGACTTTCGGCGCTCCCGCGTCCCTCGCGGGTCCGGCCAGGGTGGCCGGACCCGCTGCGGTCACCAGTTGCGGAGCCGGTTAGGTCACGGATGGGTCCTGCCGCGTCTAGGTCACGGATTGGTCCTGCTGTGTCAGACCATCGAGTTACCGTCGAGGAACCAACAAGTGAGAAGCGTGAGCAAAGGGGCTCAAATGAATCAGAACTCGGAACGACCGCAGCCAGGGTGGTATCCGACGCCGTCGGGAGAGCATCGATACTGGGACGGCACTACCTGGCTCGACCTGCCGGACCCGGCAGCCTCGAGGGACACGCGAACTGCCAGGAAGCAACGCCGTGGCCGGTGGGTGGGAGCAGGCATTCTGGCGGCGATTCTCCTTATCGGTGGTGGAACGTTCGCAGCGATGTCGATAGCGGACTCCCGCGCAGAGCGAATTGCGGCGGAGGCAGAGCGAGAAGCGGCACAGGAAGCGGCTGCTGCTGAGAAAGAAGCTGAGGCCGCAGCGGAAGCCGAAGCAGAAGAACTCGCCAGACAAGAAGCGGCAGATCAGGCGGAAGTAGACCGTCGTGAGGCCGCAGTTTCAGAAATCGAAGACGCCGTCGCAGAGATGGCAGAAGGCCATATCGACGATGGCCTCGTTGACGGGCCGATCCTGGAGGTGGCCTGCTCTCCCGTAGCGGGGGGCTCTCTCGACGACCTCGCGCAGCAGACCACCGTCTTCGAGTGTTTCGTAGCGAATGAGGAACTCTCAGGGGGCAGATACTCCGGCTACTACTACAACGCGACCATGAACTGGGGCACCGAGAGTTTCACGTACGGGATCGGCCAGCCATGAGCGGCGCGGCCCGGTTCCTCCTGCCGACCGATGGAACGCCGCGTTAAGGCACAATGGCGGTCGTATCTACCAGCGACCAAGGACGGCGGAGAGCAATGGCCCTGATTGAGTTCGACGGTACCGAGCCCGCAGTGCACCCCAGCGCATGGGTCGCGTCGGAGGCCACCCTCATCGGCGCGGTGAAACTGGGCGAGGAGGCCAGCGTCTTCTACGGGGCGGTACTCCGCGGGGACTCGGACTCCATCAGCATCGGTGCCCGAACCAACGTCCAGGACGGCTGCGTCATGCACGTGGACGCCGGGCAGCCGCTGACCGTGGGTGAGAACGTTTCGGTAGGCCACCGCGCCATCCTGCACGGGTGCACCGTGGAGGACGACTGCCTCATCGGGATGGGGGCAGTGGTCCTCAACGGGGCAAAGATCGGACGGGGCACGCTAGTCGCCGCGGGCGCTGTTGTTCCCGAAGGGGCAGAGATTCCGCCCGGCTCGCTAGTAGCGGGAGTGCCGGCGAAGGTGCGCCGGGAGTTGAGCAACGAACAGATCGACGGTCTACGGCAGAACGCCGTCACCTACGTCGACCTGTCCCGCCGGCACCGGGAACTCAACCGGTAGGTCAGCCACGCTCGGCGTCGCGCGAACTGTAAGCCAAGCGTCGAAGCGGCTGTCAGGAGGCGGCGACCTCGTCGGCGCCGATCGCCTTGAGTACCTCGACGGCGATCTCGGCGTCCTTCTCCGGTGGGCCGCCGGCAACGCCCAGGCCACCGACGAACTCGCCGTCGAAGAAAATCGGGAAGCCGCCCTTGATGTTGGTCAGTTGGTTCCCGGTGCCCAGTGGTAATGCCAATGCGAAGTCACCTTGCATCCACCCCGTGGGGCGCCGGGTTGAAGCTGCTGTTGTCGCCTTCCGGCGGCTGGTCTCCACACTGTGGGGCGTGGTGCCATCGGCGCGGCCCATCGCCACCATGCCCAGGGCGGGATCCATCACCGTGATGCACGCGGCGATCCCGTGGTCGGCGGCGACCTCGATCCCAGTGCTCACCGTTCGTAGCGCGGCCTCGTGGCTGATCGACACGGTCCTGACGACGTTGCTCATCGTTACCTCCACCGAATTTCGAGGGATCACCTCGCCGGGTATTCCAGAATGCGGAACTACTCTACCGCAGAGCAGAAGGCGCGGACGGCTCGAGGTGAGGCGCGAGAGGGGTGGGCACGCTCACTCTTCTGGTTCCTCATCGCGCAGGTACACCGACTCGACGTCGCGCTGATCGGTGATCGCCGGCACCAGGTTACGGGTGGGGTGTTTGCCGTCGAACCGGATGTCCATCTGGATGATGGCGCGATCGTCCCGGCGTTCCTTCCGCGTGGACAGGATCGAGGCGGTGTAGCCCAACTCGGTCGCGGTGGCCAAGATATTGCGCAACGCGCCGCGCCCGTCACGGTAACTCACCCGCAACACTCGGCGCCGGTCCTGGGTGGGGATCCGCCGCACGAGCGGGGGCATGAGGATCACGCTGATCAGATGCAGCGCCGTCAGCCCGGTCGCGAGGCTGATCATGCCTGCCCCCGCTGCCATCCCCACGGCTGCGGTCACCCAGATACTGGCCGCGGTGGTCAGGCCCACCACGATGTTGCGGCGGGTGAAGATCACACCGGCGCCCAGGAACCCGATACCGCTGACGATCTGCGCGGCGATCCGCGACGGGTCGAGGAGGACCTCATCGCCGAGCACGGCGCTGAAACCGAACGCCGACACCAACGTGAAGACGGCCGAACCGCACCCTACGAGGACGTGGGTACGAAACCCGGCGCTCTTTTGTCTGAACTGGCGTTCGATCCCGATCAACGAGCACAACACGAACGCCACCAACAACAGACCCAGTTCGGTCAGCGAACTGGAGGTCCACAGGCTCACTCGATGCACCTTCTTCGTCTCGTATGCACGCGGTCCTCCGGGGGGCTCCGCCGGCCCAATGCGCAGCGGGCTGCTGCGGCGTGCCACATTCCGTGGCCTGGAAATAGCCGCCGACCAGTATGGCATGCGGGCGCAAAGGGCACATTGGGTGCTCGCCGGGACGTTTATGACGGAAGGTCCGTGCCGCCGTCGGCTGGGAGGCGGCTGGCCGGTCGCCGGCGGGCCCGCGCCGGTTCAGGATGAGGTGTGCGGCCAGTCCTCCTGCGCGAACCGGCGGCAGAACTCCTCCGCGCGGTCCAACGCGCGGTCGACCACCTGGTTGCCGATCTCGGTGCTGCTCTGCGAGGGATCTCCGTACACGCCGTCGCCGGTGAGGTCGTCGAAGCGGTCGGCGACCGTTACGAAACCATGTGGTGCGGACAGGTCGTCGACCTTCCGATGATCTCCGGGGCCCGTGATCCGATCCTCGCGGACCAGTTCGGGAGCCAGAACCTTCGCCACTGACGTCTCGATCTCGCACGCGTGGCCGTATTGCGGCAATGACGCCAGTTCCTTGCACACATCACGTGCCAGTACCGCCCACATGATTGAGGCGACCAGCATCCCTAGTTCGCTTCGGGCGCGGCGGGTGACGATCGACAACGCATCGAGGTTGCCACCGTGGCCGTTGACGATCACTACCTTGGTGAAGCCCTGGCTCTGCAACGAGGCCACGAGGTCCAACATTACCGCGATGAACGTCATCGGGCTGATCGTGACCGTACCGGCGAACTTCTGGTGGTGCTCGGAGATCCCGTACGGCTGCAGCGGGAAGCGGACGGCCATCTCCCCAAGGCGGGCGGCCAGGGCATCGGAAAAAGCCCCGGCGATCGAGGCGTCGGTCATCACGGACAGGTGCGGCCCGTGCTGCTCGACGGCACCCACAGGAAGGATCGCGACTTTCGCGCGGGTGTAGGCATCCGCGGCCTCGACGGTGGTCAACTCCTCGACGCGTACGGGGTTCATGGCATCGTCCTTGCCGGTACGACGAACGTCTGGGTCTGGGACAACTCCTCTATCGAGTACCGCCCTCCGATCCGGCCCACCCCGCTCGCGCGCCCGGAGTAGCCGCCGAAGGGACTGTGATGTTGCCAGGCGGTCGCGACCTCGCCGATGTTCACGATGCCCGCGCGCAGCCGGCGGCCCAGGTCCATCGCCCGGGTGGTGTCGGTTCCGAGAACGCCGGCCACCAGGCCGAGGCCGTGGTCATTCACCAGGTGGGCGGCCTCGGTTAACTCATCGAAGGGCATGAGCATGGCCACCGGCCCGAAGGTCTCCTCTCGAAACGCCTTCATGTGCGGTTCCAGACCGGTGAGAACGCTGGGCTCGAAGTACAGATCAGTGGGCCTATCGGCGGCTCGTCTGCCTCCGGTGAGCACGGTGGCTCCCCGCTCCGCCGCGTCGTTGATGTGCGCCTCCACCTTCGCCGCGGTCGCCTCGTTGTTCAGCGGCCCGATCGTCGTCATCTCGTCCAAAGACGGGCCGAGCCGCAATTGTCGGGCGTGGGCGGCGAGTGCTTCGGCGAGTTCGTCGTAGACCGGACGCTCGACGATGATCCGCTCGGTGGAACTGCAGATCTGTCCGGCGTTGGCGAAGACCGCGCTCCTTAGTCGACGCGCGGCCTCGTCGATATCGACATCGGCGAGGACGACGGTGGCGTTGTTCCCTCCGAGTTCCAACAGGAGCGGCTTGGGGCCGGCAGTAGCCGTGATCGACCTGCCGGTGGCGGGGCTGCCGGTGAACCCGATCGCATCGATGCCGGCGTGTGCGGCGATACCAGCCCCGATGTCGCGTCCCATACCAGGCACGAGGTTCACGCTTCCCTCGGGGAAGTCGGCTTCCTGGATACACTCCAGGATCCGCAGGGCCGTCACCGGGGTGAGTTCGGACGGTTTCCACACGATCGCGTTGCCCGCCACCAGGCCGGCGCACAGGTACTCGGTGGGGATCGTGGCCGGGAAGTTCCACGGAGTAATCACGCCCAGCACCCCGTGGGGGCGGCGAACCGTGATGACCGCACGGTCTGGATGGTCGCTGGGAAGGATCCGATCGGTCATGTGACGGCCGATCTGCGCGGCATCGCGCCACATCTCGGCGGCGACAGCGACCTCGTCCCGCGCTTCGTTGATCGGCTTGCCCTGCTCGTTGGCCAGATCTCGCGCGATCGACTCCAGATCGCGCTCCATCAGGTCGGCGACCTTGGCGACCTTGGCGGCGCGTTCTCGGATAGTCATGGCTGCTAGCGCATCGACCGCGCGGCGGGCGGTGGAGACCGCCTCGTCCAGGTCGCCGATTCCGGCCAACGCCATGGTGGCGACCGGTTCACCACTCGCGGGGCTGATGACGTCAATACGTTCGGCGCCATCGGTGGGCCGGTTGCCGATCACGATCGGAACATGCTTCATCGGTCCTGGAACTCCTTCATCATGACGATCTGCCCGGTGCGGGCAGAGTGTTCGACGGCGAGGCTCGCGCGCAAAGCTTCCATTCCGTCGCGAGCGGTGCAAATCGGTTCGGATTCTCCTCGGACTACGGAGACGAAGTGGCTCACCTCGTGGGCCATCGCACCGCCGAGGCGGCCGTGGATCTGCGGGGTGTACCAGGTGTCCAGGCTCACGGGCCCGTGCGAGGCGTAGCCCACCAAACCGGTGTGCCCCTGTTCCACCTCGAGGTAGCCGTCCTCGCCGATCACGGTGAACCCCGACAGTCCCGGCGGGACTGATCGGTTCGGCAGCGACCAGCCGAGCATCGAGGTGCCGTGGGCACCGCTGGTGAACTGCAGCGCAATTGAGTAGAGGTCGGCGACGTCATAGCCCTGTCGCTGCAACACGCCAGTGCTGTGGAACGAGGAGATCTGAGCAATGTCGCCGGCATACCAGCGGGCCAGGTCCAACTCGTGAGAACCGTAGTACAGCGGCGCCGTGGTACGGCCTTGGAGGACGTCCTGATCGGCTCGCACACCGATTCTGGCGCTGCGCACGCCGATCACCGGACCGATCATGCCCTCATCGATCGCAGACCTGATCGCGCTGTACCGCGGTTCGAACCGAAGGATGTGGGCGGCAAGCACCGGGGTGCCAGTCTGCTCGGCCGCCGCCACGATCTGCTTTGCAGCAGCAACATCGTGGGTGAAGGGCTTCTCCACCGCCACCGGGATGCCCGCATCCAGCGCCGCCAAAGCAGGCGGAGCGTGCAGATGCTCGGGGGTGCACACGATCAGCCCGTCCACGCCGCTCAGGTCACCCACGTCGGTGGACCACCGAGCGCCCACCTGGCCGGCGGCCTCCCGCGCCCGTTCGGCGTCGGCGTCACAGATCAGCGCGACTTTGGCCAGGGGGTGCTCGGCCACCGCGCGCAGCCACCGCCTGCCCATGACGCCGGCACCGGCGATGGCCAACCGTACTGAGGCCATCACGATCTCACTCCTCTCACGAGTGCACCCCGTCCGGTACGCGGTCGGATCCACCCAGCGCCGCCCCGGACTTTGCCAGGCACTCGTCCGCGAAATGGCAGGCGACCTGGCGGCCTGGCCACCACTCGCGCAGTGCTGGTTTCTCGGTCCGGCAGACGTCCTGGGCCATCGGGCAGCGCGGGTGGAACCGGCACCCCGATGGCGGGTCCTTCGGATCAGGAGGATCGCCGCGGACTTCGATCCGGGGCCGGCCACGATGTTCAATGCTTGGCACCGCGTCCATCAGGGCGCGGGTGTAGGGGTGCGCCGGGGTCTCATAGACATCTGCGGCGCTTGCGAGTTCGACGATCTCACCGAGGTACATGACGGCGATCCGATCACTGATGTAACGCACCACGCCGATATCGTGAGAGACGAACAGCATTGTGAGGCCGAGGTCCCGTTTGAGACGCCTGAGCAGGTTGAGGATCTGTGCCTGTACCGAGACATCTAGTGCGGAGACGGCTTCGTCGGCGATGAGCAAGTCCGGGTCCAGGGCCAAGGCCCGGGCGATCCCCACGCGCTGGCGCTGGCCACCGCTGAGTTGCCCGGGCTTGCGGGCGGCGAAGTCCGGCCCCAACCCCACGTTCACCAGCAGGTCGTCGACCTTCTGGTCCAGTTCGGCCCCGCGCAGCAGACGATGGATCAGCAGCGGCTCGGCGATGATCTGCCGGACGCTCATGTGCGCGGGCAGGGAGGAGTAGGGGTCCTGGAACACGATCTGGATGTGCCGCCGCAGGTCGTCGGTGCGGGCGACGTCGATGCTCTCACCCTTGAACCGGATCTCCCCGGCGTCCAGCGTCTCTAATTGCACCAGCGTGCGGGAGAGCGTGGATTTGCCGCATCCGCTCTCACCGACCAGCCCGAGGATCTCTCCCGCGTCGATGGCCAGATCCACCCCGTTGACCGCTTGAACGATCACCGGCCGCCGGGACAGCCCGCTGCGGACCCGGTAATGCTTGCGCACCTCGTGGAGTTCAACTAAGGGCGTGGTGGAGGTTGGTCCGGTGGTGGTCATCGCTGCAGTACCTCCGCTTCGGTGGTGTACAGGTGGCACGCCACGGTCTGTCCGGCGGGCACCGGCAGCAACGCGGGGACCGCGATATGGCACACGTCCATGACGGCGGGGCACCGGGCCGCGAACGGGCAGCCGGGGATGATTGCGCTGGCATCGGGCAGGTCCCCGGGGATGCCCTCCAGATTCCCGGCGGCGATGACCTCCGGGGTGGGCACCGAGGAGAGCAACGCCTTGGTGTAGGGGTGCTGGGGGTCGAGGAGCACCTGCTCGGCCGGGCCGGACTCACAGACCCGGCCGGCGTACATCACCACCACCTCATCGGCGATCTCGCCGATGAGGCCGATGTCGTGGCTGATGATCACCACGCTGACGCCGTGCTCGTCACGAACGCGACGCAACTGGTCCAGCACCTGAGCCTGGGTGGTCACGTCCAGTGCTGTGGTGGGCTCGTCGGCGAGGAGCAGTTCCGGCTCCACCACCATGGTCATCGCGATCATCACGCGTTGGTTCTGCCCGCCGCTGAGCCGGAAGGGATGGCGTCGCAGCACGTCCTCGGGATTGCCGAAGCCCACGTCCCGCAACGCGTCGGCGGCCAGGGCGCGTGCCTGCTTCCGGCCCATCGGCCGGTTGGAACGGATGGCCTCGACCATCTGGAACCCCACGGTGAGCACCGGGTTCAGCGAGCCGGTGGGGTTCTGGAAGATCATCCCGATCCTGCGCCCGCGGATCCGCCGCATCCGGCGTTCAGGCATCTCGGTCAGTTCCGTGCCGTCGAAGTGGACGCTGCCGCGAGCGATGCGCGCGGTGGGGGCGAGTAATCGGCTGATCGCGTATGCGGTCACCGACTTGCCGGACCCGCTTTCGCCGACGATGCCGACGATTTGTCCGCGGCGCACATCCAGGTCCACGCCGCGCACGGCGTGCACCGCCGGACTGTCCCGGTGGGCCTGGAAGTCCACCGCCAGATCGCGCACGCTCAGTAACACATCCTCCGGCTGCTCCAATGCCGCCGAACCAGCCGGCTTCATCGAAGGGTGAGTGTCCCCGGCGGGCCGCGTCGCCCGCCGGGATGGCAGGCGCCACAAGCGGCGCCGTGTCTCCAACCCTGGGGACTCCACCGCCAGGTTGATGGACAGCACGGTGAACATGATCGCCAGCCCGGGGATGATCGATAGCCACGGCGCCATGGCCATGCTGCCCCGTCCGTCGGCGAGGATCTGGCCCCAGGAGACGTCCGGGGCGGACAAACCGAAGCCGAGGAAACTGAGCGTGGATTCCATCACCACCAAGTTGCTCAGGTCCACCAGCGCGATCGCCGGCAGGACGCCCCAGACCTGGGGGAGGATGTAGCGGAAGATGCGGCGGAACCCGCTGGCACCCAGGGTGGTGGCCGCCTGCACGTAGTCGGATTCGCGTTCGGTGAGTACCCGGCTGCGGACCACGCGGGCGTAGACGATCCACGCCGGCACCCCTAGGACGAGGATCAGGTGGTGCGGGCGCCGCTCGGGCAGCATGCCCAGGATCACGATGGCGATCAGGATGAACGGCAACGCGAGTTGGATGTCGCCCAGCCGCATGATCACGGTGTCGACGATGCCTCCGAAGAACCCGGCGATCAGGCCGGTGATAAGACCGAGAGTGCCGCCGATGAGCATCGCCGAGGCGCTGATCAGCACCGAGGACCGAGCGCCGTAGATGACCCGGGACAGCACATCCCGGCCCAATCCGTCGGTGCCGAGAAGGTTGGCGGCGTCCCCACCGGCCCACACCGGGGGCGCGAGGACGTTGGACAGGTCAGTCTGCCCCGGCGGGTGCGGGGCGATCCACGAGGCGGCGATCGCGACCATCACGATGAAGGCCAGGCCCAGCAAGCCGACGACGGCGGTACGTCGCCGCCACATGGAGGAGGCCACCCGCGGGGTGCGGCCGGGCAGTGGGGTGCTATTCATGGTGACGTTTGCGGCGCCGGTCATGCTCCGGCCCCCAACCGGATCCGCGGATCCAGGACGGAGTACAGGATGTCCACCACGAAGTTCACGAGCACGAAGGCGACCGCGGCGATGAGGACCGAGCCCTGCACCATCGGGTAGTTGCGGCTGGCGAGGGCATCCACGGCTAGTTTGCCGATGCCGGGCCAGTTGAAGATGACCTCCACCACGTAGGACCCGGCCAGGATCATCCCCGATTGCAGGCCGACCAGGGTGATGAGGGGGAGTGAGGCCACCTTGAGGGTGTGGATCATGAGCACCCGGGCGTTGGAGACCCCCCGCGCGCGGGCCGCGCGGATGTAATCCCGTTCCAGGGTCTCCACGAATGACTGCCGGATGGTGCGGATGAGGATCGGGGTGAGTGCGACCATCAAAGTGATCACGGGCAGGACGAAACTGATCGGCCCTGTGAAGTCGATGGCCGGTAGCCAACTGAGGTTCACCGCGAACACCAGCACCAGCATCACCGCGAGCCAGAAACTAGGGGTGGACTGGGCGAGGCTGACGTAGACCTGCACCGCCCGGTCCAGAAGGGTGCCGCGTAGCAGGGCGGAACCGATGCCCAGCAGCAGCGCGAAGGCGGTGGAGACCAGCACGGTCACCACCGCCAGTGCGACCGTGTTCGGCAGGGCCGCGAACACCACGTCCCGGACCTCGTAGCCGCCGTGGAAGGAACGCCCGAAATCGCCGGTGACGATACTGCGCAGGAAGTACAGGTACTGGACCGCCAGGGGTTGGTCCAGGCCGAGCCTAGCCTGCGTGGCAGCGATGACCTCCTCGGAGGCGTCGGCTGCGTTCATCAACCGGGCCGGGTCACCTCCGGCGATCCGCAGCAGGACGAACACCAGCGTCACCACGCAGATGACCACGACGATCATCTGCGTGGTGCGCCGGAGGAGGAACAGTGCCATGTGCCGTCTTACTCAGAGATCGACGCGGGATAGAAGTTCGTCTCGTAGTTCGGCAGCACCCGTAGGCCCTGGAGTTCGTCGGAGTAGGCGACGGTGAAGTCGGAGTAGTACAGCGGGATGTGGGGCAGTTCCTCCCACAGGTACTGCTGCAACTCGTCGTAGATCGCCTCCCGCTCGGTCTCGTCCATCGTGGTCTTGCCCTCTTGGACGAGGCGGTCGATGGTGTCGTCTCCGTGGGTCCAACGGTTCGGCGAAGCGTAGATACCGGCAGCCGCATCCGGGTCGCCTCCGCTAGACCAACTGATGTGGTAGAGCAGGCCGGTGCCGTCGACGGAGTCGTCCACCAGTCCGGCAACGTCGGCGGTGACCAGGCGCGCCTCCAGCCCGATCTCGTTCAAGTTGGCGACGATCGCTTCGGCTACCTGTTCGCCCCGGGGGAGGAAGCCGCTGGCTGCCCAGACATCGAACTCCAGGCCCTCCAGGCCGGCCTCTGCCACGAGGGCGCGGGCCTCCTCGAGGTTTTGGCTGTAATCGATTTCGCCGGGGCTGTAATAGAGGGTCTCGCTAGGCAGGAAACTCTGTGCGGCGACGCTCTCACCCTGGACCAGACTGTCCACCAATGCCTCGTGGTCGATGGCAAGCATCACGGCGCGGCGAAGGTCCGGGTTCTCGTCCCACTCCGGGACGCGGTTGGGGACCGAGAACAGGTTTACCTGCTCGCTTGCTGTCGCCGAGATCAGTTCGAAGCCGTCGGCCTCTTCGATCGTGGGAAGGTGCTCGGGGGGCACGCGGTCGATAGCGTCGGCCTGACCGGCGAGCAGCGCGTTCACCCGGGTCTGGGCGTCACCCACGTACTCCCACACCAGTGTGTCGATCGAAGCTGGCCCGCCCCAGTAGTCCGGGTTGACCACCATAGTCTTGATCGTCTCGGTCTCGGATTCGAGGATAAAGGGACCCGTCCCGTTCGGGTTGGCCGCGAGTCGCTCACTGCCCGCCTCGACATCCTCGGCGGACACGATGGGCGTTTGTCGGATCGCGTTGAACAGGGAGGCGAACGGGCTCTCCATCTCGAACCGGACGGTGTGGTCGTCGATCACTTCCACAGTCGTGGGCACCCACCGGCCCTGGAGCACGGTTTCTTCACCGGCGGCCCCGGACGCGAGTTCGACGGATGCCTTGATGTCATGGCCGGTTAGGGGTTGCCCGTCATGGAACGAAACGTCATCGCGCAGGGTGAATTCCCAGGTGTCGTCGTCGATCTGTTCCCACTCGGTGGCCAGGTGGGGCTGTGGATCACCCAGGTCCCCCGAGGGGAAGGTGAGCAGGGTGTCATATATGTGGTGGTTCAGCCGCGATTGGCTCTGCGCGGTGCTCTGGTACGGCGTCCAGTCCGCCCAGAAGTTCTCGGCAATGAGGAACCGCACCGTACCGGAGGGTTCGTCGCCATCAACTGCCTCCGAGGCATCTTCGACGGCATCCGCGGGCTCTTCACCGGGAACCTCGCTCGGTGAACAGGCAGCGACAAGAAGCAACCCTGTTGCTAGAACGGCCAGTCTACGCAGTCTCATCAAACGTCCTCGTTTCGGTGAGTGGAACAAGGGTTCCAGTAGTGGAGAGTGAAGCATCTCGCTGTCGTGATGTCAACGACTGGCAGCCGTCACTTCGCTGGTCCGGTGGTGGTCCTGGATGCTAGTAAGGATTCAGGCATTAGACCAGGGCGTTCTGCTAGGTGAAACGCACATGAAGGGCGGCCAGCCGTTTCCGGTCGCGCCGGGACGCGGCAGACGGACAGGCGTAGGTTCGCACTTCCGGTATTGACCCGGCGGGCGTAGCGCCCTATGGTTCGAAAACTAAAATCAGCGTTCTAGGCAGTAGAATCCGCGAATACTCAGTGTTGAGGAATGGTGAGGACGTGACCGACGTAGGAACGGCAGGTCGCAGGGTGGGCCGAGCACCGATCGAATCTTGGCCGAGGTCCGAGCAGTTGTGGGAAAGGACCAAGCGATCGCTTCCGGGCGGCGTGTCCACGGGACTTCGAGCGGCGATGCCGCCTCATCCGCTGTTCTTCGAACGCGGGGACGGCCCCCGGCTCTTCGACGTGGACGGGCATACCTACCTCGATTATGTGCTCGGGTGGGGCCCGGTGATCCTCGGACATGGACACCCGGGCCTGACCGCGGCCGTGAGCGCGCAATTGCCGCACGGGGCCACATACGGGGCCGGGCACCCGCTCGAGGCTCAGGTGGCCGAGACCGTGATCGACCGGGTGCCCGGCGCTGAGCGCGTGTTGTGGAGCAATACCGGATCGGAAGCAACCCAGATCGCCCTACGCTTGGCGCGGGCATTTACCGGGCGGCGGCGCTTCATCAAGTTCGGCGGCCACTACCACGGGTGGTCGGATGCGATGCTCGTTGGGTACCGGCCGGATGCCGAGGGACGGCTAACCCTCGGCAGCCGAGGACAGAGCGCCCACGCACTGGATGACGTCACGGTGGTCTCCTGGGGCGACCTGGCGGCGGTGCGCGAACTGTTGCAGGATGAGGACGGCGACTATGCCGCCGTGTTCTGCGAGCCGGTGTTGTGCAACTCTGGCGTCCTGGAACCCGCGGAAGGCTTCCTCGAAGGCCTTCGCGAAGTGTGTCAGGCGACCGGCACGGTCCTTGTGTTCGACGAGGTGATCACGGGTTTTCGTATGGCCCACGGGGGAGCCGCGCAACGTTACGGCGTGCAACCCGACCTGGTGGTGCTGGCCAAAGCCGTGGCGGGCGGGTACCCCCTGGCCGCCGTGGCAGGATCGGCGCAGATCCTGGAACTCACCACCGAAGGTGTGGTGCACGCAGGCACGTATAACGGCAACCCCGTGGTGCTGGCAGCGGCCGCCGCAACCCTGGCTGCCCTGGATGATCCCGAGGTGTACCGGACGTTCGAGCACCACGGGCAGACGCTGGCGCAAGGGTTGCGCGCCGAACTGGACACCGTGGGGATCGCGGCGACCGTGCACCAGGTGGGCCCGGTGGTCCAGTGCATGATTGGTGCGGCGCAGTCGTCGTCGTTCGATGACTTCCTGCAGGTGGACCAGGATTTCTACGACCGCCTCATCGTAGAGATGTTGCGGCTCGGGGTGTTCGCACTGCCAGGCGGGCGCTGGTACATCTCGACGGCGCATACCGGCGAGGACATCGCAGAGACGGTGGCAGTGTTCGGCGAGGCGTTGGCTCGGACGCTGCGCACCGGACCCGGGCCTCGTACGACGAGTGCGACCTAGCCGCCGGCGGTACGTTCTAGCGTTTGGCGTTCAGATCGCGGGCGACCCGTAGCAACACCGAGTGGTCCAGTTCTCCGTGCCCCTGCGCCTGCGCGGCGGCCATGAACTGGGAGACCACTGCGCTCGCCGGCAGACCGACGCCTGCCACCCGGGCGGTGTCCTGCACGATCCGCAGGTCCTTGTTGTGCAGTTCCACCCGGAAACCCGGTGTGAAATCATCGCGGAGAAACGCTTGGCGTTTGCGGTCCAGCACCGCTGACCCGGCAAGGCCGCCACCGATCGCATCCAGTGCCTGTTCCACGTCCGCCCCGGAAGACTCCAGCAACACGATCGCCTCGGCCACCGCCTGGATGTTGGCGGCCACGATCAGTTGGTTCGCGGCCTTGGTCAATTGCCCGGCCCCGTTGGGGCCCACGTGCGTGATGGCGGACCCCAGCGGTTCCAGCACGCTACGCATCCGCTCCAGAACGCCGGCCTCACCACCGACCATGATGCTCAAAGTGCCCTCCACCGCGCCGGCCTCGCCGCCGCTGACGGGAGCATCCAACATCGCCACACCGCGCTCGGCCAGCTCCGCTGCGATCTTTCGGGTCACATCAGGCCGGATGGTGCTCATGTCGATGAGCACCTGGCCGTTCGTGAGGACATCGGCCAAGCCGCCATCACCCAGCACCACTTGCTGCACATCGGGTGTGTCGGGCAGCATCGTGATCACCGTCTGGGCCCCTGCCGCCGCGTCTGCCGCGGAGTCTGCTACTTGGGCTCCGGCCTGCTGGATCCGGTCGCGAGATCGCTGGGAACGCCCAAACGCACGGACCGTGAACCCTGCCCGAACCAGATTTGCGATCATCGGAGCGCCCATGATCCCGGGGCCGATGAAACCTATCGCCGCCATCTCACTCCCATCCCTGCCACCGCTCAGGCACCGATTAACACCCGGGTGCGGTACGTCGTCGTCCATCAAAGTGTGACAGCCCCCCGAGGGTCGCGGTCTTCGGTGGCGGACATGACCTGGCCCGTGGGGTCGGTGCCGGCGGACTCACCGCCGGTGAGAGTTACGCGAGCACCTCGGCGAGGGCCTCGTGTGAATCGACGATGACGTCAGCGTGGTCCGCCTCCCCGGGTGCGGCATAACCCCACGTCACCAGCACGGTGGCCAACCCGTGCTCCTTGCCGCCGTCCACGTCGTAGTGGCGATCGCCCACCATCACGGTGCGGCGTAGGTCTGCGTCCGCGGCCCGCAGATCGGCGAGGGCGTCTTCGATGATCTGGGACTTGGTGGAGCGGGACCCGTCCTCGGAGGCCCCGCGTACGGTCAGGAAGTAGGGCGTGAGGCCGGCGTGCTGGATGATCACCGCCGCCAACGACTGCCGCTTGGAGGTAGCCACCGCCAGCGGGATCCCGCGCGCGTGTAAGTTACGCACGACGTCGGCGATGCCGGGAAACAACGGCGCATCCAGCATGCGGTCGTTGTACCGGGTCCGGTAATCGGCTACCACGTCGTCGATCTGATGCTCGGGTACGCCGATGTGATCAGCGAAGCCGTCCCGAATCGGCGGGCCGACCATCGCCAGGAGGTCCTCGTTGCTGCGGGCCGGGTAACCGAAGGCGTTGAGCGTTTCCGCGATCGAGGAAGTGATTGCCGGTCCGGAGTCCGTGATCGTGCCGTCCAGGTCGAAGAGCACCGCGGTGGGGTTGAACGAAGTGGCTCGTGAGTCGTCTGTGAGCGCCGACGGTTGGGGCACGGACTTCCATTCGCTGGGGGACGGGTACCTTTCCAGGATCTCACGGGCTGTTTATCCACTGATGTCGCGTTAGTTACACCGCCGTCCGCAAAGGTAACGCGCCTGGCTGAGGACATGGCGACCGTGCTGCAGTTACTACGCACGCGGTAAGCACGGCATCGAAGAACATTGGCCGGAAAGGCAGCAGCCCACGAAGAGCGCAAGATCTTTGGGCGGGTGCTTCGAGTGCGCTGCGTCGTCGTCACTCAGCGGCGGTGAGCCAGCCCAAGGACTCCTCGGTGCGGACGGTTGGTTCGTACTCACAACCGACCAGACCGGTGTACCCGGCGTCGTGCAAGGCCCGCAGCGACTCGTGAATCGGCAACGTGCCCGTACCGGGCTCACCGCGCCCCGGGGCGTCGGCGACCTGGACGTGACCCACCCACGACGCGACGTCGGCGACGCCCGCCACCACGTCGAACCCGTTGCTGCCCAGATGGAACACGTCGAAGAGCAACCGCACGTTGTCCAACTCCGCCAACGGCCCGGTCAATAGTTCGATCACCTGCTCCGGGCTGGTGAGCGGATAGTCCCCGTTCAGGCCCCTGGCTAGCGGTTCCAGCAGCACCGTGCCGCCAAGCGGTGCCACGGCGGTGGCAGCCGCCCGGATGGCAGCGATGGCGGTGGCATCTTGCTCGCGCGGGCTCCAACGCTCATCACGCTGGCCGTACAGCAAGTTGAAATGCCGGCACCCAGTGGCCCGGGCCAGCTGCAGCAGTTGAACCGTGTTGGCTTGTAACTGGTCGATCCGGTCGGGGTGGGAGGCGACGCCGCGTTCACCGCCAGGCATGTCCCCGGCCCAGAAGTTCAGGCCGGTGAGTGACACCCCTGCCCGTTCGATCGCATCCTGCACCTCCAGCACCTGCTCCTGGTCGGCGGCAGGTACCTCGAAGGGCCACCACATCTCGATGTGTTCGAACCCGGCGGCCGCGGCCGCCTGCGGACGGTCCAGAAACGAGTATTCGGTGAACATGATGGAGATGTTCGCGCTGTAGGTGAACAGCGAATCCTGCATGGTGGTCTCCTTCCAGATCCCCCGCCGGATGGTCTGGCCCTATCGGCGCGCCGGGCAAACCGTACGGTGGCAGGCACTCAACCGCCAGTTGGTGTGCGCGGCTTAGGGGTTCCGGTTACGGTCCAGTGTGCCTCGCGAGGGGAGTGGGCGCCCCCGGCTCCGATGCTGCACCGCGGACCGGAGCATCTGGTGGGACCCGGTAGCGGCTGGCGCGGCCCCTCC
>Ga0209487_1002067_pt1 | contig 16548 bp, 20 predicted proteins | sample Poulit2012_FD_187524 | JGI IMG/M metagenome (GOLD analysis project Ga0209487, IMG submission 187524) | Agricultural soil microbial communities from Georgia to study Nitrogen management - Poultry litter 2012 (SPAdes) (version 2) | ecosystem: Environmental > Terrestrial > Soil > Agricultural land...
AAATCACGTATGCGTAAACCCTTGTTTTTATTGAACCGGTTTAAAACAGAGAAAAATGTATTCAGTTTTCGGAAAAAAGAACCGGAAGGGGGGTCACATCGGGGGGAAACGTGATCGGTTTTTGGGGGGAAAGACCCACATTTAATTCGTATCCAATTTTCGTAGTTCAAATAGATCAACTCACTAACCGTGATCTCATCTATAAGGTGGGGATAAGAGCCTGATTCTTATGGTCTTTAGATGGGCTCGAGTGAAACCATAAGAACCAGGGCTCGTGTCGTGTTACTCTTTATCGTGTTCTTTATATAGTGAGTATGTATTATATACTAGTATAAACGGCATGAAAATAATGTGCGCCGCAAACTTAACGGGGCCGAATTTTCTGCCCTCTTTCTTAACCATCCTGCTAATAAGGGCGGTTGTAATCATAAATGATGATATATAGACGAATAATAGGAAAGAGCTTATCATAGTTGGGTTACATTAATTAAATGTTCTACTTTTTTTCTTGTGTTGGGGTGTAGTTTTATAGTGCATTGTCCATAGTACCAGTCGACTAAATCCCATTTGCCGGTTTTCGCTTTGCCAGCCCCGGCCCAGTCAGCTACCATCTCTCTTACGTATTTGTCTGGCATTTCAAGAGGTTCCATCCTTCCGTTGTCATATATGAGAACCCAATACTGCCAATGATGTTTGTTACGCTTTTGATGGTAATTCCATGCATGGTCATATCTGGCCCAATCATATCCCACCGGTCCGTAAAACTTTCTAAGGTACGGGAAAAACTCACTAGGTAAAAATTTAGTCCAATCATGAATCAGTAATCTCCATATTGGAGCTTTTAGTTTTAACCCGGCTCGAAACACGAACCACTTGTGTCTTATTAAGTATTTGAGGTATCTAAACACTCTGAACATAATTCCTTTCTTGTATTAATGGTTCACGGGGCATATCGCACCCCTATTTTTACGTGTGAGTTTTTGTTAATGTTTATAGAAGAAGTAATTCCGTATTTCCCGAAGATCCTCAATTGACCCCCAAATTCTCCATACGGACTACCCCCATCAATATAATGGATCCATCCACCCTCTCCATAAAAACCTAACCTACTAACACTTCTTGGAGTTCTTCTTATCGACAAATTGGACGATATTCGATAATTATCGCTTCCCACATACCAGATCTTCGACTCAGTCTGACCCGATGGACTCTGCGTAGTTAAGTTAAGGAATTCCTCATTAAACTGCAACCCTAAAAATCTATGGGTGTGAGGATACTGTGTTAGAAATGCACTATGGTATCGGTTATCATTCACGAAAACAGTGTCGTGGACCTGTTCCAGAACCGTTACAGTGTCCGTTATCGTCTCATATTGAACCACCGTAACCGGAACTTCCCTCTCCCTGATCACTTCTACTTCATAAGGAACGTTCACATAAACCGTATCAGTTACAACGACAACATCCGAACGTACAAAATATGCATCGTACACTCGAACCGTCACAGCTATCACTACAATTACAAATATTATTTCTAAAATTATTCTTTTCATAGGCTGATTGTGCTAACATTTACTCCACCTCTATCTCCTTTCATAATTAATGTGAAACCACTCTGAGAACTCCATCCGTTATCCAATGCGTATTGATTCGGAACGCATATCGGAGGGACTTGTCTCGCTTGAAACTTTATACTGTTTTCATGAATCTTCTCTTCATGTCCATGGGCATTTAACAACACGTTGAATTCTTCTTGGTTGCCATACTCTAATATTAACCTGCTAGGTAACATCTTACTAATTCTCTTATCACCATGGGTTATGATGTAAGATACTCCGTCATGGGACGAGGTTAGTATCTTTTCGTCAAATCGTGTAGGAATATCCGTAGTCCTCTTCAATAGTTCCGCAATCATGTAAACGACTTGCCCCCCTTTGTCATCGTCTCTGGACGCTGTAACCCGATCATGATTCCCACCCACGAAATCTACACTCTGAACTTGATCCAATTGCCCTAAAAACGTTTTGGTAATGTCATAAGCCTCTAATGCAACTTCCATTCCATGCATTTCAATTTGTTTCCACGTGTCTTTATGGTTTTTCCCGGAGAAACTCTCGATCATATCCCCCAAAAACTTCACATGAACAGGCCTTCCCAAACTATTTACATACCTTGCGATATACTCAAATCGTTCTTTTATCTCTTCTCGGTTGTAATCGGGTACTAGACGGTCTCCTTCTACAAATCCACCCAAATGTACGTCCGCAATTGCCAATATAACCGGATCTTTCTTGTTTTCTTTGTACTTTTTGAGCGGTTTTATCTTAGAATCTATAGATTTCAGCCATTTATCTAAATACTCTGTACTTGGTTTGTCTAAATATTTCTTATGCAACCAAGCCTTAACCTGAAACAGCTCAACCAATCCCATTTGTACAGAATGTTGGTCCCATTTGTTAGAAATGTATCTGGTAACCTCGTATTTTTCCAAATCCACCTCAGACGCCTCTAAAAGATCTTCCAATGTCTTTATTCTGGAAGATTCGCTACTAATCACGTAACTTTTTTCTTCTTCGCTGAATTCTAACTTTTCTCTGTCAGAAGCTATGTTCCTATAGTATAGCTCTAGCAACTTATCCGGACCTGCCTCCCTACCCACCTCAATTAGTTTGTACCAATCTTTAGTATTTTCTAATTTAGGTCTAAACTTATTCTTATCCAAAGTATCGTAGTTAAATTTCTGTTATCCTTCCGGTGAGCTTCCTCCGGTTCTCTGCGTTTTCTTGTTTGACTCGGTCCTGTATTTTATTCAACATCGTCCTTTTACTTTCTAAAGACGTGTACATGGGATTCGCTTCAAGAGCTTTCGCCAGCGAACTATTTATGAAACGCCCGTCCGTATATTTTACTGTTCTTTGTTTGGGGAGTAAGGGTCCGTTTCCACCACTTATTATCCGTTTAACAAGTTGTCCAGTTTCGGGACATACGTGTAACGGTTCTTCTTCAAATCTCTGGAATATGGTAAATGTGCTACCATCTTCTCTTCTATATTCGTAATTAGGCATTGTATAGATCCTCCAAGTCTTTCACGATATGATCATGAATTTCTCTGAATTCCATATCTGTAATAAAACCATCATTATAGTCGTTAACCAACTGTTCTAACTCATATGTCAGTTGCTCTTCGTCCATCTCATTTACGTCCCCTGTTCCTACTTGCACTTTCTACCCTCAGGTTTTTATTAGATTTATTTTTGGGGTTTCCATCAATGTGATGAACATCCTTACCGTCTCCCTTCCTAACCCTGCCAAGTGCTTCCAACTTTCTTCTGGATGCATTTCTCGCCGCTCTGCGTTTTTTCTGAGACGTGGTTGATTGATATGCCGTGTCATAAGCTTTCTTCTTCTTCTTAGCTTGTGGATTTCTGTCGTAATATTTTGCGGTCTCTGATCGTGCCATTTTTCTTTTAATGTATGAAAAATATTCGTAAAAAACAAATCAATTTCTTAAATCTTCTACAATTATTTCCCCTGACGGGGTGTATTCTTGGATCAACAAACCCTTATAATCATACCAAACTGCAACGATAACTTTGACTGTGTCAGAAGCGTACATCCTTGCAAATTCTTTATAGAACTTTCTAGTAGCCGGTTTGTTCGTCTTACACTGAACAAAAAGAATTTCTCCTTGTTTCATACATATCAAATCAAACCCTTTATCAGTGTATCCATCCCCTAAACTAAGGGCAAACAAATCCTTTTCCGGATTAAATTTGCCCCCTTTCTCTACGTTAGCTACAAGATATCCAAGGTCTCTGTAGTATTTTTCTATCTTTCTACGGGTTCTCCCACCTTTAGCTTTCATCTATAAGGTATTTATCTATGGATTCATCACTGTATCCAGCACCACGAAGTACGGATCTTATTGCGTTAAACACCGTTTCGATGTTAGCGTCGTCGTCCACTTCCACACTGATTTTTATATATCTGTTATGTATTGAAATAATCATCGGTCTTTATATGGCTCAGGAATAGTTATACTAATGTTTCTAAAATTTTCGCCCACATAAGAGTTCCCTCCCCCCGCTTCAGGTTTATCGTTTATGATACCCCAAAAAATTTCCAGATAGTTCACTAAGTCTCCTAACCTATCTTCGATTGGTTCGCTTTCGCTTTGTCCGCCACTCTTTACATAATTCATAATAGAGTCCCAATGTTTGTGGGCGTATACAGACCAAACCTGCTCAACAGATAACCCACTACTTTCGGCTACGTTTTTGAAATTAGCCAGCACGTCGTCAGACCCTTTAGTGTAGTCTTCTCGTTTTGCTCGACTAATACCTTTACGTTTCTCCGTAAAAGCTTCTATTAGTTCTGTATATCTATTTATATCCATAACTCTTCAATTTATCTATTACTTGTTCTAAATTTTGGTATCTGTTTACAAAATTATAATTTTTATTGTGTTCAGCATCCATCAACATACCCAACCGGGAAACTTTTCTATAAGATTCCACATGAGATGGTTTATCATCAATAATTGCATTACATGGAGCTTTCGTCTTATCACTCAAAAAATGAATATCTTCAAACCCTTCTATATTGTTTTTTGCTAGCCATGTCTCTGTATGATCTCTAAATTCTATCCTTCGGCTGGTTACGATCCGGAATCTAATAGAAGATTCGTTGTTTAGATAGTCGAAGAACCTTTGCACTTCCGGGAACGGTTCCGAATTCAAAACCCAATCTTCTAAATATTCGTCGAACAACTTTTCCCCGAAAATTTTACCATCTGAACACCTAACTTTGAAAATTGTGTTATAATTGGTAAATATTGGCTGTGTAATACCCTCTTTCTCTGCTAAATAGTCCCAATACTTATGATTGTTGCACAATACGCCATCAATGTCTATAGCTAAGCTAATCATTAAACTCGTACATTAAAGGAACATAATCGTCCGAATAGTCCATGGTTTCTATTAGTTCTGTAGTGTCATCGTTTATAACCAAGGTATATGCAACCCCAAAGTCGCTTTCTTTAAACCCGTATTTATCTATAAGCCACCGTTTCGGGATAGATGTTTGTAGACTCACTTTTTCGTATTTACTTTCATATAAATCCCCAAGAGGATACTTGAATGTTCTATTCTGATAACTCAGAAACTCCATACCCTTTCTAAAAGTCTTAACATCCACGATAATAAGTTTATCATCACGAACTCCTATAACGTCTATAGGTGTAGCTCTCTCTAAATCCTCATTGTAAACCACAAATTCAGACACAATAGGCTCTATGTGGTTATCGTCCATGATTTTATAGAAAGAGTCTACATGACCCTGAAACGTTTCATGTTCTGGATATTCTCCATAATTAACGACATTCTCTATACTCAAATGAATATCGTCCCCGTACTCCTTTAAATTGTTCCAGAACGCTATGACATCTTCCGGAGTCCAGCCATAATATTCTCCGTTAGGGTTTTTAATGACTCGTTCGGCAACCTCTGACGCTATAAACGGTTCCTTCGAGAAAGAATCTATCCATCCTGTTATTCCTCGGAAAATTTTATTATCTGGTTTGTACGTGTATCTGTGAGCTTCGGGATCGTATGATATATATTTATTTCGTTCGTGCTCTAATAAACGGGTAACTGGCATATTTGCTATTTTAATTTCATGTCTCCAACAAGATACGAATATTAAAAGTTAGAGTCAAGTATTTATTTTAAAAATAATTGAAAATAGATTTGCAAAGTTCATAAATATTTCGTATGTTTGAGGTGTGAGTCGGCGGGGTCCCCCATAACAGACTACCTTGCCCTGTCGGCTCACAATTTTCCAGAGTACCTCAATTAGGTAGAGGATCTTCCCGCTTTCAGCCCGGGCGGATAGTTGTAGGTTCGAGTCCTACCTCTGGGGCAAAATAGATTTGGAAAATATTAAAATTTTTCTTATCTTACACTTTTAAGCCTCTGTCTGTTGGAGAAGGCCGACCTTGTATGTCGATAAACGAGAGTTCAATTCTCTCCAGAGGCTCTATGACAAAAATAACGTTCGATAAAAAAGCAAAATATGGTTCCAGATACGGGAACCACCTTTTAAGAGAAGCAGGAATTATTCCTGCTGGCGAACGTTGGCATGTTAAACGTGTAGGTAACCTTGTTGCTGATATTAGACAAGAAAATTATCTAGACGGAAAAATGTCTAAAAAGGAATCCATAGAATATTTATTTGAATTATTCGTTAACAATAAATCTTTAGCAGATTAGCTCCTAGTACGGCATTTAGATATGAAACAACTGCACGAGATTAAAGGTAGTCTCAAAGGTCGGATAATCGACAGAGGGTACCGTGCGGGAACTTCTATTAAGATGCCCAGACATCGGGTTGTTCAAGTCGCCTGTTTACAGGAACATAGACTGAATAATGTCCCCGGTAGAGCAAAACTGTCCTATTTACGGATTAAACCTGAGGAGTGGGGACTACCGCTGGCCTCCGGATATAAACCAATAGGATAATATCGCACCATAGTAATATGGTGTCATCTTGAGCAATCTACCTTTAAGGGGACCTCAGACCCTTCCTGTATCTATTACACAGGGACAGCCGTGTTTTTTACGATAGTAAATAAACACAATGTGCCGTTGTGGAATAGTAGAATTCGTTCGGTAGTATTCTTTTTAAATAAAAAGAAAACGTTAAACCGACACGGTATTTACAGCAGAAGTTATGTGTATAGAGTTATATGAATACAGACCAATATAAAGACTACCCGAGAGTTCCGATCTCCGATTTAATGACATTCGAGGGTAGAGCTAAACATCTCTACACTATCCAACCTAAAAGTGGTAAAAATGAAAAGTTTACCCTTTTAGAATCTCAGAAGTATTTGGATGATATAGTTGAAGAAGAATACGAGAGAACTAAAAGAGAATTTGGTCATGCACAGGTTAGGATTATCATAAACAAATGTAGGCAAGCTGGATTGACTACATATTGTAATGTAAGATCTATAGATAGACAACTATATGATTCTGGAAGTAACGGAATTATTGTTGCTCATGACACTGACACTACCGAAAAGATCTACGTTATTTACAAAAGGGTTTATGACAATCTTCCACCACATATTATTCCCGAACATAACGGGAAGGATATGAATAGACGGGAATATCTAAAATTTCTCTCTAAACATAGAGATGATGTTGATATATCCGGAATAGACTTATCCAGTAAGGAATACGATGAAACTATGGTTCTCAAAATTAAACCTGAAACTGAGAACTATAGCGGGAAAAGGATAGGTTTCAAAGACATGGACTCTGTAACCAACATTTTCACTGCCGGAAGAGGCGATACTGGAGGTCTTGGAGGTACTATAAGAAGAGTACATTTGTCTGAAGCAGGATCATATTCTAAGTATAAAGACTTACTTACAGCGCTGAACCCTTCCATACCCGATTTTGTTGATGATCTGCTCTATGTTATTGAGAGCACTCCAAATGGTACAACGGGTGATGGTGAAGGTTTCTACCATGCATGGACCAATGCAGTTAAAGGTTGGGAAGATTACATGCAAGGTAAGACTCAAACGTATAGAGGACTTAGACCAGTCTTTATCCCGTGGTATTCTATTGAGGAATACCAATTACCGTTGTCCGGAGGTAAATATGTGGATATTGACCGTGTAGCCTTCGGAAGTCCTGAAGAAAAGGCAGAATTTCTGAAGAGGGAACAAACACTTTTAACGGAAGGTATATTTAATCCGTTAAGTAGAGAGATTCAGATATTGACTCCTGAACAGATTAATTGGTATCGTATGATAATGAATGATACCAGTCAATTTGATTACAGAGTAGCTCAAAGATTTTACCCTACGACACCGGAAGAATCCTTTTTAGCTTCCTCTAATTCATATTTTGATTCGTATCAGATGAATGAAAGCAAGACAAAGCTTCTGAACGACCCCAGACCTTACGAAATTGGGAATATAGAATATGATGAATATACAGGAGAATTGGTGTTTGTAGAGGACGTATTGGGAGATGTGCGCATATGGAAACATCCAGAACCGGATTGGGAGAACCGATACGTCATAGGAGCTGATATTAGTAGAAATCGTCTAGATGGAGACTACAGTACAGCATACGTTAAAGATAGAATTACCCAAGAATATGTAGCATATTACCACGGTAAAGTAGACCAAGATATATTTGCCAATATTCTAATGGAAATGGGTATTTATTACAACGAAGCCCTGTTGGTCCCGGAGAGCAACTTGGATATGGTAGTTGAACTTATAAAACCGGACGGATTAACACCATACGTAGGGGAAGTATATTACAATGAACATTTAGATACGTGGGGGTTTTGGACGAGTGGTAGCTCCAGAAATGTTCTGCTGAGTAGATACAAGACTTATTTGAGAGATAATCCCAAAAAATACGATGTCCTACCAGACATAGCTACTATCGAAGAACATATATCCTTTGTACGAAAAGTTAAAAAAGATTCGACTAAATATGAGGCTGACGAAGGGAAATTTGACGATAGAGTAATAGCATGTGCACTTGCGAATATCGCAGACGAAGATTGGGGTGAAGCGCCAAAACAATACAAACCTTCCCGAATCCAAGAGATAATTAGCCGAAAGCCCCGTAAAAGAAGAAATATAATTAAAGATTATGAATTGGGACGAAATTGGTAACAATACATTTGGATTTTACGTAAAAATTTCGTATGCTGATTCGATAACCAATCAATCGGCATGATGAACTATACCTATCACCTTCAAAAAATATGTCTGTTGACACCTATCGGATTGATCTCCTATTTTGCTCCGCTACAAGAGTTGATGTTTGCGATTTGGTTTTTCATATTAATAGATACGGTAACTGGAATTTGGGCGGCGTACACAAATGGTGAGAAAATCCATTCAAGTAAAAGCAGACAATTCGTTGTAAAATTTATTACATATATGATTGCTCTTATCGTAGCATTCGTATTTGACAAACACATCATCAATAGTTTAGATATGTGGACTACTAGAGCTATAGCTTTTGTGTTAGCTACTATAGAGTTACAAAGTAATTTTGAAAATCTATATAAAGCTACAGGTATCAAGTTATGGGATCGGTTGAAACATTTATTCTCGAAATCCGAATACGATAACAGGAACCGCCGATGAAGATAAATTTTACAGACTTAGACGACAAAACCGCAGGAGAAGTTGTTAGTAAACTAACACAGATGGTCCAGCAAGGGGAGAGTAACCGTGAAGGATACTTGGAAATTGCCGAAGAGTCTCACCGTATCTTCAACAACCAGATGTGGAGTGAAAAAGACAAACAATATTTCAGAGAGAAATTTGGAATAGATCCATATCAGATACCGGCGGCTAGAGCACCACTGAATAGATTAATATCTGAATATAGAAGTGCACAATATAGTTTCTCTATACAACCAATAGATCCGTTTTCGTACGAGCGTCAGCGTAAAGGTAGAGAGCAATATATTTTAGAGTATGGTGACGACTTCGAGACTGAAGAGCAAGCCGGAGAATATTTCGATAGACAATATGATGATGAATATGCACAAGCTGTTGAGGTGGCATATGACAATCTTCGCATACGTAAGAAACTTAAACATATTGAAGCTAGATCCTTAGAAAATGCTATCATCGGGGGATTAGACTTCTTAAAAACGACGTACTCAACAAAAGAAGACCCAGACGGGGAAATACTGGTAGAGAGAAAGAGTATACGTCAGATGCTGTGGGACACTAGTACTGCCTCACAGGACTTTTCAGATGTAGAATATATTGGTGAAGTTAACCAATTATATTTAAGCGATTTGGTTGCACAGTGGCCAGAACACGCTGATATATTAAAAGAATACTACAGCGAAAACACCAATTTCAGGAACGGAGGGAATTCTTTACGAACCACGCAAAGCTGGAAAACCTTTTTCAAATTTGAAGATGGGAATTCCACACCGAAAGTTAATGTGGTTGATATGTGGTGGTGTGAAAATGAAGAACGGTTTCAATTGATAGAAAACGAAACTGGACACCCCAGACTCATTAAGTATGGATTAGAAGAGGACGAAATTTGGGAACTTATCAAAGAGGATGAGTTATATGTTTTAGAGGAGATGTTAAGGAAAGGGGAATTAGACCCCGAATTTTTCGCTAGAAGTGAAGAGGAAGTTGATGAAGATATAGAAGATCACGTTAGAGAGAAGTATAGTTTACGGAAAACGCAAGTTAAGACTTTTTTCAAAGCGGTATTTACTCATGATGCTCTCTTCGAGTTTAAGAGAAGTCCACTCCCAACAGGGTCTCATCCATACACCCCAATGTTCACTCAGTACACTGATGGTACTTTTACTAGTATTATTAGTGATATAAGGGATATTGTTTTGGCTTATAACAAAGCGTTTATGTTCCGAGAGATCATGTTGGCCAATTCAGCTAAGGGATTGTTGGTTCTCGATAGGGGAGCGGTACACAAGAGTAATTATACCGTTGACGATATTAAAGAAATGTGGACCGAAATCGGTGGAGTTATCGACTTGGAGGTCAGGGGCGGTAGGAGACTTTCTGATATATTCCAATCCGTCAACACGATTGGAGAAGGGTTGGTAGAAATTAGGATGATCCTTAACGATCTGGAAGCTAAGTTGTTTAACATTATCGGAGTTAACAACGCCATGCTGGGTATGGTTGGCAATGAAGCTTCTGGAACACAGGTTCGTCAAAGTATCCAACAGGGTCAGACAACCAACGGAATATTGTTCGATAACTTTAATAGCGCATTAGAGACCCACATCCAAGATAAAACGATACCCTTGGTGGTTGCAGATCTAATGAATAAAAAGCCAGTAGCTATTAGATCTCTAGGGGAGAACCGAAGAAAATGGATCGAGCTAAATTATAGTGAAGAGTTTGAACTTTTTGTAGATACTATGCTGAGAGGTGAGTTTCAGCTGAGATTAGAGATGAAAGAGCGAGACAAACAAATATCTTCTCAAAACTCTGCAATGTTACTCAACTTGGCAATGAGTAGACCTGATGCAATAGCTATTGAAGCCGCTTTAGAATTCAGTGACATTCCTAATGTAGGTAAGTTCCTCAAGAGAAATAGAGAGCTTATCAAGAAGGAAACTAGAGAGCGAGAGCTTAGAATGATAGATATTGGCGAAATAGCTAATGTTATGGCAGAATATAATATAGATTCTGAAACTGCTGAGAGAATAGTTACAGACCTTAGAAAGCAGAGAGTCTCCCAGTTAGAACAAGAGGATTCACAAGGTGTGCAACATGCACAAGGAAATTCAACAATACAGGCTTTAGCCGCCGAATCAGAGAGAATCGGAGCAATAGAACAACAAACTTAAATAAATAGGGAAATATATTTGGAATTGTTAAATAAATTTCGTATGTTACCCTTACAACATAAATAACGAAACCTATATAGGACAATCGTATGAAAACAAATGCCGCTTGGGGAAATGATGGTTCATCATTTGAAAAAGAAAGAAAACAAGAATTAGAGAAAATTTTAAATGTAGGAAAAGAAGATCTAGATCCTATACCAGAACAAAAACAAACAGAAACCCCAGAGACTGCGACACAAGACCAAGATGCAGGGAATGAAGAAGAATCTACGAAGTATGATAATATACTTCGACAAAATTATGGTTTTTCTGACGACGAGATAAATGATAAAGCTCGTAAAATTGCAAAATCTTGGACTCATGTTCAGGCTATGGCGGTGAAAAACAAACAAGAAGCACAACAATACAAGAGTGTTGTTGAAAATTTAAATTCGGTCTTGTCCAAATATCCCTCATTATATGAGAAATTGGAGCAGGCCGCAAAAGGACAGTACACAGAGAACCCAGAGCCAAAGGAAACCGTAACAACGGTTCAACCTAAAAATATGGGAGAACTTGGTGATGATGTCAGTGAAAGGGATCTTATAGAGGGTGGTTATATAACGGCCGCCGAGCTAGAAGGTTTGGGCGAATACGCCAGACAAAGGAAACTCCTTCGTGCAGAGGCGAAATATATCAGAGAAAGAGAAGTGAACAACTATCTGAATGATATCCAGACCAAACAAGATACCCTTGCAAAACAGCAAGAAGCAGAAAGATTGCGAGCAGAGAACGAACGAAGACTGTCGGATGGCTTTGATAATTTCATAGCTAAAACCGGAGTCAACTTCGCCGAACTCGATCAGAACGTGGTAGACTTAATCAACAAGAGAGTGGCCTATACACGTGATCCCAACAATCCACAGCTAATTGCTGAGGACGCTTTCGATTTAGTGGGACCTTCCGTCTTAGCACAGGTAGGTATAAAATTAGCACAACCACAAACAACGACTCGTGTCGATAACAAAACAACGATTCAAGATACGGGTACGTCGTTCTCGAAAAACAGTCCACCATCTAAACGAAAACTAACGTTGTCGGAACAACTATCTGAAAGAGCAAATAACAGATACATTTCCACACAACCAAGGTCTAAATTTAAATTGACATAGAAATAAAATGGCTTACCAAACAACACAAACATACGATCCCAATCCGAACACATTGGAGGTTTTAGAGGTTGCTACGTCTTTCAACCCTAGATTTCTGGATGAAGAGGAAAACGAAGCTGGACGTGGTTCTCTAGTTAATCGTGATATGGCTAGCGATATTCTAAAATATCACTATTCCAAATATCCTTTTGATCAACTATACCAACTTTTTAGTGGGTTTGATACCACATCCACAGGAAAATGGGAATTTTTCGAGACAGACGCATTACTTCCATATGTTACGGAAGGAGTAGCGGAAGACGCTACAGACGTAATTAACAACCCGGACGGAACCAACACATATGTTCCCGCTTCCGAAGCCCGGTACGTAATCGACTCGGACAAGGCGAACATCTTCTCTGTTTATGATATCGTAAGATATGAGGATGATAGCGGAGATTATTACTACGGATGGGTAACTGATATCGGACCATCTAATAGTGGTGTAGCGCTGACTATTACATCTATTGATGGGGAGGACATTCCTGCGGCGGCTGATGCGACGGCTAGAGTTGAACGTATCGCACCAAACCTACCACAGGATCTGGATTACGTTCCACAGCCAAAACACTCAGACCCTGTTGGATATATAGCATATACGCAGAATTACCGTAGAGAAATTGCGATGACCCGCAAATTCGAGGCTATGAATAACAGTGGTGGAACCATTGCAGATCTCATAGATTCTTATGCGGAAGAACTTACCCTGAACTTTAGACGTGATCGGGAAACTGACATGCTCTTGGGTGCGGTAAATAACAACATTATCACTCTACCAAACAGTGATAAGGCACAGTTTCAAGCTGGACTGTATATGCAGACACGAGCAGACAACTTGCACACCGCACCATTTAGGACCAACGGAAATTTCGATGCTGACCTGTTTAAGGATGCGTGGCACGAATATGTTCTTAGGAATTTTGGGGGAGAGAGTGGTGGACCACAAGAGAGAGAGTTCATTTGTGATCCTTTGTTCCAGTCGTATTTCGATAGAGCGTGGGAAGACAAACAGCGATATTTTACTAATGAATATGTAGCTGGAGTTAGTGTAACAACTTTCAAGCAAACCAACAAAGCGGTTAACATTTTTGAAATTCCATCTTGGAGTGAGATTCATCCAATTCCACAAGCATCCCTGCGACATGGGAGCGCACCAAGAGCGGCAGGCATGATGTTCCCGCTAGACCCAGAGCACTTGGTACGTATTCAGCAAGAAGGTTTGGGACCACGTCAGGAGGTATTCCGACTGAATGGTGGAGACCGCACCATGTATCAGAGGATTGAAAGTAACGAATCCGCTGTTCGGCGACTCAGACAACACTGGTCCGTTTTTGAAGAAGAATTAGAATAGTAATTAATAAGGTCCACTATGTTTGGTGGACCTTTCTTAACAATACAAAGGAAACCTATATAGGACAATCCACATATGGAAGCAGATATTTTATTTAGAACAAAAAGAAAGGGTGCAGAATACGGTAACGTTTTTTACAATCGTAGAGGCAAAGCTCCAATCATCATTACGAATGGACAGTATAGAACATCCAATAAAGACGAGATAGCAGATCTTCTACATAGCGATCTTATGGATAGAGGGCTACTTTCATTGGTAACCCCCACAGACATTGTAGAGAAATGGTTGACCGGAGAAGTCCCCGACACTTTAACTGAAGAAGCGTTAAGCAAAGTAAGTGAAGAAGGACTCCGAGAGTTAGCTAAGATTTTTAATTTGAGCCGTAGACGACATGGTGGGCATGGAACGATTATCAAGACCATGTTGAAAGGGAAACCTATTAGTAATGCCGTTCTTTACGTACTGGATAAGTATTCCACAGACGAAGGTGTAACTGATTGGTTGAAATTGGCTATGGATGCCGGAATCATTTACCGTAACGCCCCGTGGTATAAATATCGTGTAGGCGACAAGGAAGATATTAGCAAAGATTTGAGTATTGGACGAGCAGAAGTAGAAGCTCAGGCATGGGCATTAGATCGAAAGGATGAAATAGAAAAACGAATCAATGGCGGATAAATATTTAATTGGAGCCCCGGTACAGGGACAAAACAAGCCAACCCCCCTCAGAGAGGGGGATAATATTTTAAATGCGCACCTTTTAGTCGGAGAAGCAGGTCAAGTAGCTCCCAACATTTACATCGTGAGAGATGAAAAATATGTAAGATACGATACGCTTACCGAAGCTAAAAATGATGCGGTGGCCGGCGAAACCATTGTTGTAGCCAGAGGAACGTATAACGAACAAGATCTGTTGAAAGATCAGGTGAATTGGCATTTTGAGGAAGGGGTTGTCTTACAGAATGATACTACCAACCCCATTTTCACCGATCAAAATCTTGGTCCGATTACTTGTAACATTACAGGGAAGGTAGATATTGAATTAACAAAAGAGTTTGAGGGACACAATTTAGATCTATATAAGATGTTCTGGGTGGGGGTTGAAGAATCGACCATTAATATTAGTTTAGGGTATAATGTAGATTCGTACAACAACGAAGCCGTGTTTTTGCTAAACAAAGGTACATATAATATTGTTGCAAATCATCATTTTAAAGTTTTTAAAACCACGAACGAGATAGTTACAGAAGGTACTGGGGGGGATTTAACCCTCGATTATGAAATTTTAGATTTTATCGACCAATCAAAGAGTTTTTCCGACGTTTTTACTACCATAACTAACCAAGGAGAAGTCAATATTAGACTCAAACTTTCGGGATATATAACCGAATCAATCCTCAGTATCCCTCCCGAAGTGGTTGGTACTGTTTTAATTTATGACTCAAAGGTTGTAGCTACAGGGTTAGACACATTATATAATTCGAGTGAACAATTACAAATAAGGTTAGTCAACACGGTATTCTCAAAAGGTATAGATTCGTCAACAAATCCGCTATTAACAAACTCTATAATTAACTTTAATAACCTCACATTTGGGGACGAAATAAATCCAGTTAGCATTGAGGGGGTAGATCACGTTATACTAAACAGAAATATAACCGCCCAAAGAATACAAGAAGCTTACGATAGTTTAACTTCTTACACAAGAGCCACAGTTTACGTTGCGCCCGTTACACTTAATTCAATCCATACCGGCTATTTAACTCTCGATAAAAATGGAGGTAATAAACGTACTCCAAGAGTACTTTCTTCGTTAGGCGGCGATGCCAGATGCGAGATTCACGCATTAAATATCCCCGGAAATTACAATAAAGTAATTGGTTTCCGTACAGCAAACCTAAATATAGAGGGAGAGGGGAATGTGCTTGAAAACTGCATTCTATTTAATTTATCCAACACACCCACAGCAGAATTCCGCAATTGTTTATTTAGGGGCGATCTAAATACAATAGACGGGGCAAAACTATACAATTGCACCTTAGAGAATGGGGAGTTCCCAGAACCCATCAACGGAGGAGCTTTAATCAATTGTATAGATGGGAACGGTAACTTAATCACAGCGTTTTCAGATGATTAATATATTAATATATGATACCGAATCATCTCATCACAACGGAGTGAAGTCTACCATAGAACATTATGCCACGGTAAACGTTACTTTCTTTAGGATGTTTGAAGGGTTTTTCGGACCATATGATAGAACTATACACCAATACTGTGTAGACAACGATATCGACATTGTGGTGATTCCATATAGCGGACTAAGTCTAAGCGCCGGAGAAATGTTGGATGATGGTATAACCGTTATCAAACCACTACACAACACCCCTAACTACTATACAGGAGCCATACAAGTTGCCGGAGGAACTACCCAAAAAGAAAGTCCAGATTTTATAAATCCAGGCTTAGATTTCTACTCAGAATGCAGTAACTTAAATGGGGATTTGGCGATTGCTCCGTCATTTGTGTGCGGTAAGGTTGCCGGCTTGGTAGCTAATTTGTTAGATGAAGGATATACTACTTGGCAAGCGAGGCAAATTTTAAGACAAAA
>Ga0209487_1002068_pt1 | contig 16542 bp, 15 predicted proteins | sample Poulit2012_FD_187524 | JGI IMG/M metagenome (GOLD analysis project Ga0209487, IMG submission 187524) | Agricultural soil microbial communities from Georgia to study Nitrogen management - Poultry litter 2012 (SPAdes) (version 2) | ecosystem: Environmental > Terrestrial > Soil > Agricultural land...
AGTAAATAGGTCTGGTAGTTATCGCAAAGAGGTCACACCTGTTCCCATACCGAACACAGTAGTTAAGCTCTTTAGCGCCGATGGTAGTTGAGGCTTAGCCTCTGCAAGAGTAGGTCGCCGCCAGGCATATTCAAAAGGATTTAATCTGCAAACATTGTAGATTAAATCCTTTTTTTTAAGTTCAATTCCGACTAGTTAGATAAGTCAAAATGGAGTGTATCATTTAATATGCTATTTCTACTTTATTCTCTATTGGTCTTGGAGGTACGAGATTTGAGGGAGATGAGGCGTTGATTGACATCCATTCCTATTGTGAGGGATCTAGCGTGAATTTCACAGCGAGTTGCTGGGAAAGCTTGATACAGACTAAAACTAAAGCATGCCAGGTTTGGCATGCTTTAGGATGTCTGTTAGCTCATTCCGTGTGGTCCAAGTTGCTGAGAATTGCTATGACTGTTTCCATTACTCATTTCGGAAACGAAGGGAACTACTTTTTGAATGGTTTGACCAATTGACTGATTGTTTTTAGACATGGTGTAATAGGTCGCTGCCCCTACACCTACAGAAGCGATTATTGGTATCCACATTCTATTCTTTTCCATACCATATCATCCCTTTCATAATGCTTTCAGACAACTATAGCTTGACACGAAAGCTAACATAAAAAACGTGGAATCATTTGGGAATTTATCGTGTTGCTTCATGGGCAGCATTGACTCCAGCAAGTCTACCTGTAATGAGTGCAGAAGTAATATTATAACCGCCGGTATATCCGTGAATATCTAAAATTTCGCCACAAAAGAATAAATGATTCATCTGTTTAGATTGCATGGTGTTCGGTATAATTTCTTTTACAGACACACCGCCACCAGTTACAAAAGCCTTTTCAATGGATAGAGAACCATTCACTTTAAAGATAAAGTTTTTTAGTAGTTCCGTAAATAAACGGACGGTTTCCTTGGATATATTCCCTGCTTTTTGCTGATCGGTTATGTTTATTTCATTCAGAAAATAGGTAAGCAAACGTTCAGGAATGATTCCTTTTAGGATGTTTTTAAAAGTTCGTTTAGGATCATCAGCAATCAATTTGAAGATCTGTTGGATCAATTCATCCTGATGACGGTCAGGGAAGATGTCTAGGGTCATCTGCACCTCTTTGGGACCTTTCATGAGCTCTTTGACAACAAACTGTGAGCAACGCAAAACAGCAGGCCCTGATACACCAAAATGAGTGAAGACCATATCCATCTGGTGTGAAATGATTTCTTTCCCTTTTTTGTTCAGAACGCTGAGGCGAACATCTTGCAATGAAAGTCCTTGTAATGTTTTATTTTTAATAAACTCCTCATCTGAGGTGAGGGCAACTTCCGTTGGGTATAGGGTGGTAATGGTATGTCCGGCTGCTTCAGCCCACTTGTACCCATCGCCAGTCGATCCTGTATGGGGTACGGATTTACCACCAACAGCAATTACAATCGATTGGGTTTGAATTTCTTCTTCATCAGTTAAAATAACCGTATGCAGATCATCATTAAAAACAATCGTTTGGACAGGCGTGTTTTTCCGCACGTTGACATATAAAGTATCCAGTTTATTGACGAGTGTATCAACGACTGATTTTGCAGAGTTAGAAACTGGAAACATTCGACCATGATCTTCTTCTTTTAATTGAACACCCATATTTTCAAAATAATTAATAATATCATAATTATCAAATACAGAAAAGGCACTATATAAGAATTTACCATTTCCGGGTATGTTTTCGATGATTTTTTCCTTTGGTATTCTGTTTGTCACGTTACAACGACCACCACCAGATATAGCTAGCTTATTTCCAAGTTTATTTCCCTTTTCAAGTAACATCGTTTTTGATCCTTGCTCAGCAGCGGATATTGCCGCCATGAGACCAGATGGACCTCCACCGATAACAATAACATCATAGATCACGTAACTTCATTCCCTTCGTTCATATCTTATCATTAATTGCTGGATAAACTAAATGTTAGTGATATATAGTAGGATAATCGTATGTACATCATTTCAAAAGTGAAAGATTATGGTCTAATTGGATATATGTGATAAAATAACAAAGAAGTTATTATTATGTAGAGTAAGGTGAAACAATGTCAAATATCGTAAAAGGTACCATGTTGCTAACAGGGGCAACTTTTTTATCTAAATTCCTTGGAATGATTTATGTCATTCCTTTCAATGAACTTGTTGGAGATACAGGTGGAACATTATTTAATTTTGCCTATGTTCCTTATAATATTTTAATCAGTATATCAACCATTGGCGTGCCACTTGCCGTATCAAAGTTTGTATCTAAATATAATTCACTTGATGATTATAAAACAGGTTTACGGATGTTTAAAGCTGGGATAACACTCATGTTGGTTACTGGATTTCTAGCTTTTATTACCTTGTTTTTCGGTGCAGATTTTTTAGCAAACCTTATGATCAAAACAAGTTCGGATACAGATGAAATCTTCGTTGAGGACATTGCGATGGTTTTACGAATGGTTAGTTTTGCTTTATTAATTATACCGGCAATGAGTATTGTGCGTGGCTTCTTCCAAGGCTACCAATCTATGGGACCAACCGCGGTATCACAAGTTGTCGAACAAATTGTCCGGATTGTCTTTTTACTTGCCTCTACATTCATCGTATTGAATGTTTATGGTGGTACAATCGTAACAGCTGTCGGTTTTGCTACCTTTGCAGCATTTATTGGGGGACTGGCCTCTTGTGCGGTTCTATGGTTTTATTGGCAAAGACGAAAGGCTGATATTGAACGTAATGTTCAACAGCAAGATTTTACTCATGATATTCCAAGGAAGGATTTATTTATTGAAATCTTTAGTTATGCAGGTCCATTTGTATTAGTAGGACTGGCGACACCATTGTATCAATTGGTCGATCAATTCACCTTCCAGAAAGCGATGGTAGCGATTGGTGAAGGTTTAAATTGGACGGTATCCTACTCAGCCATTAACTTTTATGGTCATAAATTAGTTATTATTCCCGTTACGATTGCTACAGGCCTATCATTAGCGATCCTACCGGCACTAACGAAATCCTTTACACAACGAGATCAGACGATACTCGTGCAACAAATTAATCAAGCATTACAAATTGTATTGGTATTAGTTATCCCAGCTGTTGCAGGGCTTGCCATGCTTTCAGATGTCGCTTATGGTTCATTATTTGGCCTCAAGAATATAGACATCACAGCTACATTATTAGCTTGGTATTCACCGATCGCTTTATTATTTGCTTTGTTCACTGTAACTTCATCTATCTTACAAGGTATTAATCAGCAACGATTTGCTGTTGTTAGTTTAGCGGCTGGCTTATTAATGAAGATTTTATTAAACGTCCAATTGATTCATATGTTTGGTGCGAAGGGTGCGATATTTGGAACGGGATTAGCTGTTGGAATTGCCGTTGTATTAAACATATTTAGGATTAGAAGAAGTTTATACTTTTCATTTAAAGAGACCTATAAACGCTCTTTACTGATTGGATTGTTCACGATTATCATGTGTATCGTAATCTGGGGAGCGAAAATGTTATTAGGCATGTTTATTCCATATGATGAAAGCCGGATCGGCGCGGTCGTTGTATTAATAGTAGGTGTGAGTATTGGTGGTTTGGTCTATTTAGGTTTAGCATATGGATCATCGCTTTTAGAACGTGTATTTGGTGATCGTGTTAGAGTCCTTGATCGCTTTCTTCGTCGATCAAGATCATAGGAGGATGATCATGCGATTAGATAAATTATTAGCGAACACTGGATTTGGCAGTAGGAAAGACGTGAAATTATTAATTCGGAAAGGTCATGTAACAGTCAACAATGAGGTTGTCAAGAGCAATCAACTTCATGTTGATGAGCATAATGATATGATTATGGTGAAAAACAATCGTGTTCATTATCGAAAACACATTTATTTAATGATGAATAAACCACCTAACTATATATCAGCTACAGAGGATCGCTATGATAAAACAGTACTTGATCTTTTGGAACTTGAACATGCTCACTTTCAGCCGTTTCCGGTTGGTAGATTAGATAAGGATACAGAAGGACTATTGATTCTAACCAATGATGGTGTACTGGCACACCATCTTACATCGCCTAAGCGTAATGTTGAGAAAACGTATTATGCGAAAGTAAGTGGTGTCGTAACAGAAGAAGATGTGAAAAAATTAGCTATCGGTGTTACACTAGATGATGGTCATTTTACAAAACCTGCTTCATTACGAATTATAAAAAGTGCGGAACAGTCAGAAATAGAATTGACCATTACAGAGGGAAAATACCATCAAGTCAAAAGAATGTTTGGTGCGTTGGGTAAGAAGGTTGTTTATTTAAAGCGAATTCAGATGGGGAGTATTTATTTGGATGAGCAGTTACCACTTGGTTCATATCGTGAATTAACGGATGATGAACGTACTTATTATTTATCGCTTCTCGATTCTTGAACTGATAAGCTTTCCTGGTCCTTATTATAATGGGAGCAACCGAGTTAACGGTTCATGCAGCTGACAAGATAATGTATCAGGTAGATGGAGAAAGCAATTCTTGTCAAAGCTGTGTCATTACGAAAGATACGAGTGCATTACAAGTTATGGGGCCACATATAAAGATGTACGAAGAAATTGGATTATAAAAACAAGCTACTCATTTATGTAGACGGTGAATAGTAATACTTTAAAGATGTGAGGAATATATGGTGAACTGTATTGAACAAGAATTAGGCAATGAATGGTCGATCAGTCCAGCGGGTGGGCTAACCGGAGATGCCTATATCGCAACAAAAGATAATCAACAACTCTTTTTAAAACGAAATTCATCACCCTTTTTAGCAGTATTATCTGCAGAAGGCATTGTACCGAAATTGATTTGGACGAAACGATTGCAAAATGGAGATGTCATTACTGCTCAAGAATGGTTAGAAGGAAGAAAGTTAGAACCTGAGGAAATGAAAAGCCCAGAAGTTACCCGTTTGCTCAGAAGAATTCATCATTCATCAGAGTTATTACATATGTTGATGCGTTTAGGTAAAAAGGCGGAAAGCGCTGAGGAAAACTACGCTCATTTAAAAGCGGATCTTAACAAGAACAAACTGATTACGCGGTATGCTTCCATACGTTTTGCTTTAGCTCATTTAAAACGATTATTACCTGTTACACGTGGACAGAAACAAGTTGTCTGCCATTGTGATTTGAATCATAATAATATCTTGAAAGATAAGCATGGCGATATTTATTTAATCGACTGGGATAATGCTGCAATTGCAGACCCGATTATAGATTTTGCAATGGTTTTAAAATGGTATGTAGCGGAGTCTGATTGGGCTGACTGGTTACAAAAATATGGTGTTTCTCTGGACAGTCAATTGATTAAAAGAATGTATTGGTATTTATTGTTTAATACCGTATATTATATAAACTGGCATGCAACAAGACACGAGTATGATAAAGTAAGAGAACGACTACAAGCACTACAGAAATTAAATGAGTATATCGATACGCAAATTATTAAGTAGCAGAGAGTTTTATCTTCAGAAATAAGCCTGGTGCTTCTGGGGCATTTGACTGCGTATTGATTAGATCATGAAACAATTCAGCGATACATGCTGGATGAATGCCTCGGTTGTAAGGATACATACAAGGGGGAAATCAAGCGTATGGAACAACTTAAAGTAGGACGAGCAAAATTAACGTGGTTGCGTGGGGGAGTAAATTTTTTAGACGGTGGCGCAATGTTTGGTGTCGTTCCAAAAGCTTTGTGGAGTAAAAGGTACCCATATACAGATAATAATTTAATTGAATTGCGAACAGATCCTATTTTATTACAAATTGACGGTAAGAATATACTCGTAGATACGGGAATGGGCAATGGTAAGTTGTCTGACAAGCAAATAAGGAATTTTGGTGTGCTTGAGGAATCTTTTGTAGAATCATCACTTGCTGAATTGGATTTAACGGTCTCTGATATTGATATGATCATCATGACTCATTTACATTTCGATCATGCATGTGGTTTGACTAAACTGGAAAATGATACCTATGTCTCGATATTTAAAGAGGTCCCGATTTACACGTCTGCAGTGGAATGGAATGAAATGCGCCATCCAAATATTAGGTCCACGAATACGTATTGGAAAATGAACTGGGAACCGATCAAGGACCAAGTGAAAACCTTTGATGATGAGCTAGAGATTATCAATGGCCTCAAGCTGATTCATACAGGAGGCCATAGTGAGGGGCACTCGATTCTGTTATTTGAAGATGGTGAGGAATGTTTTATTCATATGGCTGACCTGATGCCAACGCATGGGCATCAGCATAAACTCTGGGCATTAGCGTATGATGATTATCCGGTGACATCTGTGCATCAGAAAGAGTATTGGATGAATTATGGTTATGAGCGGAATGCTTGGTACACGTTCTATCATGATGCTTATTATCGTGCGCTTAAGTTTGATGAAGCAGGTAAGAAAATAAATGAGGTCGTACGAGAGCGTTATGATTACCAATAAACCGTGCAGCATAGAAAAAGCCCCTATGTACTCATGACATAGGGGCTCCGTCTTTTAAATTTGATATTTGTTTATACGGTTTGTGAAGAACCGATGACGGCGCCAGTTTCAGCATCAGAGTAAAATTCGTATTGACGATTTTCCCCTTCGACGTTACGGGTAACACCGCCACGATATGCGGTGTATACTAAACCATCTTTCTCAATTTCCTCAGGTTTCATATAAATCCATGAACCACTGATTGGACCTTGTTTCTTAAATGCATCTTTCGCATTTTTTAATGCTTTTTCAGGTGTTGTTTGTTGGTACTGATCAAGTTGTTGTTTTGCAAAATACCCCACAACGATACCCAAACCTGTTGCAAGTATTGTCCTTTTTACGCTCATTTTCTCACCTCTAGCTAGTCTATTAGATATTTACTTTTCAGTAATCGTATAAAATAATGTATAGTAATAGTATACATTATTTTTATAATAAGAGAAATAAAAGAACACCATACTTATTTTGTAGAAACATAGAAGCGATTTTCGTTATACTTATTTTATAAGGAGGAATAAATTTGAAACAAGATACATTGCAATTATTTAAAACATTAACTGAATTACAAGGAGCCTCTGGGAATGAACATCTTGTCCGTAATTTTATGGAAGGGGAACTAAAGCAATATGCGGATGAGGTTATCTATGACAATCTTGGTGGCGTTTTTGGTGTAAAAAAAGGTGAGGGTCCAAAAGTAATGGTTGCTGGGCATATGGATGAAGTAGGATTTATGGTTACGCAAATTACAAAAAACGGAATGATCCGTTTTCAACCGCTTGGTGGATGGTGGAATCAAGTATTATTAGCCCAACGCGTACAAATTATGACGGATAATGGCCCTGTTATTGGTGTGATCGGCTCCATACCTCCACATAATCTAACGGAAGAACAACGAAAAAAGCCAATGGAAATTAAAAATATGTTAATTGATATTGGTGCAGATGATGAGGCGAATGTTGCAGAAATTGGAATTCGTCCTGGACAACCAATCGTGCCGATTTGTCCATTTACACCGATGGCTAATCCTGATAAAATCTTAGCAAAAGCATGGGATAATCGCTATGGTTGCGGACTCGCTATTGAGTTATTAAAAGAATTAAAAAATGAAGCGGTCCCGAATCAATTATTCTCGGGTGCTACGGTCCAAGAGGAAGTAGGGTTACGTGGTGCACAAGTCGCAGCCCATATGATTGAACCAGATATATTTTACGCGTTAGACGCTTCGCCAGCGAATGATATGTCAGGTAAAAAAGATGAATTCGGGCAACTTGGTGAAGGTGCTTTATTACGTATTTTTGACCGGACGATGATTACACATCAAGGGATGAGAGAGTTTATTTTAGAGACTGCCGAGTCGAATGATATCCCTTATCAATATTTTATATCTCAGGGTGGTACAGATGCTGGTCGTGTACATATTGCGAATGATGGAGTTCCTTCAGCTGTCATTGGAATTTGCTCCCGTTATATCCATACATCCTCATCGATTATTCATGTGGATGATTATGCGGCCGCAAAAGAACTGCTTGTAAAGCTTGTCAAAAATACGGATCAAAATACCGTTGATTATATTCGTAGTAAAAGCTAATGTACTCCTAGCGAGGTGAAGATAGATGGAAATTATTGTCGGCTCAATGAATCCAGCTAAAATACAAGCTGTTCAGGCGGTATTTACGGCTGATAAAGTGATGGGAATAGAGGTGCAATCCGATGTATCTTCCCAACCTTTTTCAGATGTTGAAACAAAACAAGGTGCCATTAATCGTGCCAAATATAGTGCAGCCTCAACTGAAGAAGCCTTCGGAATTGGGCTTGAAGGTGGTGTGATGTATATGGGCTCTCAACTTTTTTTATGTAGTTGGGGTGCCTTCGTGACTCCATCTGAAAATCTGTTTACGGCCAGTGGTGCACGCATACCGTTGCCGTCCATTATTCAACGTGAATTAGAAGCGGGAGTGGAACTTGGGGATGTTATGGATTGGTATTCCCAAGAAAAGGAAGTAGGGAAAAGTGCGGGAGCAATTGGCATTTTGACGAATGGGATTGTGTCTAGGCAAGAGATGTTTAGCCATGTCATTAGCTTATTACGGGGACAATGGGAGGCATAATATTAATAAATCAGCGCGTTTTATAGCGCTGATTTATTATTATTTATTCATAAATATAGTGAAGTACATCTAAAGCTTGATCAACTGTCTCTACCGTTACATTTGCTTTATTGGAAAGTTCCTTTAGTGGATGAATTAAAGATTCCGGGCGAATGATAATGGTTGGCTTATTCATTGATAGAGCCGCACTTGCATCCATTGCGGTATTCCATTGTCTGTACTGTTCACCAAATAAAGCAATGACAATATCTGCTTTCTGCATAAGGACTTGCGTTCGGAAATTATTAATTGCTGAAGCGGCGTCATCTCGATGTAGGGCATCTGGTTGTTTACCTAGAACAGCTTCTCCAATATCATCTGATCGATCATGATTCGTTTGTGGAGCTACAAATGTTAATGGAAGATCCTTATCTTTTGCTTTTTGTTCCACTTGCTGGCGCCAATCATCGTGAATTTGTCCTGCTAAATAGACTACTAAATTCATGAATATCCCTCCAAAGTATTTTCTCTATCTGTTTAATGAATTTCATAATCCCAATTTATAGCTATAGACGTAGCTGATTACGGGAATTATGAAACTCATTCTATTCTATACTAAACAATATTCAGAGATAAACAAAAGAAGTCGCATTTTAACAGGGGGAAGGCACAGGAGAAATTAACAATTTGAAGCATCCCCCTAGACCGATAATATTGAAACCTTAAGAAAACAAAGCTATGATATAGTGTGGAGACTCAAGTGTAATGAGAAATCTCGAGACAATGAAGCAGCTTAATGAGCATTCATAGCGCTATATTATAATGAATGATTAATGATCTTGAACATATAAAAATGATTAGAAAGTAGGGGATAGTCAATGAAAATGACAAGTATAAAGCTGAAAAAGATCTTAGAAGAGCGCTTTAACAATCCGGAACTGCGGACTTCTTTTCATCGCGAAAAAGATACATTTCGCGTTGAATGGAAAGACACTTCACAAGGACTTACGCTGACACTGGCAAATGTAGTTGTGAAATATAATCAACAAGGTGAGACTGCGATTGATGAGTTGGAAGACCATATTACTGAAGCATTACGGATCATGAACGAAAAACATGATCTGACAGGTAAGGAGGCCCATATTTATCCAGTCATTCGCTCAACATCATTTCCATCGGTAACAAATGCCGGCGCAAAATTAGTGACGAAAGATCATACGGCGGAAACACGTATTTACTATGCACTTGACTTAGGAAAATCGTATCGCTTAATTGATGAACCGATGTTGCAAGAAGAAAATTGGACGAAAGAACGGATCGATGAAATTGCCACATTCAATATTCGATCCTTACCACATGACTATAAACTAGATCAAGTGGCCGGTAATGATTTTTACTTTGTAGCGAAACAAGATGGTTATGATGCGAGTCGTATCCTGAATGAAGCCTTTTTAGAAACGATGAAGGCAAATAGTAAAGGAGAGCTTGCCGTTGCGGTACCTCATCAAGATGTACTAATTTTAGCCGATATACAGAATCCAGCGGGATTTGATATATTAGCGCAAATGACGATGAAGTTCTTTACAGAGGGACGTATCCCGATTACATCACTGTCATTTATTTATGAAGATAAAAAATTAGAACCTGTATTTATTTTAGCTAAAAATCGACCAATGAAGAAATAGAAGAGGATGAGTTCAATGGATGTGTTTTACAATGTTAAAGGTGTAGGCGATGTGCTAATGATCCGAATGGAAACTGGAAAGAGAAATGAATTTCTAACAGAAGATTATGGTGCGATTACTAAAATTACTAATCCGCAAGGTGATCTACTTGGCTATAATATATTTCAAGCGTCTGAACACTTTGAATTAACGGGATCGGGTAAAGTCAATGTAGATGAACAACTATTAAATAAAATAAAGGAATTGTTTGCAGCACAGGATTTGCATGATCCACTTGATGTAGATCTCAGTCCGAAATTTGTTGTCGGGTATGTAACCGAAAAAGCAGCCCATGAAAATGCAGATAAACTGGCAGTTTGTCAGGTGGATATAGGTAGTGAAACATTGCAAATTGTTTGTGGGGCAGCGAATGTGGATAAAGGTCAAAAGGTAGTGGTAGCGAAGATCGGTGCTACAATGCCAGGTGGCTTTAAAATAAAACCAACAACATTAAGAGGGGTTCCCTCAAATGGAATGATTTGTTCAAAGAAAGAATTAGGTCTCCCTAATGCAGAAGCAGAAGAGGGCATTTATATTCTTGATGACTCCTATGATATCGCAGAGCCATTTATGATCGGTTAGTGGCAATCTGTTAATACCTTGACCATAATAGTTAATTTAATTTGATTATAGACATTAATGAATTTCATAATAGCGATTTAGTACCACACCGTTACAACATATAGTTGCGTTTAATCATTCTTAACTATATTCCGTAGCGATGTTGCTGATTTTGGCAATTATGAAATTCATTCACAAAATCAATCTCTGTTCTTTATGGACGGAGATTGATTTTTTACTGAATTCTGCTATTATTAATACGCTTATATGTTATAATTGATGGAACGTAATATAATGTATTCAGCATGATCACCCTAGAAAAAAATACATCATGTCGTTTAATTAGAATGAAAAAGAAATTGATTGGTAAAGAAGTAGGTGAAATGAAATGCGTAATAACTGGCGTGATAAAGTTAGGAATTGGTTTTTTATTGAAGAATCAATCGAGGAAACTGATGAAACTGAAAAAAGAGAAACACGTCAAAAGAGTAATCGACAAGACTTAGAAACGAAGATGGTTTACCAATATCCAGAAAAGACGCCATTTCGTTTTCCGATTATAGAAGATGAACAAGGTATAAATAAAGAAGTACCAGCATATAAACGAAGGCAAGACATGAATGAGCGTCACTCGATTCAAAGTGACCGTCAACCAATAGAAGAGCCTATAGAAACAGAAGAACCAATCGTTGAGAAGAAGCGGAAGCCATTTAAGCCGAGCCGAGTACCCTCCCCAATTTATGGCTATCAAAAACGTGAGGCAATTAAAAAGGTTGAAAATATACCTACATTTATTAGAAAGCAAAAAGAAGAGGACGATGGACAACAAGAAGAGAAACATGTACATGAATCAACAGAAAGAAGTTCATCCGCTGAAACGATTCCAGCCAACACGAAGCTAGATGAAGTCAAACAGGAAGAACGAGAAGAACTAGAGGAACCAATTACGATCACACAAGAAATAAAAGAAGATGTGACAGATCATCAAGAACAGGATGATATCAAAGAAAAACAGACAAAACGTATACATAGCAGGAAACGAAGTAAGCAACCCGATAAAAAGCGAAGTGCCAAACAAGGGAGATCAGCACCTTTTAATGTGATGATGACACCACGAGATAAACATCTTTTAAATGAAAGAAAACGTGAACAGTCAGCAATAAAAGAAGAAAAAGAGGTCGATGAACCGGTACCACTTGCTGAAACAGCTGAAGTTCGTTCTGTACCTTATCATCTTTTAAATGATCCTGAACAAGCAACAAATGAAGATAAAATATGGGTGCAAAACCAACAAGAATTATTGGAGAACACATTAAAACACTTTAATGTCCGGGCAAAAGTTGTCAATGCTACACAAGGTCCTTCTGTCACACGGTTTGAGGTCCAACCTGAAATGGGTGTAAAAGTAAGTCGCGTTCGAAATTTAAGCGATGATATTAAACTGAATATGTCCGCCCAGGATATTCGAATCGAAGCACCGATACCTGGAAAGAATACAATCGGGATAGAAGTACCCAATTTGAATGCCCAAACAGTTGGATTACAAGAGATCTTTGAAACAAATGCATTTATGAATAGTCATTCGCCGTTGACCATTGGATTAGGGTTAAATGTGGAAGGGGAACCTCTCGTCACGAATATTTCAAAAATGCCCCACGGATTGATCGCAGGCGCAACCGGTTCTGGAAAAAGCGTCTGTATTAATACAATCTTGATTAGTTTACTTTATAAAGCAAGTCATGATGAGGTGAAGTTTCTGTTAATCGATCCAAAGATGGTTGAGTTAGCACCATATAACGGGATTCCACATCTTGTAGCACCGGTTATTACTGATGTTAAAGCAGCTACTGCTGCTTTAAAGTGGGCAGTTATTGAGATGGAAGAGCGTTATGAAAAATTCGTATTAGAAGGTGTACGCGATATTAATCGCTACAATGATAAAATGTTGAAACAAGGGCGAATCGAGGAGAAAATCCCATTCATTGTCATCGTGATTGATGAACTTGCTGATTTGATGATGGCATCACCACAAGATGTGGAAGATGCGATTAGTCGTATCGCACAAAAAGCGCGGGCATGTGGAATGCATTTATTGTTGGCTACACAGCGCCCATCTGTTGATGTCATTACTGGATTAATCAAAGCTAATATTCCAACAAGAATTGCTTTTAGTGTATCATCACAAGTTGATTCTCGAACGATCATTGATACAAACGGTGCAGATCGTCTCTTAGGTAAAGGGGATATGCTCTTTATCGAAAATGGATCAGGAAAGAGTATCAGATTACAAGGGGCTTTTGTATCAGATGAAGAAATCGAGCGTGTCACCAATTATGCTCGTTCAATTGCTGAACCAACCTATTTGTTTGAACAGGAACAACTGTTATTGGAGATTGAAGCGGATGAAGATGAAGATGACCTATTTGACGAAGTCACTCAATTTGTTCTAGAGCATAACAGCGCGAGTACATCTTTATTGCAAAGACAATTTAGAATTGGCTATAATCGAGCCGCCCGTCTTATTGATACATTGGAGAGTAAAGGGGTTATCTCGGGACAGAATGGTAGTAAACCACGTGATGTATTATTATCGAAAGCCCAACTAGAGGAATCGCGATCATGACAGTGGATTCGGGGATCCATTCGATCCACTGACATTTTTATAGTTCTAATTGTTTTTATATGATATAGTGAGATTGTTGTTTTTTTGAAAAACATTATTCTTAAGGGGAATATCTGATGAAAGAAATTGAACAAAAATTATCAGGAACAATAAAACGATTAACAAATAAAACATTCAAATTTGATAAACGCGTTAAAGAGGGCTGGTTCTCTGCCGTATATTTTTTAAAAACTAAGGAAATAGCCGAAAAGATATTTCCCGATAACCAAGTAACGATGCAATTCTTCCAAAAGCATGAAGCTGTTTTATGCGGAACTGATGAATCGATCGCATTATTACATACATTTGCCGATCAACCAGAAACATTAGAAATACATTCACTTAAAGATGGCGATAAAGTGAAACCATTTGAATCTGTACTTACCATTACAGGCGGATACCAACAATTTGGCTTTTTAGAGGGGCTTATTGATGGTATTTTGTCGAGAAGAACATCGGTCGCGACGAATGTATATAATGTAGTCAAGGCTGGAAGAGTTTCTGGAAAGCAAAAACCCATTATATTTATGGGTGATCGTCATGATCACTTCACACAGCAAGCTGGGGATGGTTATGCAGCATTTATAGGTGGGTCAACTGCACAAGCGACACATGCTATGAGTGAATGGTGGGGTAAAGAAGGAATGGGAACGATGCCTCATGCCATGATTCAGATGTTTGGTGGCGATGTGTTATCAGCGACAGAAGCGTATCGAGAAATGTACCCTGAAGACGATCTTGTAGCGCTTGTGGATTATGATAATGATGTTATTACGGACTCATTACGTTTAGCTCGTAAGTTTGGTAAAGAATTAAAAGGTGTCCGTTTAGATACATCACGAACACTTGTTGATAAATATTTTTTGAGAAATGAGCATTTAATGGGGACATTTGATCCAAGAGGAGTTAATCCCGAACTTGTATTTGCTTTGAGAGAAGCGCTTGACAAAGAAGGCTTTTCCCACGTCTATATCGTTGTTAGTGGTGGATTTAATGAAGAGAGAATTTTACAATTTGAAAATGCAGGTGTCCCCGTGGATATGTATGGAGTAGGTACAAGCCTGCTAACGATTCATATTGCCTTTACGGGTGACAGTGTTCTGTTAAATGGTTCTCCTGAAGCAAAGCAGGGCCGGAAATATCGTCCAAATCCCCGCTTGGAAAGAGTTGAATATTGTCAACAAGACTAATTTGATATATCATTTACATGAAGAATAATTATTATTATAAAAAATAGCTTATGATCAAATGCTTTTTAATTAAAATATGAAGTTAAGTTTCTTATATATTTGGAGGTTCTGTTTTATGACGACTTACCACTTTATTGGTATAAAGGGAACAGGAATGAGCGCCCTGGCGCAAATTCTTCATGATTCTGGAGAAGAAGTTCAAGGTTCTGATGTAGATAAACGCTTTTTTACACAAGAAGCATTAGAAAGTAAAGGAATTCCAATCCTTCCTTTCAAGGCGAGCAATATTAAAGATGAAGATACAGTCATTGCAGGTAATGCATTTTCGGAAGAGCACATCGAAGTAAAGGAAGCGAAAGAACGAGGTGTGACGTTTTATCGTTATCATGAGTTCCTTGGTGAATGGTTAAAACAGTATACAAGTATTGCCGTTACTGGGGCACATGGAAAAACATCAACGACCGGATTACTTGCTCATGTCCTGAATGATAATATGCCAATATCTTATTTGATTGGTGATGGTACTGGGAAAGGGCATGTTGATAGTTCTTATTTTGTGTTTGAAGCATGTGAATATCGACGTCACTTTTTACAATATGAGCCTGATTATGCAATCATGACCAATATTGATTTTGATCATCCGGATTACTTTACGAGCATTAATGATGTATTTGATGCTTTTCAATCCATGGCTGATCGAGTGAAAAAAGGGATTATTGCTTGTGGAGATGATGAACAATTACAACTCATACAAGCGAAAGTACCGGTCGTTTATTATGGATTTGCAGCAACAAATGATTTTCAAGCGCAAAATGTGAAGCAAACGAAAGAAGGCACGGAGTTTGATGTCTTTTTGCGGAACACTTATTATGATACGTTTACGATTCCAATGTATGGTAATCATAATATTTTAAATGCATTATCCGTCATTGCGATTTGCCAGTATGAAGGTATTCCATCTAAAGACATTAAAAGTTTACAAACATTTGCAGGTGTAAAGCGCCGTTTCACAGAAAAGGTATTTGGTAGCCAAGTATTAATTGATGATTATGCGCATCATCCAATCGAAATCACAGCGACAATTGATTCAGTTCGTAAAAAATACCCTGAAAAAGAAGTTGTGGCAATCTTTCAACCACACACATTCACACGTACGAAAACATTTTTACAAGAGTTTGCTAATAGCTTAAAGTTAGCAGACCATGTTTATTTATGTGATATTTTTGGCTCCGTAAGAGAAGAGAATGAAAGCCTTACGATTGATGATCTTCGTAAATTGGTTGAAGGGAGTCTCATGCTAGACTTAGCCCATACAGACGTATTGAATAAATACGATAATAGTGTGTTGTTATTTATGGGAGCAGGAGATATTCAGAAATTCCAACAAGCATATGAAGGAAATGTAAAAGATTCGATTATTACACAAATGAAAAATGCTTAACATGAATGAATTTCATAATTATCGTAAACAGCTATTTTACTTCGTTGTTGGAGTGATATAGCTATAAATAGGGATTATGAAATTCATTAAACATAACCGAATAGGGTTAAAAATAAACGTGGTGATTCTTCACACACGTTTATTTTATGTTCATGTTTTTTGTCCATATTAAAACAAGCTACCCATATTATTCGAATTTTTATACGGAAACCTATATGATTAAAGAACAAGCTAGAATCTTAATGAAATCATTCAACAAGAATAATGTTTAAAAAATGTCTATTATGGTA
>Ga0209487_1002069_pt1 | contig 16539 bp, 16 predicted proteins | sample Poulit2012_FD_187524 | JGI IMG/M metagenome (GOLD analysis project Ga0209487, IMG submission 187524) | Agricultural soil microbial communities from Georgia to study Nitrogen management - Poultry litter 2012 (SPAdes) (version 2) | ecosystem: Environmental > Terrestrial > Soil > Agricultural land...
CGAGAGACACCCTGTCCATCCTTCCCTATTCGGAGAGGATGTTGCTTCGGCTACAGTACTTTAAAGGGTAAAGTTACCGTATGGATTTTAACCACCTAGATTGTGTAACAGTGGGGCACGCAAAAAAACAGCTCCTAATCGAAGGAGCTGTTTTGAATATATTATTTATTTCGTCCACGACGTCTGGAAAAGTTGCCTTTCCGTTTATGTCCGCCACCTTGTCCACGTTTACCTTGATACCGTTTGTTATTTGAGCGGCGATTACGGCTGCCTTGTCCTCTTCCACCTCTTACACTGATCGGTTGCATCGAAGATAACTTCACAGGTACATTTCGACGTTCTTTAGTCATCAAACTCAAAGCCGCTGCAATGAGCGTCACTGAATCATGTTGATCGAGTAGTTCAGTCGCGGTTTGATGATAAGGTTTTAAATCCTTTTTCTCAATTGCCCCAAGAATATTATCGACAACAACTTGTTGTTGACCTCTTTGCGCTTCTTTGTTTGTTGGTGGCATGATCCGTTTGATTTTGCTTTTCGTTACTTTTTGGATAACTTGTAAATGTGCAATTTCACGAGGTGTGACAAACGATAATGCTTCACCAGTTTTACCGGCACGTCCAGTTCGTCCAATTCTGTGGACATAACTTTCTGGATCTTGCGGAATGTCAAAGTTATAAACATGTGTCACATTAGAAATGTCAAGTCCACGTGCAGCAACATCTGTTGCGACAAGTACTTCAATACGACCATGTTTAAATTTATTGAGTACAGACATACGTTTACCCTGTGTCAGATCACCATGAATACCTTCAGCTCTGAACCCTCTAACTTGCAACCCCTCAGCAATTTCATCAACACGTTTTTTTGTACGGCTAAAAACGATTGCCAATCTTGGTGCATGAATGTCGAGATGGTTTGTTAAAGTATCGAATTTATATCGTTCTGGTACTTCAATAAATGATTGTTCAATATTTTTAACCGTCATTTCGGTTGCTTTAACTTTAATCATCTTCGGGTTTTTCATCATATGCGTTGCGATATCACGTATTTCACGTGGCATCGTCGCAGAGAAAAGCAATGTCTGTCTATCTTCTGGAACACCTTTTAAAATTTCCCGAATATCATCAATGAAGCCCATATTTAACATTTCATCAGCTTCATCAAGAACGACGGTTTTGACGTCCTGAATACGAATGGTTCTTCGACGCATATGGTCAAGCAATCGACCGGGTGTGGCAACAACAATGTGTGGCCCGTCTTTTAATGCCCTGATTTGGCGTTGCATATGTTGGCCACCGTATATTGGTAAAACACGAATGCCCTTTGTGCGTCCTAAACGATTGATCTCTGCAGCAACCTGAATTGCTAATTCACGTGTTGGCGCAACAACAAGACCTTGTATTTTTCGATCATGACGATCAAATTTTTCAATCATCGGAATACCAAAAGCTGCTGTCTTACCAGTTCCAGTTTGTGCTTGTCCAATTACATCTTTTCCTTCCATTGCAAACGGGATGGTTTCCGCTTGAATGGGGGTTGCTTCTTCAAAACCCATTTTTTCTAATGATTTCAAAATAGGTTCTGATACATCTAATGCTTTAAATGTTGTCAATTTTGTAGTCTACTCCTTTTTACTGCATAAATTTACAACTTAGTAATTAAATTTTTCACTAAGTTTTCAAGGAGAAAGTCTTCAATTTTTTCTTATACTTTCACTACATGTATTTTCTTATCCCGAATGAAAGGGGTGTATAACCCCCACCACACACATATCATGTTAAAATTGAAAATCTTAGGCGGTAGGTGGACAATTACCCCAAAGTGCTTACTCAAAAGGAACATTGCCTAATCATCCGTGACAGTATCAACACTGTTCACTGATGGCATTTTTAATTTTTTGTTCATGGCGGGTAGGCATGTGATCCTACATTTCAAAAGTCATATACATAGATAAAGGGATGATTTCAATCCCAAAATCAATTCAATATTCACGATATATAATACAAACGACCTTAAAGTATAAAAAAAGACCTTCCACCTAATATGAGGCTTCTATGGAAGCTCATTCTTTAAAAATTAACAGTTATCATAGTATAACACATGCATATCAACTATAGCTAATACTTGCTCCAATTATTGATATGTATTCATATTCTATTTTCCACAACTACTTTCACATATATTACTTTATAACAATTGTGTTGTTGACTTTTTCGTAAGATTTATTTAGAAAATTATAAACCATATCATTAATCGTATCTTTATCTTCTCCTAAACAAATCCGGTGATTTGAGCGTTCAAACAAAACAATTTCTTTTAAGTCAGAAGCGATCTCTTTATCCAAATAATGCATTGTTTGATAAGGCACAACCTCATCTTGACGCCCTTGCGCTATGAGAACTGGTGCGTTAACTTTATTTAAGTAGGTTCTTGTATATTTAACCAATTTTACAAATTCAATATAAGCCTTAAGTGGTACCTTGCGACTTTTTCTTTTATACCAGGCATATATATAGTTTTCATGCGCCTTTCCCGTCAAGCCATCGACCACCAATTTTCCGACCTCACGTGACAACTGCTTAAATGCAATAAACTTCCCTGCTGTTGCTAATAACACAAGTTTATCAACCTTAAACGTCCCTGCTAGGTAGCTTGCAATCATACCACCCATTGAAAATCCAATCACATAGATTGTGTCATACTTTTTTTGTAACATTTTCAGTGTATCTTCAGCCTTCTGTATCCATTGTTTATAGCATGGTTTCGTTAATTCTAAATTCCGACCATGTCCTGGTAATGTAGGTACAGAAATCTGCCAGTTTGTTTGTGCGCGTAAATAATCTACAAGTGGTTCCAACTCATACGGGCCACCTGTATAGCCATGAATAACCAAACACCCTATCATGTAAGCGACCTCTTTCAATACGGTATTTATGAACATATGTGACGATTCATTTTAAATTCGCATAAAATCTATAACTCAAAGTGGTCTGTTCAACGGAAGCAATTACATATAAATTGAAACTGCATGCCGATATGTTTTATTACTTTCTCCTTTTTGCTGATAATTATTATGGTTCTTTATAAGTATTAAAAATAAAAACAACACATAGGCGTACAAGATCTGTTCGACCTTGTCAGACCCTATCTGTTGTCTTATCTAAATGTCTTAATCATGGAACCAACTTGTTTAATAAATGGCGATACTTGTTGAACCGTATCAGCCAATTGTCCAACCGTTGATAACATTTTATTAAAATCAAACTGCCCTGTCTCTGTTTGAAATGGATTGACAAAAGTTGCGGGCTTATCATTTGTTGATCCTTGACCACCTGACTGGTCATATGGATGTCCGGATACATACCAATTGTTTGGCTGTGGAGGTTTTGCATATTGTTCAAACGGTGTTTCATAATATCCATATTGAGAGACGTTTGGCTGAGGCGGTTGTTGTGTTTCAACATTCTGATAACCGTTTGGCATTCGCATATAATATGGATTTCTCACCTGATGAGGAACGCCTCTATAATTCATATCTACACACCCCATTTAATATCTGCATTGATATAGCCTATGCCAAACGTTGAAAATTGGTGCCATTTCATCAATTAAAAAAGGAATAAGAATCAATGCCAAGTTTCTGCTTAAGCCGCCTTTTAGGTACACCTAAAAATATTTCATTATCAATAAATGTAACAGGTGTCCCATAAATGTCTTGCTGTCTGAGCTCTTGTCTTGCTGTATGACTTTTTGAAACATTTTTTAATTCATAAGATATATCCTTTTCTTCAATAAACGACAATAAAGACTCACAGTGCTTGCAATTATCACTCACATAAACGACAACATAATGTTGACTCATCGATGTTCCACCCCTTTAAAAATCAGCTAATTGTATGTACCCTTTTGACTTTCTTTCAAACGTATTTATATGAATAAAATTACAGTTATGTATCATTTGTTACAGCACATTACATAACTGTAATGGCCTTCAGGATTTGATGGATGGATGGCAAATTGGAAATAAGTGCTGACATGTCATTATGACGATGAATGAATCCCTTGCATATGGCCGGGCCATGTGACCTGGCGTGCATGAGATGGCGACGCGCGGGCACATTGGCGTATTCTATGTGACCTGAGGTACCAGCCAAGACCCTGCGCGGGCACATTGAAGCGTTCTATGTGACCTGAGGCAACATCCAAGACCCCGCGCGGGCACATTGAAAATTTTTAAGCAGGTTTGTATGTAGGATCCGTTTAACCCACAATCAAATAAGCCACTAAATGAGCTTTAGTAGCTTTGATAAATAACATTACATTCGGATAGGATAGACTATGGATTCCACTTGGACTGTAGATTAATATTTGACTAAACAAACAATTGCCTTTGTTTCATTCTATGAATAAGCCACAGAACAACAAAGCCGCTCAATAAAATAACTGGGTATTTCCAGCTGAAGATGAGCGCGACCAAAAATAAGTAACTAAGCCCTTCATCAAGCTGAACCTCCAATGGTTGGCGACTCAATATGATACACGCTTTTAGGATTTTGACATGTAACATGTAAAAAAACACAACAATATAAAATAAAATTTGCAACGGGACCCATAATGAAGCATGAAGGGATAGGTAAGTTGCAATTGGAATAAGGAAAATTAGCGTACCATAAGTACCCCAACGCACAAATGACTGTCTAAAATCATCCAATTGCCATGGTAAAACTTGGAGCAAATCATTGCCAAAATGACCACGGAAAAAGCTAATGATAACCGTTGTATAAATATGAATCGCCAGCGCAATACCAATATGAAAGATACCCTCACTAATAAACATAAAAAGACATAGTAACGCAAATAAGCTCCCTACAATTTGTATCAGAGGCTTTAAGTTTCTGACAAAATAAATAAACCACAGACGTTGATGAATCGTAGATTTTGTATACCTTAATGGCGATTTAAGCATGTCCATATTTTGCAAAATACTGTACAATTTCCGTCTTTCCATTTTTATGTCTGACGCTTTAGAGACGATCGGCATATGCCATAACTGAAAATCGCTCACTTCAGTAACACGTCCCCAATTAACATTTGCAAATAACGACCGTGACAAACGGATATTTAAAAGTATAAGTAAAATAATGATACCAATTGCAAATGGTTTAAATTGATAATAAATATTAATGATATTTAATATAATTACAAGTGTTAATACACTGATTTTAGAAACGATAGACATTTGAAACAATAACCATTGTGGCATTGTCATGAGCATATCTATGAGTAACAACATTAAGATGTACCCCATAATAACCCATAATGAAACAGGTGTTACCAAACTTATAAGTCCACCGATCACAATATAGACGCATAATTTTTTCAGCCACTTTTCCGCAGCACATAAAATCCAAATACCTTCCTTGCTGTAGGGTAAAAGAGAAAGTCGATATTCCGTCTTAGAAAAGACAATCCCTGGACGACTGAAAGATTGAATAATATAAGCGATTGGTAATAGTGTTGCGATGAACCAAATACGTTTGCGCAATTGTGTCTCTATCATTATAAATTGATCATGATAATCACCAATGAAATCACCAAAGATAAACATACCAATCAAAACATAGCCTAAAAGAACACTTAAATAAATAGCGGTTGTTTTATCAATCATCACCCCTAAGGCCAACTTATGTATGTCCCACTTTCTTCGGAAACGTTCTTTCTTAATCAGAGACATGGTTTTTCGTAAAGGTGCTTGTCTCATCATGACTCTGTTCTCCTTTTAATCGTATCAAAATCCGTAATCATACCACGTTCTACCAATTCACCATGTTGTAGCATCAGAAAGTCATCTGCTAAGTCTTTAATACGCTCCAACTGATGGGTTGTTAACAAAATACTTGTGCCAGCTTGTAATTTTTCTTTTATAAGTTCTTCAAAATAAGCCATTGCATAGACATCTAATCCTATAAAGGGTTCATCAATGAGCAATAAAGGGACATCCGGTAATAGTGCACAAATTGTTTGAACCTTTTGTCGCATGCCTTTAGATAATGATTCAGGATATTCATTTAATTTATCCGTTAATTCAAACCCCGTCACATAACGGTCAATGCGTTCTTCCAAGTCGTCTTTAGTCATACCATAAGTCATGCCGTACAATTGGAAATGTTGAATAACAGTTAACTCCGTTAGCAGCAAAGGCTCTTCGGGTAAATAGGCAATCAATTGTTTGAAGGATAGAAACGCTTCATCTTGATCATACGTTTCTTCAATGACAATTTTTCCTGCTGTTTTATCCATCTGCCCTATAATCGTTTTCATTAATGTTGATTTGCCTGCACCATTATGACCAACAAGTGCAATCAATGTGCCACGGTTCATCGTAAAGGAAATGTTTTGGATCAGCTTTTCGTTTTTAACTTGTGTTGTTAAATCACTCACTTCTAAAACGTTCATCACTTATACCACCTTTCACTCTATACTATACTAAAACCATGATCACAGTCGATCAACATCGCGCATTTTATTATTTTAAAACAAAAAATGCTGGACCCGCATCATCTTATACGAGTCCAGCACTTTTATATTGAGTCCATATTAATCAATATCTATGACAAGAATTTCCCCTGTATGTGCATCAATTTCAATTTCTGCTTCTTCATGTCCGGATTCGATCTCAACTTCATAAATTAATCGACCATCATCTGTCTCTAGTTCCAGTTCTACGATGGTTCCCGGAAATTCATTTAAGGCGATATCGATCGCTTGCTTAGCATCAATGCCTGTTTTATTACCTGTTTCGCTTGTTTCTTTTGTTGAATCATCGTTTGCATTGTTAGATGGTTCGTTAGATGATTCATCTTTATCAGGCTCATCTGTTTCATCTTGCTGATTATTATCTCCATCGCTTTGATCATCTGCACTTGGCTGTTCATTTTCATCTAATTGAAGCTGTTCTTTGCTAGCTTCCTTTTCTTTGAGTTTCAGGATCTCACCATTGTCACCATCTATTACAATTTCGTATTGTCTATCATTATGGTTCACATCAACTTCGTAAACAATACGATTATTATCCTTCTTGAGTTCAACGTTAGCATCCTCACCTGGATACTGTGCCTTAACCATCTCTTTCACATCCTCAACTGACAAAGCTGGATCCGCTTGTGAGGCATCCGAATGATAAATACCAATACCTAAAACAAAAACACAGACGACGACACTCATCGTGATGATTATTTTTTTATTCATTCATTTCTCCTCCTTGTTGTTCGTTAATGCTATCATAAGCTTTGAAAGTGAAAAGATGATGTGGATAACATTAGAATTTGCTGAGAAAACTATGATTGTTCTTTAATGATGGGTAATGTTATCTGGAATGTCGTCCCTGAACCCAATTTACTTTCCACAACAAGGTCACCATCATGTGCAAGGCTAATCGTTTTCGCTATGGCTAGTCCAAGACCAGTTCCACCGGTTTCGCGATTCCGCGCTTTATCTATTCGGTAAAACCGATCAAAAATATGTTTTTGCTCTTCCTCAGAAATACCTGGTCCATAATCGTGTACACGGATGTTCACGTCATCATCAACAAGCGTGATCGTCACCTCAATGTCATCAGCACTATATTTTAAAGCATTATCCAACAAAATATAAATAACTTGGCGCAACTGATCTTCATTTCCATGAACGAAGACCGATTCAGAAGGATGTTTAAATTGAATCGAACGCGTATAAGCACCGCGGAATGTAGCAACCGTTTTTTCACACAACTCAACAATATCAACAGATTTATAGGTCAGATCATTTTCATTTTTTACGAGCAATAATAATTGTTCGACCAACTGCTGCATCCTGTCAGCTTCTGTATTAATGGCTTGAACGCTTTCCGATATGAGCTCAGGATGCTTATCACCACGCCTTTGAATAAGCTGTGCATAGCTTTTCACAATTGAAATTGGCGTTTTCAATTCATGTGACGCATCCGATACAAAAACTTCTTGTTTTTCATAATTTTCTTTGAGTCTTTCTATCATCTCATTGAAGGTTTGTTCCATTTCATACAATTCATCATGGGAACGGTTTTCTACATCGATCTTTTGCCAATTCGCCTGATCTGCCGTGTTTACTTTCATCGTTTCTGTTAATGCTCTAATCGGCCGTAATAAGAATTGGCTCAAAAAGCGTCCCGCAATGATCGTTGGGATCAACATGAGTAATGATGCAATCACTAAAACAAAGAACAGTGTTCGCATCGTTTCTTTGAGTGCAATAAGTTGCTCTGCCACCTGTAATGTGACAACAGAACCGTCCTCCCAAATAATTGGTCTTGAGATAACCGCGAAATCCATGTCATCCTCTGTTGTGACAATTGACCGTGATTCTGAGTTTTCAAAAATACCTGGCACACTGCGATATTCTCTTTGTTTGGTTAAAAAGACGATCGGCTTTGATTCATCTTCTTTATAAACACGAATCATCCCATTACCTGGTAAAAATGCCTCGAGAAGGTCACTGTTTGGCAAATCTGCTTGCAAAGCTTCAACCATTGTATCTGTTTTTGCAGTTAATTGTTCGATTTCACCTTCAGATGATATTTTATAAAACAAAAAATATATTGATGTATTAATGAGCAAAATTAAAATAAGCATAAATAAACTTGAGAACAACTGGATTTTTGTCCGCAGTTTCATTGTTCTATGTCCTTAATGGTATACCCAACACCCCGGACAGTCTGAATGTATGGTGTTTTAAAGTCTTTATCTACTTTTTGTCGTAAATAACGGATATAAACATCGACGACATTTGTATCCCCATAATAGTCATAACCCCAAACTTGCTCTAAAAGTTGATCCCGGGTAAGCACAATGTTTTTATTTTTTAAGAGACAAACGAGTAAATCGAATTCACGAGGGGTGAGCTCAATTTCCTCATCTAATCGTTTGACCTCCCGACGTTGGATCTGTACCGTTAATTCACCAACTGCTAGTACCTCTGGGACTTGTTTTGCCGAAATTTGATTGCGTAAATGAACCCTAATTCGTGCCAGTAATTCTTCCATTTCAAACGGCTTTGTAATATAATCGTTCGCACCGAGATCTAAACCGCTCACTTTATCAAACACTTGATCCCGGGCTGTTAATAAAATAATTGGCGTCATTTCATCCGTTCGCCTAATACGTCTTAGTACTTCAAGGCCACTCATTTCTGGAATCATAATATCTAATAATACGAGGTCCCAATCCCCTTCCTGCATACAACCTAAAGCTTCTTTACCATTCTCGGCAATTTCAGTTGTATAATTTTCATATTCTAATTCCAGTTGGAGAACACGACTCAATTTGCGCTCATCTTCAACAATTAAAATAGACTGCTTACACATATTACACCACCCCATCATAGGTTCTTTTTATTATTATTCTACTTTTAAGCGATTGTATTTAGATACACATCGATCAAACAAGACTTATTATTCATGTTAACATTACACCAATCCATAAAAAGAGTTCCTCCCTCATATGAACGCAAAACCAAAGAACCAAATTGTTGTACTGAACGCGCACAAAATGGATGTTATGACATAAACAATCTATGTGATTAAATGCGATCAGTAAGCCCAATACTAGGACAAACCAAAGCCTCTGTATATCCTTCTGCTCTATACGTGTTTCCAACTATATACGTATTTCTCCCACGCTAACGTGCCTTTCGTATTTCAATACATATCATAACATATGCTACTTAAAATCACGCAGGCAAAACTTTGGGAAGTGAATCATACCATCCACTTCCCATAAGTAAATTATTTTATGCGATTGGAGAAACTGCTTTTTCAACCTGCTCATACAAAGGTTTGCATATTATCATTCCTGCTCATCTTATAAATAGCAACTAAAAACAATGCAACAGCAAATGCTATCAAAATCCCGAAGTTTATATAAAGGTCGCTTATGGTATCCCCTTCGAACAATCTCTCTAGTGTATCCAGCGTCCACCGTTGCGGCAGAAATTCAGATATCTTTTGCAAGAAATCCGGCATAATTTCTACTGGCCAGAATCCACCCGAAACCATGATTGTCGGTAAAATGACCAAGTTGGATAAACCACTCGCAGTACTTCTGGTATTTGAGTAGGCAATGATAACCAATGATACACCAACTGCAACAAGAGAAAATAGCCATAAAACGGCAAACACTTGCCAAAATGGCATTCCCATATCAATATTGAATATAAATGATAATGTACATAACATAATAATCACCTGTATCCCCATGATAATGGTATTGACCACCATATTAGAAGCAATATATTTTCGTGCTGTAATAGGCGTTGAAAGCAACCTGAAATATGTCCGATTTTCTTTTTCTTCCAAAATAATCTCCGATAGATTACATGCCGAGAACATCATGACAAGAAGTAAAAATCCAACAGATGCTATCGTGATTGCTCCCCCACTCGTATCCTCACTTACAACATTCATGGAAAAACTATTGTCTTGATAACGATCAAGCATCGCCGTGAATGCATCTTCATCACCATCATTTGCTTCCGCCATCATGACAAGACGATCGACAAACGGGTACAAATTACTTTTTATGGTGGAGGTCACACTTTCCCCTATGATGGAGGTGAGTTCAATATAATTCGGGTTTCCTTCTATAATGCTGTCCGAATAGCCTTTCTCCAGTGTAACAACTACTTCCACTGATCCGTCTGCCAAACGAGAGTCCGCTTCATCTGACGTAATCTCATGATAAGTCATGTTATCTTGATCTTTTATAAAATCAACCGTTTCTGAAGCCATCATTTCCTCATCATGATCAACGACCCCGATTGCCGTTGTTTCATTGCCTTGATTCCCAGCCGCAAACAATGCAATGACAATCCCTATAATGGGACCAAACACATATAAAAGGATGTTCCATTTATTCCGGAACGTTGTACGAAACGTTTTGCGGATCAACCAATACATATCCTTCATAGAACGCCCTCCCTTTTCCGGAACAGGAATAGTGGAACAAACAAGAACATTCCGCCGATACCGACATTTAATAATATTGTCGGTAAGACATGTGTCAATTCGCCTGCATGGATCAATGTCAAGAGTGTATTGTTTTGCCATTCAAGCGGAGACAGTCTGGTGATGAATTTTAATATCCCTTCAGCGTCATCAATCGGGAAAAACGCACCTCCGAAAAATGCTGATACCTGAACAATAATCATAATAATCATATTGGCTTTTCCGCTTGATTGCAGGGTATAACTCATACCCATTCCAAAACATATAGCGAATATGACCTCTGAAAAGAGTACAACACCCACCAATCCGATCTGTTCTCCCCAGTATGCATCATACACAAAAATGCTGAATAGCACGAGAATGAGGGTTATAAGTCCCAATACACCTACAACCCCTCCTACTTTTCCAATTAAGATGTCTCTTTTTCGTATTGGAGCGACCATCAGTCGAATATCGGTGTTCAGAGCATGTTCGTCCGCTATCAATCCACTGGCAATAATGGCACCGATAAATACAAACATCGTTGTGATGACTACAGCATAATAATCCATCGAACCAACGGATTCATCTGAATTGATGGCACGTTCGTCGATATAATCATCCCCCTGCGATGATTCTAGGACATCCGCTTTACCGGGTGTTGTCTGGATAATTTCACTTGCGACTGCATACGTATCCGTGAATGAATCCAACACACTTTTTAAGACATTACTCTCAAGAGAACCTTCATTTTTTAAATATAAATCCATCCCTTCATTCCCTACATAAACATAACCATCAGCCTTACCACTATCCACTTCTTTCTCAGCGTCTTCATCCGGATCCAGTACTTGAAAATGGATGCCTTCATCATCCATATCATCTGTAAAATCTTCAAAAGCACTTGTCAACGCCCCGTCCGCTTCTGTTTCATAAATGACGTCCACTTCAACAGGTGAGGAATCTGTATCGAATGCACCGGTCAAGGCCGTTCCCAGCACACCGATTAATACGAGAGGAAACAGGATCATCATGATAAAGGACTTCTTATCACGCGCTGAATGCTTTATTTCTTTCACTGCCAAACGTATCATCTGTCTCATTGTCTTCCCCCCTAAACATCTCGTAAATTCCGGCCGGTCAATGTCAAAAATACAGTCTCCAAATTGGGGTCCTTTTCATCAACGCTACGGATATCAATCCCTTGTTCCATAAAATATTGAAGTAGATCATTTAAATTATCGGACCCTAACTCGGTCGTTATTTCTATTTTTTTATCCATTAGTTGCACATGCATCACACCAGGTATATGTTCAATTGCTAAAGTATTGACATGTTCCGAATCTTTCACCTCAATCAGAATCCGTTTGGAATCGGTTATCAGTGACTGCAATTGTTCTTTTGTTCCTTCTGCAATAATTTTCCCATTGTCGATAATCGCAATACGGGTGCAAATGGCCTCTACTTCTTCCATATAATGACTCGTATAAATGATGGTACAACCCTTTTCATTCAGTTTTTCGACTGATTTCAGGATATAATTTCTTGACTGCGGATCGATTCCTACCGTTGGTTCATCCATGATAATGAGTTGAGGACGATGAGCAATGGCACAAGCGATGTTCAGGCGCCGCTTCATTCCTCCCGAAAATGTTTTTGGATACTGTTTCTTTTTATCTGACAGGCCGACAAAATCAAGAGCTTCCATCACCTGTTCTTTCAGGTCAACACCCCGAAGACCATAAAGCCCGGCAAAAAACTCCACATTTTCATAAGCTGTCAAATCCTCGTAAATGGCAATTTCTTGCGGGACCAAGCCAATCTCCGTCTTAATGTCAGTACGATTTTTTATATGATCTTTCCCAAAAATCGTAATATCGCCACCTGTTTTTTGAAGCAGACCGGTTACCATATGGATAACAGTACTTTTACCCGCACCGTTCGCTCCCAGAAATCCGAATATCTCCCCTCGTTTCACAGTGAGCGACATATTATCGACAGCAATAAAATCATTGAATTTTTTGGTTAAGTGTTCCGTTACTAAAATGTCCATCATATATCCACCTCAATTTTTGACTATTTTCAGTATAAAAAAAGAATCCACTTACCGTAAGTGCATTCTTTCATGACTTAATGTGAACTTTTTCATGTTTTGCGGATGAATCACGTTCGATGTTCGAAATGACTGTCTTTATCGGGAGCCAGCAATATCTTTTCTGTTATTGTTAAGCGGTAAAAGGGTTGTCACCGAAAAACCGTTCGTTCCATCAACGATTAGGTTACCATTCAATGAGGCAGTACGTTCTTCCATACCGACAATACCTAGGCCTTTTTTCACTTTTTCTTTTCCCATTCCATTATCTTTGATTGCGATTTTCACAAGCTTGTTCAATACTGAGACATCAACTGAAATGTGTGTCGCTTCTGCATATTTAAGTGTATTTGTAAAGGACTCACGAACATTTTCCTGAATGACCTTCCATTGTAGATGACTGATTTTGTTCAAATCACCATCATATGTAAATGTCGTTTGAATCGGGTGATTGGCTTTAAATTCATCCAAATATAATTTCAATTGATTGATGCCGTACTGTTCTGTTGTCGGTTTTAAATCCCGTAATGTTTGATGGATACTAGATATGCCGTCTTGAGTGATTCCAATGGCATTCGTCAACAATTCCTTAGCCTTCGTTTCATTCACAGGCATCATTTTCTTAGCAGCTTCCATTTGAATAAGCGCTCCTGTAATGGCATGCCCGACATCATCATGGATTTGTTGTGAAATCCGATTACGCTCCTCCAATTTGAACATGTATGTGGATTGGCGAATGAATGTCTTGTTATCAATGACTTTCCGCATCAAGCCGTCATGTATCAACCTCATTGAATCTAGCTGTTTCTCCTTTTTCTCCAGATATTCTGTAATCATGTGATTTAAACAGCATATCATCCATGAAAAAATAGCCATGATTAAATAGTAACCTTTTATATCACCTGGCACATAACCTACTGGCAGAATGGTGATAATCAGTCCGACGATTCTCAAATATGGCCGATGAACGAAGAGTTCAATGATTGATAAAGGGAGTAATAAGAAAAAATAGGGGCTTACATATACCCCGCCTAAACCACTTAGCAATATGGCGGTCACTAGGGTAGCTATTCGAATAACAAGGTTTTTGATAAGAAAGGTCATGATGTGCAATGAAAAATAAATGAGTAAAAGAAGCACACCCCACGGAACAAGGTTTGCGTTCGGTGGATATGTCATTATCAAAAATGAAACAAGCCCGACTGATACCAGCTTCAACATAATCAGAAAACGCTCCATATCAATACACTTTCCCCGTCAAATAATAGACAGCAATCTGGGTACGGTGCTGAAGCCCCGTTTTCTGCAATATAGTTGTTATGTAATTAGCGATTGTGCCGATGGAAATATACATGTCACCTGCAATATCTTTATTAGAATAGCCTTTCGCAATCAATGCCATGATTTCCACTTCTCGTTCAGTGAACTCACTTAAATCCATTTGTGGTGCACTTCGGTCTTCTTGATTCATGAGACTGGACCTTAGTTTTTCCAGCATTTCATCCTGGATGATGCTTGTGCCATAATATACACTCTTTAACGCATCACGAATACGCCCGGGATCATTATTTTTCAGCAAATAGCCCTTCGCACCATTTCGTATGGCTCCGAGGATATATTCATCATCGTCGAATGTCGTCAAAATCACCGGTTTGGCAGCGGTATTGTCTGCAATCATTTTTGTTGCATCAACCCCGTCCATGATGGGCATCCGTACATCTAATAAAGCAATATCAGCCGTATATGTTGTACAATAATTCACCGCTTCCTGTCCATTTTCAACAAGTGCAACAACTTCAAATTCATCATAGGAAGAGAGAATGATATTCATGCCTTCACGGATAAATGAATTATCATCCGCTATCAGTACTTTTATCGCCATTTGAATTGCTCCCCGCTCACAAGTTTTATCGTTTATACTACCGATAGCATACGATTTTGTAAAATCTCATGCCATATAATGGGTATGTGTCACATGTCATACAAGAAGAATCGGTCCAGTAAATGATCAATCATATTGTTGACAATGATTTTTAGGAAAACGTTAAAACACTAGAGATCACCATACTTATACAAATGTTATTGTTCGGATTTATATCTAGAATTCGAATTATGAAATTCTTTCCATTAAAAACTTCCTTTATTCCTCATATTCAACCTTCCCTAATATATAAGCCACAAACAAACCAACGGCAAATGTGGCAATACTGACAAATAAGTATGGAACAGATATGGGCCAGCCAGGGAAAATAACAATAATTGACCCTATGACAGAACCAATAATCACCGCAAATGTACCCGTATGATAGTTTTTTAAAAAGAAATGAATGATTTTACTAATCGTTACAATGCCAATAAAAATACCAGCAGCTATGATCGCCATTGTTAAAATTTCAAAGTTTGTTATTGCAGCCATTACTGTCGGAAATACACCCATGATTAGAAAGACGAGAGACCCACTTATGCCCGGTAATATCATAGCTGCACTTGCAAAGACACCCGAGAAAAACAGCAAAACATATGTAGACATCGTTTTATTCACGATCACAGCACCTTCATTCGGATCTTTGAAAAACACAAGTAAACCAACCAAAATGAAACCTAAAATCAACAATAAAATATGTTGTAATTTAAAAGTTGTTTTGGCGTCGGATTCACGAAATAGAAGTGGTAAAATCCCAATAATTAAGCCCAGAAAAAAATAATATGTCGGGCTTGGATAGTATTTTAAGAGCCAGTTCATAATACGACTGAGCGTTAATATTGCTGCAGCCACCCCGATCGCCAGTGGTACTAGAAAACTCAGATGTCTTTTCCAATCTCTACTAAAAATGCCATTAATCGCTCCAATAAATTGATCATAAATACCGAGCAACACCGCGATCGTTCCCCCACTAACACCTGGAACAATATCACTTGCCCCCATGATCATACCCCGATAAATATTTTTCCATTCCATAACTTATAATCCCCTTTATCTAAACACTTCATTCATTTTATCTGAATTAAGCGATTCATCTCCATCTTCAACGAGGTAAGATTGAGATGAATCGCCTTCGGACAAGGGATAGTTCTTGTTATCTCAATTGTCCGACTGTTCGAGAGCATATTGAATGAGATAAATAATTGTTTGGGTACGAGTTATAAAACCCTTCTTCTCTTTAAACTCATCAATACGCTTCAATAGTTCCTTTGGATAACGCATATTTACAACTTGTGACATAATATAACTCTCCTTGTGCATTAAAATGATACATGGTATAATTTGTGTATATCATAATAATACACAAAGAGGAGGTGTAATGCAATGTTAGTCAACAAAGCCTATAAATTCAGAATCTATCCAAACAAAATACAGACTGAACTAATCAACAAAACGATAGGATGCACTAGATTTGTTTTTAACTTCTTTTTAGGTAAGCAGAAGAACAAAGATGCCTATTGGTACAT
>Ga0209487_1002070_pt1 | contig 16534 bp, 12 predicted proteins | sample Poulit2012_FD_187524 | JGI IMG/M metagenome (GOLD analysis project Ga0209487, IMG submission 187524) | Agricultural soil microbial communities from Georgia to study Nitrogen management - Poultry litter 2012 (SPAdes) (version 2) | ecosystem: Environmental > Terrestrial > Soil > Agricultural land...
TATTCGTGCCGTAGGTCACGTCAGCCGCGTAGGCTGCCTGCTTTTCGGCATTGTCTTGGTTGGCCACCACCACCCCAACCTTGAGGCCCAAAAACTCGTATAAGGCACCCATCCACTCGGCATCGCGCTTGGCCAAATAGTCGTTGACCGTGACCACATGTACGCCCTTGCCGGTAAGTGAGTTGAGGTACACTGCTAAGGTGGCCATAAGGGTTTTGCCCTCGCCCGTGCGCATCTCGGCAATTTTGCCCTGATGCAAGGCAATGGCCCCAAGTAGCTGCACATCAAAATGGCGCATCTGAAATACGCGCACCCCAGCCTCGCGAACCACAGCAAAGGCCTCGGGCAGCAGATCGTCTAGCTTGGCCCCATCATTTAGGCGCTGTTTAAACTCGTCAGTTTTGGCGCGCAAAGCCTCATCGTCTAGAGCCTGCATATCGGGCTCTAAGGCATTAATTTGATTAACTATCCGTTGATATTGGCGCAGTAATCGATCGTTGCGACTACCGAAAAACTTTCGTAGCAATGAAACCATCTCGTTATGTGTCTATGTATTGCCCACCTGAGCCCACCACGCTAGGGCACTGATACCTAGCGGCAGATGGTGATAGATAGCAAACATAGTCCTGTAAATTGGTGATAAGTAAACTCTTAAGTGTAACGCAGAAAGCGAACCAAGGTGCGGGCGTATAATACACAGTCAAACATACAACAAAAACTGTTTATACCACAATCATTGCTAGCCTCTATAAGCAAAAGACAAGCAAATATGACAAACCGCATGACAGACCGCCAAAGCTATAGCTTTATCGCTAGCCAGGCACCTAAACAACAGGCAAAGGCCACTGCAGCCCACCCCATGCAATGGTTGGCCCACCAAGAGCATGATATTTTGGCCCATGCGCAACAGCTCATGGCCCTAGAGCAGGCAGTGCATGCCTTTTTGCCCGCCCCACTACGTGCTGGCTGTAGGGTGGTGCACTACGACCAAGGGGTGCTTAGCCTAGGTATGGCCAACACCACCTTTGCCAGCCGCCTACGGCAGATGACCCCTAGCCTATTAAAAGCATTACAAAGCAAGCAATGGGCAATCAAGCACATACAACTGCGCACCCAGCCCCAACAACAACCAAACATGCCAAACAGGCAAACCAGCCAGCCCCCTGCATGGGCATCTACCAGGGCCACAGTGGTCGGTGCAGACACAAGCCCATCAGCAAAGGCGAGCACCCCCACCGCATTGACTACATCGCGGGCAGCGGCAGGCTCAGCAGCTACCCCTGCACCCACGGCCTCGCGGCTAAGCCCTGCGGCCGCCCAGGCCTTTGCCCAGCTAAAAAAAGAGCTGCCCAACGGCCCATTGGCACAGGCCATCGAACAGCTGTTAGCAAAACCTTAGCCCTACAACTAGGCTAGCCCCCACTCGGTAGTAAAGGCTGGTGCAGCCTGCTCTTTATTAAAGGTAACGATCTCCCAAGCTTGCTCGTCAGCGAGCAAGGCACGAGCAAGTTGGTTGTTGAGGCCATGACCTGATTTACAAGCCACATAACGCGCCAGCAAAGGACGCCCAATCAGATACAGATCGCCGATAGCGTCTAGTATTTTGTGTTTGACAAACTCATCGTCATAGCGCAGGCCATCGGTATTAAGGACGCGGTACTCGTCCATCACGATAGCGTTATCTAGGCTGCCCCCACGGGCCAAGCCTGCGGCGCGCATCGCCTCGACATCGCTAGCAAAACCAAAGGTGCGCGCCCGCGCAATGGTCTTGATATATGAGTCGGTGGCAAAATCGATCTCGGCAAAATTGGCCGTGGCCTTGATTGCCGGATGCTGAAAATCAATAGAAAACTGCAGTGCAAAACCCTCGTAGGGCTCTAAGCGGGCCCACTTTTTGTCGTCGCCCTCGCCCTCGGTAACCTGTATTGGTTTGAGCACACGCAGAAACTTTTTGGCTGCCTGTTGTTGTTTGAGCCCTGCTGTGCGCAACAAATAAACAAAGGTGCCGGCACTGCCATCCATAATGGGCACCTCTTGGGCGGTGAGATCGATGTGCAAATTATCGATGCCCAGACCAGCCAAGGCTGACATGAGATGCTCGACAGTGGAGATCACCACCGAGCCCTTTTGCAAAACTGACGCCATAGTGGTGCCCCCTACCGAATACGCATCGGCAGGTATGCTGACCACAGGGTCAAGGTCAACGCGGTGAAAGACAATGCCCGTATCGGGTGCGGCGGGCCGAAGCGTGAGCTCGACCATGCGCCCCGAGTGCAAGCCAATACCCTTGGTGCTGATGGGTTGGGCTATGGTTCGTTGCTTTAACATATGCTGTACTTTTTAATGCATTATTTTAAACACCCTACATTGTACCTGTTTTTCATGAACCCGTTGTTAACAAAGCCAAATTTTGGCGGCATGCAGCCCCACAACTACCTAGAGTGTGGTCTGCATGCACTACGCGGGAGCCGAAATACAGTGCCTACAGCTTAGTCAGCCTGCTTGCGCAAAAAGGCGGGGATATCGAAGTGATCCATCCCAGCTGTTTCTAAAGCCCGTACCTGCTCTGATGCACGACGGCTGGCGCGTGGGTTGCGAAACACATCGACCTTGCCCGACTCGGCAGCCTCGGCTGATGCCTCATCAATAACGGCATCATCGGTGCCCGTGCGTAAGGCCTCTTCGTCTTTGTCATGGACAAGCTCTGGGCCCTTCTTTTTGCGCCCTAAGCCTGTGGCCACAACGGTCACACGCAAGCTATCACGCATGCTGTCATCGTAAGCCGTACCAAAAATAACGGTGGCATCTTCGGCGGCGTAGCCTCGGATGGTATTCATGATCTCGCGGGTTTCGCGCAACTTGAGGTCGCGCCCTGCAGTGATATTGACCAAAATACCCCGTGCACCGTGTAGATCGACCCCTTCGAGTAAGGGGCAGGCAATGGCCTCTTTGGCCGCCACACTGGCGCGGTCTTCGCCCGAAGCAACAGCCGTGCCCATCATGGCCTGACCTTGCTCGCCCATAATGGTTTTGACGTCTTCAAAGTCAACGTTGACATTACCTTCGACATTGATGATCTCGGCAATGCCCGCACAGGCATTATGCAAAACATCGTCTGCAGCCTTGAAGCAGTCTTCTTGGGTGGCATCCTCATCCATCAAATCGTAGAGCCGCTCATTGAGCACCACAATCAAAGAATGCACATGTTTGCCCAGCTCGGCAATGCCCTCTTCGGCCATGCGCATGCGTCTATTGCCCTCAAAATCAAAAGGCTTGGTCACCACACCCACGGTCAAGATGCCCAATTCTTTGGCCACCTCGGCAACCACTGGGCTGGCGCCAGTACCGGTGCCCCCTCCCATGCCCGCAGTGATAAAGACCATATGCGCGCCCTCGAGTGCTGCACGTACCTCCTCACGTGCTGTCTCGGCAGCAGCACGGCCTTGGTCTGGCTTGGCACCAGCACCTAGACCACTGCGACCAAGTCGAATCTGCACCGGCGCTTGGCTGCTGGCCAGGGCCTGCGAATCAGTGTTGGCACAAATAAAATCGACCCCTTGCACACCGGAATTAATCATATGAGTAATGGCATTACCACCTGCGCCCCCTACTCCTATGACCTTGATTACGGTGGAGCCGCTTTGCGTATCAATCATTTCAAAATCCATCATTTTGACTCCCTTGCGTCGTTGATATTCTAAAACTTTAAACTTGGTACAAAATTTGTTTGCATTATTGTTGGCGCCACTGAGGTAAACCCTTTGATGGCACCGAGTGCGCAGTAATTACATACTGTGTTCATACTTGTTGCCCATTTTTTAACCTCCTATCTGGCTTGACGATTACTTTCAACAACTATCCAAAAGTTTCGAGTTATCCCTGCCTACAGCCTTTGCTCACTCAGGCTATAGCGAGCTACTGCTCGGTAACAATAAGTTTTATTCACCACTGTTATTGCTACCTTTTAATTTCATTTATCGCTCATCACATCCCAAATACATATTGATAAAAAAACCTTTACCAAAAAGCTTTTTAATTTAAAAACCACTCGCGCATGCGCGCAAAAATTGTTTTCACACTGCCTTTTTGCTGTGCCACCCGCTGCCCGCGTGCATGTTGCAAGCGCGCCTCGGTTAGCAACCCCATGACGGTTGAAAACCGCGGGTTGCGCATCACATCAGCCAAGCTACCTTGGTAGGTAGGCACGGCAATGCGGACCGGTTTAGCAAAGACGTCTTCGGCCAGCTCAGCTAGGCCGGGTAACAGTGCTGTGCCACCGGTAATGACCACCCCCGATGAAACCAAATCGGCATAGCCGGATTCTTGTACGCTGTGCTCAACAAAATGCATGATCTCTTCGACCCGGGGCTCGATAATGGCCCCCAAAGACTGTCGCTTGACCTGCCTATTGGGGCGGTCACCAATGCCAGGCACCTCGAGCAGCTCTTCGGGTCGGGCCAAATCTTGTTTAGCGATGCCGTAGCGCAGTTTGATTTCCTCAGCATCTGGGGTAGGAGTGCGCAACATGGCCGCTATATCACTGGTGATTTGATCACCTGCCATCGAAATCACATCGGTATGGCGTATCGCCCCACCGGTATAAATGGCAATGTCAGTAGTCCCCCCGCCTATATCGACCAGCACCACGCCTAACTCTTTTTCGTCATCGGTCAAACAGGCCAAGCTCGAGGCCAAAGGCTGCAAAATAAGGTCGCGTACCTCAAGACCACAACGGCGCACGCATTTAACAATGTTTTGGGCCGCGCTGACGGCACCGGTGACAATATGAACCCGCACCTCAAGGCGCAGACCGCTCATGCCGATGGGCTCGCGTATGTCTTCTTGAGCATCAACGATGAACTCTTGGGTCAGCACATGCAATACCTGTTGATCGGTGGGGATATTGATGGCTTTGGCGGTTTCTATCACACGGGCCACATCGGTTGCCGTCACCTCTTTGTCTTTGACCGCCACCATCCCGCTCGAGTTAAAGCTGCGAATATGCCCCCCGGCAATACCGGTATAGACCTCGCGTATTTTGCAATCGGCCATGAGTTCGGCCTCTTCGAGGGCCTTTTGTATAGAGTTAACTGTGCTTTCTATGTTGACCACCACCCCTTTGCGCATACCCAAGGATGCATGCTGCCCCAAGCCCAGCACCTCAAACTGCCCACCGGGCAATATCTCGGCCACCACCGCAACTACCTTGCTGGTGCCAATATCTAATGCAACGATTAAATCCTTAGTATCTCGAGTCATTTTTCTGTTTTACTCACTATTAGCTAACGGGGCCAAAGTTATGGCAAAGCCATCGTTATATCGTAAATCTGCGCGAGCGATTGCACGCCCAGCCAAGCGCTCGGATAAATCTGGCCACGCTTGGATGAATCTTTCGATGCGGGCCGCAAAAGACTGTGCCCCCGAGCGACCATGCGGGTCAGTTGCCTCGGCGGCTGGGTCGCGGCCAATCAACAACTGCATGCCATTAGAAAGCACCACATCCCAGGCATAGCGTGGGCTAAGGCTAACCTGCTCGATGGCAACCCCCAACGGCGCAACCCAACGGGCCACCTCGGCATAGCGCTGAATCACCAAGCGCTCAGACTGCTCGGGCCCATTGAGCTGAGGAATTGCCACCAATCGCGGCGCATTGAGCAAACGCGTTTTATCGGCTGTAAAGACCTCGCCCCAGCGGTTGATCATCTCGGTCTCATTCCAAAAGGCGAGCGGCTCTTGTTCCTCAAGGACCACCCGCAGCCTATTGGGCCACTCGCGTTTGACTTGAGCGCGTCGCACCCAAGGCACTGCCTCGATGCGCGCCCGCGCCTGATCAAGATTTAAAGTAAAGAACCCCCCCTCTAGCTGTTGATCGAGCGCTTGAGCAATGTCTTCGACCTGTACAAAATGCAGTGCCCCACCCGCAGTGGTATTGAGCGCAATTTGTTCAATTTGAAAATACGGCCGACGTGCAACCCATACCAATACGGCAGCCAGCAGCAGCAACACCGCTACAACGGCGAGCAAGTTGGCTACAAAGTTGGTTACACGTACTGCAAACACCAGAAATCTCCTAAGCAGATTTAGAGGTAGTCGTCTGCACCTTAAGACTAGCCATCTCTAAAATGGTGACACATAGATCCTCATAACTAATTTGTTCGGCCTTAGCGGCCATGGGCACCAATGATTGTGGGGTCATACCTGGCGAGGTGTTGATCTCGAGTAGCCAAGGTTGTTGTTGCTCATCGAGCATAATATCTACCCGCCCCCACCCTGCACAATCTAGGGCCTGATAAGCTTGCACAGCAAGCTCTTGCATTTGTGCGGTCAATTCAGCCGATAAATCAGCCGGACAAAAGTACTGTGTGGCATCGCTGTGGTATTTGTGCTCGTAATCATAGAGCCCATCATCTGGGACCACAATCTCTATCACCGGCAAGGCGCGCGCCGCAGCGCCCGTACCCAAAACCGGCACCGTTAGCTCACGGCCAACTATGTATTGCTCGGCCAATACCTCACGGTCATAGCGGCGTGCCTCATCAAAGGCAGCGGCTAATTGACTGGGTTGCTCAATCAATGAAAAGCCCACTGTCGAACCCTCATGAGGGGGCTTCATAATCAATGGCAGCCCCAGCTGCTCGGCCGCTGCAGATAATTGCTCGGCCTGAGTAAGCACCACATAATCGGGGGTGGGCAAATTGGCATGCAACCAAAGCTTTTTGCTCATGACCTTATCCATGGCCACAGCCGAGGCCTTTGGCCCACTACCGGTATAAGGTATGCCCAATAACTCTAAAGCCCCTTGCACAGTGCCATCCTCACCGTAGCGGCCATGCAAAGCAATAAATACACGGTCAAACTGCGCGGCGGCCAACTCGGCTAATGAGCGTTCGCGCGTATCAAATAAATGGGCATCGACCCCCTTGGCACGCAAAGCGGTACAGACCCCCTGACCAGACATCAAAGAGACCTCACGCTCGGCAGATACCCCACCGTACAAGACGCCTACTCGGCCCATGGCTGCACTCATTGTCTTTCTCCTAAAAAGGTGGGCAAGCGGCTGATACTACCTGCCCCCATAATCAACACCACATCATCTGCCCGCACGAAATTAAGCAAGGCATCGGCAAGCTGATCGAGCTCGGGAATAAATACGGGCTCCACCCGCCCCGCCACCCGTACGCCACGGGTGAGTGCTCGGCCATCAGCCGCGATAAGGGGCTCTTCGCCCGCCGCAAAGACCTCGGTAATAAACACCGCATCTGCTTGACTAAGCACCTGCACAAAGTCTTCGAAACAATCGCGTGTGCGCGTATAGCGATGCGGCTGAAACACCATCACTAACCGCCTATCGGGCCAAGCCCCACGCGCCGCCTCGAGGGTTGCTTGCATTTCGGTGGGATGATGACCGTAGTCATCAACCACGGTAAAATGCCCCCCGCCAGCAGCTGCAGGCACATTAAAATCGCCCAACAAGGCAAAACGACGGCCCACCCCAGTAAAGCTGTCTAGGGCTTGGGCAATCACCTCATCAGGCACCCCCAATTCGGTGGCAACCGCGATGGCTGCCAAGGCATTTAAAACATTGTGTCGCCCAGGCAAATTGAGGCAGACCGATAACTCGGGCAAGGCACCCGTACTGGCGGTGCGCTGCACCTCAAAGCACATTTTGGTGCCCTGATGGCGCACATTAACCGCACGCACCTGGGCCTCAGAATCAATGCCATAAGTAGTAATAGGGCGAGAAACCAGTGGGATGATCTCGCGCACATGGGCATCATCGGTACATAAAATGGCACTGCCATAAAAGGGCAATCGCTGCGTAAACTCTATAAAGGCACTTTTTAAACGGGCCAAATCGTGACCATAGGTATCCATATGGTCCACATCAATATTGGTGATAACACTCATCACCGGCAGCAGGTTTAAAAATGAGGCATCTGACTCATCGGCCTCGACCACGATGTAATCTCCTTGGCCCAGACGCGCATTGGCATCGGCTGAATTTAGGCGCCCCCCAATCACAAAGGTGGGGTCAAGCCCCCCAGCTGCTAATACGCTGGCAATCAAACTGGTCGTGGTGGTTTTGCCATGTGTGCCGGCTACAGCAATACCACGTTTGAGGCGCATGAGCTCAGCGAGCATAAGCGCCCGTGGCACCACAGGTATGTTGGCGGCGCGCGCGGCCAAAACCTCGGGGTTGTCATTAGTAATCGCACTCGAGATCACAATGGCCCCCATGCCTTTGACGTTGTCTTCTTGGTGACCGATAACCACACGGGCCCCAAGCCGAGCCAAACGCCGGGTAACAGCTGACTCTTGGATATCCGACCCACTGATGGCATAACCCAAATTAAGTAAAACCTCGGCAATGCCACTCATGCCCGAGCCACCAATACCTACAAAATGTATTTGTTTAATGCGATGTTTCATTGTGCCTCCTGAGCCACTTCGGTACACGCCAGGGCAATTTTTTTCGTGGCATCCCCATGGGCATGTTGATAGGCTTGCTCGGCCACTTGGGCCAGCTCGTCACGGCGGCGGGCACGTAACCACTTGCTTAACCATTGGCTCGTCAAAGAGGACTGCGGCTGCAGCCACGCCCCACCGCAATCAGATAAATAGCGGGCATTGGCAGTTTGGTGATCATCAATGGCATGGGGCAAGGGCACAAATAGTGCCGCCACACCAACTGCAGCCACCTCGGCCACTGTCATGGCGCCGGCCCGGCAAAGGATCACATCTGCCTCGCTCATGGCTTGGGCCACATCATCTATAAAAGCCACAGTCTCTGCCTGCACCCCTAGGCGTTGATAATGCTCTTGAACCGTCTCAATATGTAATGTGCCGGTTTGGTGCACCACCTCGGGCCGCTCGTCTTGGGGCAGATTAGCCAAAGCCTCGGGCACCACTGCATTAAGGGGGGCTGCGCCCAGACTGCCACCCAAAATAAGCAAACGCAATGGCCCTTGGCGTGCCGCATAGCGCGCCAAAGGCGCCCCTAAAGACTTAAATGCAGCGCGTACGGGGTTGCCCACCATCACGGCCCCGGGCAAGGCCCCAGGGAACCCCACCAAGCGTCGACGTGCAAGCCGGGCCAACAACTTATTGGCTGTACCCGCAATGGCGTTTTGCTCATGCACCACAAGGGGAATACGCATCAGTCGCGCCATCACCCCCCCTGGCACTGCCACATAGCCGCCCATGCCTAATACCACCTGAGGCTGCACCTTTTTAAAGGCTTGACGCGCCTGCCGACAGGCCGTAAGCATACGTAAAGGCAGCTTGAGCACGGCCCCCAGACCCTTGCCTCTGAGGCCCGCAAACTCGATGGGTAACAACTCAAAGCCATGCTCGGGTACCATCTGCCCCTCCATACGCTCGGGTTGCCCCAACCACCATACCTGCCAGCCCTGGGCACGCAACAAATGCGCCACCGCCAAGCCGGGCATAATATGCCCACCTGTGCCCCCAGCCATAATCACAATACGGAAAGCTTGTGCAGTCATTGCGCCGCCCCCCGCATCAGCTTGCGGTTTTCATAATCAACTCTAAACAGCAAAGCCATGGCCAATAAATTGGTCACAATGGCAGACCCCCCATAGCTAACCATGGGTAAAGTCAGCCCCTTAGTGGGCAACAGCCCAAGACAAACGCCTATATTGATAAAGGTTTGCAGCCCAAACCACAGACCCACCCCTTGGGCCACCATGGCCCCAAATAAACGCTCGGTGGCAATGGCTTGGCGGCCAATAACAAAGCAACGCCACACAATAAAGGCAAAGACAAAAATCAGCAGTGCAATACCAACAAAGCCTAATTCCTCGCCAATCACGGCAGCAATAAAGTCGGTATGGGCTTCGGGCAAATAATGAAGCTTTTCAACGCTGCCACCCAAACCGACTCCAAACCATTCACCCCGCCCAAAGGCGATTAAAGAATGCGATAACTGATAAGCACTGCCGTAGACGTTTTCGGGGTTCCAGGGATCTAAATAAACAAACAAACGCTCGCGGCGCCAAGGGTAATACCAAATAATGGCAAAGAAACTACCCAATAAAGCGACCACCATGGCCGCAAAATGCTTGATATTAAGCCCACCGATAAAAACCAAGCCCATGGCGATGGCACCAATCACAATAAAGGCCCCCAAATCGGGCTCAAGCAGCAACAACACCCCTACCGCCACGATAGACACAATCATGGGGATTAGCCCCCGCACAAAGCCACTGAGGTGCGCTTGCTTGCGTACCGTATAATCTGCCGCATAAAGCAGCATAAATACCTTCATCAATTCGGAAGGCTGCAGGTTAACCACCCCTAGGGGTATCCAACGCTGGGCACCGTTAACCTCGCGCCCCACCCCCGGGAGCAACACCAGCACCAACAAAAACAAGCCAAAGAAAAACAAAGGCAGGGCAAGCTTTTGCCAACGGTGCATGGGCACCACCACCGCTGCCAAAGCAAAGCCAAAACCTAATGCCATAAAAATGGCATGGCGAATAACAAAATAAAACTGCCCATAACCAGGGTAATCGGGCCCATCAGTCAAAGCGATGGAGGCCGAATACACCATCATGAGACCAAAAGCGCTTAGGCACAGCACCACACTAAGCAACAACGTATCAATTGGCGGTTGGGCCGTACGCGCAGTATTGCTACCAGACCAAGAGGCAATTGCAGCAAGCCAACTCATAGCACCTCTCCTAAATCTAGAGCAAGCTCCTCGACTGCCTGTACAAAGGCTTGGCCGCGCTGCATATAGTTAGCAAATTGATCCATACTCGCACAAGCGGGAGAAAACAGAACCACCTCATTGGCCTGCGCTTGGGCAAAGGCCTGTGGCACAGCCTGCGCCAAAGCATCTACCACGGTGTAGGGCTGCTTTGCTGCATCTAGGGCCTGGGCAATTAAAGAAGCATCGGCCCCATAAAGAAAGCTATGGCGCACCTGATGGTCAGCCACCGCTTGAGCCAAGGGGGCAAAATCCTGGCCTTTGCCTAAGCCCCCAGCAATTAAAATCTTGTTTTGGGGTAGGCCTTGAATGGCAGCAACGGTGGCCCCAACATTGGTGCCCTTGCTGTCATTGATAAAACGCACCGCACGTACCGTACGCACCCACTCACAGCGATGCGCCTCGCCCACAAAGTCGGCCAAAGCAGACGCCATCTGGGCTATAGGCCAATCGGCAGCAGCCAAAACTGCCAAGGCTGCGAGCGCATTGCTTTGGTTATGGGCACCCAGCACTTGCAAGGCTGCAACAGGCAGCAAATGCTTAAGCGTTGTTGCGTGCACGCAAAACCAAACAGTTTGCGCCGCATCAGTACAAAGCCCCAAGCTGCGGTCTTGTTCTGGCTGCCCTTGGCTAAAGTACCAACGTGAATCAGCCGACTGCGGCAACTGAGCCTGCAATGCCTGCACAGCGGGGTCATCAGCATTGCTAACCACCCGCTCAGAAACCGCCAATAAGCGCTGTTTGGCTGCGGCATAATCGGTAGCCGAGCCGTGCCAATCAAGATGGTCTTGACTGATATTTAATAGGGCCCCCACAGTGGGCTGCAAATCACTCATGGTTTGCAACTGAAAGCTCGAGCACTCTAATACCCAAACCTCAGGCCATTGCCCAGTTTTGGTGGCCGTGAGCCAAGCACCCAAAAACGAGGGGCTGATATTGCCTGCAGCTTGGGCTGCAACCCCATGTGCCTGCAGCATATGGGTAAGCATCCTCGCCACGGTGGTTTTGCCATTGGTGCCGGTAATGGCGAGCAATTGCGGCCTATAGTCACGTGTAGTGGCCGCCTCGGCCAAGGCCTGGGCAAAGAGGCCTAGGTCATTTAGACAAGCTATGCCACGTGCCTGTGCAGCAGAAAGCAAGGCCGCCACCTCATCATCCTGTGGCGAAAGCCCGGGGCTGAGCACCAAAACATCAATATTTTCTAAAACAGAGGGCGCCAAAGCATCAGGGCCAAGCACCCACTGCACATCAGCCTGGGCGAGATCGGCCTGCAACGACTCGATCTCGGGCGGGCTACTGCGGGTATCAGCCAAACGCATCGCCCAGCCTTGGTGCGCGCACCAGCGCGCTGCCGCGGCACCACTTTGGCCAAGGCCCAAAACTAGGTATTTTTTGTGCGTATGCTGAACCATTTTTGCTATCAGTTAATTAATTGCTATTACTTAAAATTTATCTGTATTTAATCAAAATCTTTTGTCATTCATTATGAAGGCGACACCCCCCCAACCTAACGCAGCTTGAGGGTGGCCAAACCCACCAACACCAGCATCATGGTGATAATCCAAAAACGCACCACCACTTGGGTTTCCTTCCAGCCCCCAACCTCAAAATGATGATGTAAAGGGGCCATTAAAAAAATTCGTCTACCCTCGCCATAACGTTTTTTGGTGTATTTAAACCAAGCGACCTGAATCATGACCGACAAGGTCTCGACCACAAATACGCCACCCATAATAAAAAGCACGATTTCTTGGCGTACGACAACGGCAATGGTGCCCAAAGCACCCCCTAGGGCCAAGGCCCCTACATCACCCATAAATACCTGGGCGGGATAGGCATTGAACCATAAAAAGGCCAAACCCGCCCCACCAATGGCGGCACAGATAATCATCAGCTCACCGGCCCCGGGTATATAAGGAAAGAGCAAATATTTTGAGTAGTCAACCCGCCCCACTACATAGGCAAAAATCCCCAATGCGCCCCCCACCATAACGGTGGGCATAATGGCCAACCCATCGAGCCCATCAGTGAGGTTAACGGCATTGCTGGTACCCACGATGACAAACCAAGTAAGGGCCACAAAGCCAAATACCCCCAAGGGGTAACTCACACTTTTAAAAAAGGGCACTATCAAATCAGCCTGCGCGGGCAAGGGTTTGGTGAGCCCACTGAGCACCCAGCTCTTAAACAACGGCCATAACTCGGTTGCACCAGGCACCGAGACGGCAAAACTTAGGTAAACAGCAGCGACCAAGCCAATCAAAGCCTGCCAGAAAAACTTTTGCTTGGCAGGCATGCCCTCGGGATCGCGATACACCACCTTGCGGTAATCATCGCGCCACCCTATCCAGCCAAAACCCAGGGTGACCAACAGCACCACCCACACAAAGCGGTTAGTCAAATCTGCCCACAACAAGGTGCTAATGGCTACGGAAATCAACACCAGCACCCCACCCATGGTGGGGGTGCCAGCCTTTTCTAAATGGGTTTCAGGCCCGTAGCTGCGCACGGCCTGGCCGATTTTCATGGCGGTCAAGCGTCGGATCACCCAAGGCCCAGCAAGTAAACCAATGGCTAAAGCCGTCGCACAAGCCAACAAAGCACGTAGGGTGATGTACTCAAAAACCGCAAAAAAACGAAATTGGGATTCGGCCAATAGGCGGGCAAGCTCAAGAAGCATCGGTACTCCCTTCATTTAATAGGGTCTGCTCTAAATGCCTGACCACGCGGTCCATGCGGGCGCTACGCGAACCTTTGACTAAATAATGCGCCGGAGCCTGCTCGAGCAAATAAGCTTGCAAGCCCTCTATGTCGGTAAATCTATGGGCGTTGTCACCAAAGGCTTTGGCCGCAAATTGGGCATCTTGACCAATCACACAAAGCTGGTCAATACCACGCTCGCGGGCATAACTCCCGACCTCGGCATGTACCGCCTGCCGATGGATGCCCACCTCGGCCATATCGCCTAGCACCAGTATTTTTTTACCCTCTAACTGCGCCAACACCTCGATAGCCGCCCGTACAGAATCGGGGTTGGCATTATAACTATCGTCAATAAGCTGAAAGCCCTCGGGCAAATCTTTGGGTTGCATACGCCCTTGCACTGGCCTAAAGGCCTCGAGACCTTTGGCAATGGCCGCCAAGGGAATGCCCAGAGCACGCGCGCACGCACTGGCTGCCAAAGCGTTGTGTAGGTTATGTACACCTGGCACTGCCAAGGCTACGGGCACCTCGCCCCCCTGAATGGTAAGACGAAAACGTGTCCAGCCCGCATCGGGGTAGATTTCACGGGCATAAACATCAGTTTGTTGGCTCAAGCTAAAGTTGATTACCGCGCGTGCACCCGCAAGCTGCTGCCACAAGCCACTATAGGCATCGTCAGCGGGGAAAACCGCCACGCCATTTTCAGGCAAAGCCTCGATAACACTGCCATTTTCTTGGGCCACTGCCTCGACCGAATGCATAAACTCTTGGTGCTCACGCTGCGCATTGTTGACCAATGCCACAGTTGGCCGCGCCAAGGCTGCCAATGCGGCGATCTCGCCCGGGTGATTCATACCCAACTCAAATACCGCTGCCTGATGCTCGGGGCGCAAGCGCAATAGGCTTAGGGGCACACCGATGTGGTTATTGAGGTTGCCCTCGGTAGCAAGATAAGCATCCGCCCCATAATGCTCGGCAAAAATACGCGCAATCATTTCTTTGGTAGTGGTTTTGCCATTGCTCCCCGTAACGGCCACCACGGGCAAATCAAAACACTGCCGCCAGCATAAGGCCATTTTTTCCAAAGCCTTTTGGGTGCAATCTACTACTATTTGGGGCAAATCAATATCGGCTACGATATGGTCGACCACAGCTGCCACGGCCTGCTTTTGTTTGGCCTGCGGCAAAAAATCATGACCATCAAAGTGTTCGCCCTTGAGGGCCAAAAACAAGGCCCCTGCCGGCAAACTACGGGTATCTGTTGATAGCTGCGGCCCGTATAGCCAGGTCAGCGCTAACTGCGCCCAGTGCACATCAGAAAAATAATGACGTTGGCCATTAATCTCTTGGTAGATCTCGTGACCTTTGCCCGCTATAAGCACAATATCGTTCGGGGCAGCCTGCCAAATTGTGCGCAAAATGGCCTCGGCCCTATCTAATAAGACCTCGACCTGCCCTTGGTCTTGGGCGGGCACACCCGCCTTGATGGCTGCTGCAATGGCTTGAGGATCCTCGCTGCGTGGATTGTCATTGGTGATCACAAGCTTGTCGGCCAGTCGCTGCGCAATGGCCCCCATCTCGGGGCGTTTGCTGGGGTCGCGATCCCCGCCGCAACCCATGACACAATGCAATTGCCCCGTACGCACTGCCGCCACCTCGGCCAATGCCTCTAAGGTGCGCTCAAGGGCATCGGGGGTGTGGGCATAATCCACCACCACCAAAGGCTGGGCATAGGCAGCCTTGCCTGCACTACGAATGGCACGCACAATCTCGAGACGGCCCGCCACAGGGCTTAGGGTGGCCATAATACGGGCAATTTTGGCCACGGGCCAGCCCAACTCATTGAGCACTGCTGCGACCAACAAATAATTAGAAACATTATGCAGCCCAATCTGATGGGTCAAAAACTGGGCTGTCCCCTGAATGCTGACCAACTGAAAAACCTGCCCATCGGCACCAGGGTGGATATCCGCGGCAAAAAAATCTGCCTCGGGATCAGTCATTGAATAAGTAAAAATCGGGGCATCACCGGCTGCTTGGATCATTTCTGCCGCAAAGGGGTCATCTAAATTGACCACTGCACGACGCAAGTCTGGCCATTGAAATAATCGCTTTTTGCTCGCGCCATAATGCTGCCAGCTGCCGTGATAGTCTAAATGGTCATGCGACAAATTGGTAAAGGCGACAATATCAATAGCCACCCCATCTAGGCGGCCTTGATCAAGGCCTATAGACGAGGCCTCAAGCACGACCAAATTGACCTCAGCTGCACGGATGCGCGCGAGGTCTTGGTGCATGCTAAGCACATCGGGGGTGGTTAGCTCATGCTCGATATACTCGCCCTCGGGCAGGCTCAAACCCAATGTACCAATGCTGGCACAGGGCACACCTGAAAGATTAAGTGCCTCGGCGAGCCAATAGGTGGTCGATGTCTTGCCATTGGTGCCCGTAACAGCAATGACGGTCAAATCATCTGAGGGGCGCCCATACCACTCGTGGGCCAGGGCACCCAGCTGGGCAGGCAAATCATCTACTGCCAAACTGGGCTGCGCAATATCTGGGGCCGGCTGATCAGCTGCGTACAAAACAGCCGCCGCCCCGCGGGCCACCGCATCGGCAATAAAGTCATAACCATCGTGCTGCAACCCTGGGCAGGCAACAAACACATCACCGCGCTCGATGCGGCGCGAATCTAAGCATAGATTGGCTTGCTGGCAGCCTTGGGCATGTAGCCACTGTATGATTGAGTGAATAATTTTTTGTGTCATTATTGGACCCCCCCTGCATGAACATCCAGAGCAACTAGGGACTCTACCGGTGCATCTGGCTGCACCCCTAAGCGACGCAGGCTACCTGCCACCACCTCAGAAAAAACTGGAGCGGCAACCAACCCGCCAAAATACCCCTCTCGACGTGGCTCATCTATAGATACCGCCACCACAATGCGTGGGTCAGAAACCGGGGCAAAACCAACAAATGAGCTGCGATAGCTCGACTTGCTGTACTGGCCATTGACTATTTTTCTGGCGGTACCGCTTTTGCCCGCAACACGATAGCCATGTACAGCTGCACGACGCGCCCCATCGGGCCCTGCCGAGG
>Ga0209487_1002071_pt1 | contig 16525 bp, 13 predicted proteins | sample Poulit2012_FD_187524 | JGI IMG/M metagenome (GOLD analysis project Ga0209487, IMG submission 187524) | Agricultural soil microbial communities from Georgia to study Nitrogen management - Poultry litter 2012 (SPAdes) (version 2) | ecosystem: Environmental > Terrestrial > Soil > Agricultural land...
GGCAGCCACAGCCGGGCCAGCTTCAGCTGCGGATAGAAGCTGACCTGTTCCCTGCTGGCACGGCGGACCCGGTCGATCACTGGCTGCCCAGTGTAACCGTGGGGCAGCGGCACAGCTCCCGGCTGGTACACTTCAACCTATGTCCGTTCGCCCATCACCGGCTGAGGATCCGGCCGCCGTCCCCGTTGCAGACGACCGGCAGCCGGCCAGCGAGGCCGCCGGAAACGAGCCGCTGACGACCGTCACCAGCGGTGGTGTCACCTTCACCATCCTCGGCACCGCCCATGTATCAGCGCAGAGCGCCGAAGCCGTAAAGCGCCTGCTCGACAGCTCTGATTTCGACGCTGTCGCCATCGAACTCGACCGGGGCCGGCACTCCGCGATCACCAAACCGGACCGCTGGCAGCAGCTGGATCTGTTCCAGGTGATCCGGGAAGGCCGGGCCGGCATGCTCGTAGCCAGCCTGGCGCTCGGCGCCTTCCAGCAGCGGCTGGCTGACCAGGTGGGCATCGAACCGGGTCAGGAGATGCGGACTGCCATCAGTTCAGCACAGGAGCATGGGTTGCCGCTTCTGCTCATCGACCGTGACATCGGCGTGACCCTGCGGCGCGTCAACGCGGCCATCCCCTGGTACCGCCGGCTCATGCTGATGTCCGGCCTCATGGCCGGGGTGTTCTCCAACGAGAAGATCGAACCTGAGGAGATCGAGCGGCTGAAGGAAGGCGACATGCTGGACGCCGCGTTCAGTGAGTTCGCCCAGAACAGCAAGGAGATGTACGTCCCCCTGATCCGCGAGCGGGACGAGTACATGGCACTTAAGCTGCTGGAACAGACCCGCGCCCTGGCAGAGCGGCCCCGCCACCGCAACGTGCTCGTCGTGATCGGCGCCGGGCACATGCGCGGCCTGGTGGAGCAGCTCGAATCGCTCGGCGGGCAGCTGCCGGACCTGCGTTCGCGCCGCACCGAGCTCGAGCAGATACCGAAACCGGGCATCTGGCCCAAGCTGCTGCCCTGGCTGCTCGTCGCCCTCATCCTCACCGGCTTCGTGATCGGCTTCGCCCGGGGTCCCGAGCTCGGCTGGCAGGTGCTGGGGGACTGGTTGCTGTTCAACGGCGGCCTGGCCGCCCTCGGTTCGGCACTGGCGCTGGGCCATCCGCTGACGGTGCTGGCCACTGCTGTCGCCGCACCGTTCACCTCGCTCAACCCGCTCATCGGAGTGGGCTTCGTCGCTGCAGCGGTTCAGCTGTGGTTGCGCAAGCCGCTCATGGCTGACTTCGCGATGCTGCGCCGGGACGTCACCAGCCTGCGCGGCTGGTACCGCAACCGTGCCGCCCGCACCCTGCTGGTGTTCGTGCTCTCCACCATCGGTTCGGCCTCGGCCACCTGGATCGCGGGCGCGTCGATAATCCGCCGGCTGTCGACCGGCTGAACTCAGTCGGTCGGGGTGCCTTCCAGCACCCACTGTGCATAAGTATCGACGAACACGAAGCTCGAACCCTGAAGGTCGGGATGGGCGATGTAGCTGATGAACTCGCGCAGGTCTGCCTCGCCTGACTGCCGGAACGCCGCTCCGCCGCTCAGCCCCGCGAACCTGCCCGTCTCGATGCTGGGCAGCACCTCGTCCGCCGCAACGGCAGCGACGTTCAGTTCCTTCTGAAGCAGGCTCACCGCCGTGGGCCAGCGGCCCAGGTCCGTACGGTCGAACAGCGGACCACCGGACTCGATCGACTGCAGGTTGATGCCGTAACCGAACAGCTGACGCAGCGGATCAAGCAACGGTCCTACAGTGACGGGCAGTTCGCTGCTCACCTCACGGTCCTCACTGGCGCTCACGGTCACCATCACGCTGTAATCACCCGGCTGCAGGCCGCGCGGCAGCTGCAGCGTGTACCCGTCGATCACGAAACCTACCGTGTCCGGCGGCAAGGCGACGGTCGAAGCGAGCGACGCGACTGGCTCACCCTGGGCCGGAAGCAGTTCCAGCGTGATGTCCAGCAGGTTCGGCAGCACTTCCCCGGGGGTGTACACCTCGAAGCTGGGCCGCAGCGGATCCCCGGCCTGCAGGTTGTCGGCCGTGACCGGCACGTTGCCGAGGAACAGCCTGATGCCGCCGGGCAGCTGCAGCTCGGGTGGAGGCAGTGCCAGGCTGACGGTGCGGCTTTCCGCCCGGGCGGCGAGCGGTGCCTCCGCGCCGGCCCGGTTCAGGTAGGTCCGGTACTGTTCCAGCGCTGCACTGCGCTGGCCGGCCGCCTCGAGCAGGTAGGCAAGAGAGTAGTGGACCGCCGGCTCCCGCGGATAGCGGCGCAGAGCGTCCTCGAGGTCTTCGATGGCGGCGTCCTCGACAGCGGGATCGTGCCGCAGCGCAGCATCGTAAGCCTCGATCGCGCTTTCCAGCCGCCCGGTCACGCTGCGGACCAGGCCCAGGTTGTAACTGGCGATGTACTGCTGCGGCGCGAGCAAGGTCGCCCGCAGCGATGACTGTTCGCTCTGTTCCAGCAGGCCGAGCAGGTACTGCGCCCAGCCGAGGTTGGTCCAGTACAGATCACTGTCCGGTTCCAGCCGCACCGCGACCTGGAGCGCCTGGCCGGCTTCCAGCGCCTCGTCCTCGTCGAAAGCGATGAACGACAGCCGCTCGAAAGGCCAGACGTGCCACGGGTTCACCCGGCTGAGCCGCCTGAGCGCCTGTTTCTCGAGCGAAGTGTCTTCGAGCGCGCGACCCATCACCGAGTAGACGATCAGTGCAGCGGCATCGGCTCCGTCCAGTTCCGCCCGGACCACGCTCGCCGGGCTCTCGAGGAAGCCGTGCCGGGCCGCCCGGCCGTATTCGTAGCCGGCCCGGTCGGCGTAACCGAACGCCTCGGCCGCTGCGGCACGGTCACCCTGGCTGGCGAGCAGTACCGCCCGCCACAGCCTCACCGCCGGCAGGTCCGTCTGTCTGTCAAGAAGCGTGAAGTAGTGCAGACTGCGTTCCTCGGCCAAGCCGGCAGTGTTGAGCGACAGCGCTGCCAGGAGTGCCGGGTCGGCGTCATCTTCGCCCCGCAGCACCGCACTGATCGCCTGACGCAGCTGCTGTGAGTAAGGGTCCGCTGCAAGGAGCGGGTCATTCAGTGTCTCAAGCGCAGCCTCGAGCCCACCGATCTGGCCAGCCTGCAGGACAGCCTGGGCCCGCCGGCCGTCAACGCCGTCCAGGTCAAGCTGTTCGACTTGTGGCACCCGCTCCTGGTCAAGGACGCGGCTGATGAGCCCGGTGGTGCGGCGGGCCAGCTGAGTCAGGTCACCGACCGGCGCCTGGACCGTGCGGCTGGCGAGCCCGTCGTGCTGCACCAGCTGAAGCTCCAGTATGTAGAAACCGTCGACCTCACTGATCTCACCGTTGACGGCGAGGTCAGCACCGCTGCCTGACTGCAGCGTCACTGTGGTGCTGAGACTGGCACTGTCGGCATGGAAACCAGCCGGGTTGTAGAATCCACCGGCGACCATGAACGGCGGTACGAGCGTGGGTGCCACCGCCGGACCGAACACTTCATCCTCATGAGCGAGTGCGGTGGCGACAGCATGGGCGACCGCTGTACCGACCTGTGGGTCTTCACTCCTGAACGGGTATACCAGCACGGTTCCGGCTGCCGCTGTTCCCAGCAGGAGCAGCGCGGCCAGCGTATGCCACAGTTTGGCTCTGAACATGCCGGAATGTACCACGGGCCCTGGGCCCGCCACTGCAGTCAGCCGAGCATTTCCTCGAACTCGCTGAGCAGTTCACGTGCCTGCTCCTCGTCGCGGCCCACGACCAGGATCGTGTCCTGTCCCGCGAGCGTGCCGACGATCTCATCGCGCTCGAGCTTGTCGAGGATGAAGGCCACGCCGCTGGCGTGTCCTTCGTCAGTGCGGATGACGATTATGTTTCCGCCGCGGTCAACACCCCGGACGAACATCCGGAAACGCTGGGCCAGTTCGCCCAGCACGTCCTCCTGGGCGGCGAGTGGCGTCGCCCGGTAATGGTGCAGGCCGTTTCCGGCCGGCAGCCGGACGAGCCTCAGCTCATTGACGTCACGGCTGACGGTGGCCTGGGTGACGTGGATGCCTTCTTCCTCAGCCAGGTAACGGGCGATCTCCGCCTGGGTTGAGATGAAACGCTTCTCGACCAGCTCGACGATCTTGCGCTGACGGTACTCTTTGCTCGGCATCACCGTTCACTCACGGAGTGTGATCGCAGCAAACCGGAGCGGCTCAGCCTGCCGCAGCGTCCGCAGCAGGCTGACTGCCGGGTGCAGCGGGTTCCTGCCGGGGCGGGGTGACCGTCCGCCGGATGGCCTCGATACCAGGCACGTCTGTGCCCCAGCGAAGCGGCTTGCCGAGCTCAAGTTCCTTCATCGCGACCGTAACGGTGTTCCTGCTGCCTGGCAGCTCGTCATCCTCCAGCAGCGTGGGGACACCCAGTTTCAGCTGGGCGGCGCGCCGCGCCACGATCATCGACAGCCCGTAGCGTGACTCATCAAGAGTCAGCAGGTTGTCATATCCTTCCTGTGCCATGGCAAATCCTCCAATGATGCCGGCGTCAACGGGACGCCAGAAAAGCCATTATACTTCAGTTTCAGCGGTGTTTACGGCAGTCAGTCAACACGCAGGAACGCCTGCACGTCCTCGTCGGTCAACCGGTGCGCCCGGGCGCGTTCGGCACGCAGGATGCCCTGGAAATCCGCGACAGCCGACGGCAGGTGATCGTTCACGATGACGTAATCGAACTCACGGACCGCGAGAATCTCCTCCCGCGCCCGGGCGAGCCGGCGCTGGATCTTGGTCTCGGAATCCGTCCCCCGTCCGCGCAGCCGCCGTTCCAGTTCAGCCAGGGTGGGCGGTGCGATGAACAGCATGCGTGCCTCAGGCAGCCGCTCCCGGACCTGACGGGCACCGGCGAGTTCGAGCTCGACCAGTACATCCTGCCCCGCTTCAAGCGCTTCTACGACCGGTCCGATCGGTGTGCCGTAGAAATCATCGACGTACTCGGCGTACTCGAGCAGCTCCTCGCGCCGGATGAGCTCGAGGAAATGCTCCCGGCTCACGAAGTGGTAGTTCTGGCCGTCGATCTCCCCTGGCCGCTGCTCGCGGGTGGTGGCTGAGATCGAGTAGTGGATGTCGGGGAAGGCCGGCAGAGCCTCGTGTCTGATGGTGTCCTTGCCGACACCGGAGGCACCGGTCATGACGAAGAGGATTCCGCGTTTAGTCGACACGACCACCGGCGGTCAGGCAGTTGGGGAACTTCTCGGGATCAACAGCTCTCATCACCGGAAATGTACCACGCAGCCGCTCTTGAACACAGGGTCGAAGTGCTACCATTGAGCCCCGGAGTGGGTGACTAGTGGAAACCAGGTACATCTTCATCACGGGCGGGGTCGTGTCCTCCCTCGGAAAGGGCATCGCAACGTCCAGCATGGGTGCGCTGCTCCGGGCCCGATCACACAGCGTCACGGCGGTCAAGATCGACCCGTACATAAACGTTGACGCAGGCACGATGAAACCTTTCGAACACGGCGAGGTGTTCGTTACCGACGACGGGGCCGAGACGGACCTGGATCTCGGCACGTATGAGCGCTTCCTCGACATCGACCTGAGCAGGAACAACTCGATCACGACCGGCCAGGTGTACCTGTCGGTCATCGAACGGGAACGTGCCGGAGATTACCTGTCCCAGACGGTTCAGGTCATCCCGCACGTAACGGATGAGATCAAGGCGCGCATCAGGACAGCCGGCCGGGAAGCAGGGGCTGACATCGTGCTCGTCGAAGTAGGCGGTACGGTCGGGGACATCGAGTCGCTGCCGTTCCTTGAAGCGATCCGCCAGATGCGGTTCGAAGAAGGCCGCAACCGCACGCTGTACCTGCACGTCACCCTGCTGCCTTACCTGGGCAGCAGCGAGGAGTTCAAGACGAAACCGACGCAACATTCGGTCGCGGCACTGCGCGGCTACGGCATCCAGCCGGACGGCCTGATCCTGCGTTCCAGCAGTCCGCTGCCAGCCGATGCCCGGCGCAAGATCGCGCTGTTCACCAACGTTGAGGCCCGGGATGTGTTCAACTCACCGGATGCCGATTACGTTTACGCGTTGCCCGCGCTGCTGGAGCAGCAAGGCATGGGCCGCTTCATGGAGCGCCACCTCGAACTCGGCAAGGTGCAGCCGGACCTGTCGGACTGGCAGGAAGCTGTCGAGATACTGCGGCAGCCCGACCACGAGGTCCGCATCGCGGTCGTCGGCAAGTACACCGCCATGCCGGATGCGTACCTGAGCCTGACCGAGGCGCTGCGGCACGCCGGTATCAGCAACCGCGCCCGGGTGCTGATCGAATGGGTCAGCGCCGAGGAGCTTGAGCGCGCAACCGAACCCGGCGATCTGCTCTCGGGGGTTCACGGGATCGTGATCCCCGGTGGCTTCGGCGAACGTGGTGCCGGCGGCAAGATCCGGGCTGCCGCTTACGCACGCACCCAGGGAGTTCCGTTCCTTGGCATCTGCCTGGGCATGCAGATCGCGGTCATCGAGTTCGCCCGCTCGGTCGCAGGCCTCAGTGGTGCCAACTCCACCGAGTTCGACCCGGAAACGCCGCAGCCGGTCATCGACGTGCTGCCGTCACAGGCGGACAAGCTGGGAACCGGCGGCACCATGCGGCTCGGCCGCTGGCCGATGCGGGTGAAAGACGGCAGCCAGCTGGCGCACATATACGGAACGGACGGGGCCGGGCTCGTGTTCGAGCGGCATCGGCACCGCTTTGAGGTGAACCCGGAGTTCGTGCCGCTGCTGGAGGAAGCCGGCCTGGTCTTCTCCGGCGTCACTCCCGGCCGCGACGGTCACGGTGAGGGACTCATCGAAGCGGTGGAACTGCCCGGCCACCCGTTCTTCATCGGGCTGCAGTCTCACCCTGAGCTGCGCTCGCGGCTGCTGCGTCCCAGCCCGCCGTTCCGCAGCTTCGTGTCGGCCGCCCTCAAGCAGGCGGCAGGAGAAGAAGCTTGACGCGGCGTCCGCTCGTCATCGGACTGGCCGGAGGTACCGGCTCAGGCAAGACCACCATCGCAGCTGCCCTGGTCACGGCAAGTGCCGAGCAGGCAGTCATCCTGCCGCAGGACGCTTACTACCGGTCCCACCCGGACCTTCCGTTCGAGCAGCGGGAACTGATCAACTACGACGAACCGGCTGCCTTCGACACCCGCCTGCTGCGTGAACACCTGCTGGCCCTGATGCGCTCCGAGCATATCGAGCGGCCCGTGTACGACTTCGGCAACCACGTCCGCTCAGCTGAAACCGTCCTGGTGCAGAGCCGGGCGATCATCGTGCTCGAAGGCATCCTCACCCTGCATGAACCGGCACTCCGCGAACTGATGGACGTGAAGGTGTTCGTTGACGCTCCCGCCGATGAGCGGTTCATCCGCCGGTTGCAGCGGGACGTGCAGGAACGCCGCCGCACGGCGGACAGCGTGATCAGTCAGTACCGGACGACCGTCAGGCCGATGCATGACCTGTACGTGGAACCGAGCAAACAGCATGCGGACCTGATCGTCCCGGAAGGCGGCCGGAACGAAGTCGCCATCCGGGTACTGACCGCCTTCGTGCGTGACTGGCTGAAAGGGGCAGGATCCTGAGAAGCTTCCTCCAGGCCGTACTGTGGACCGTGGTTGTGCTCAGCCTCATCCCCGCTTCACTGCTGGTGAGCCGGCGCGTCGCTGCCGAGGGGAGCGAGGTGACCGTCACGATGCTGATGGACGGCGAGGCACTCAACGAACAGGCTGCCCTGCTGGGCCGTGACCCGTTCAGCCTCGCACTGGAGTACCAGCAGGTGGGACTGAACGGCATCATCCTGTACGAGGACACCCCGGAGACGCTGGCGGACAAGGGGCGGATCATCGCCCTGGACGGCCGGCAGTTCAACGCGATGGTGCTCCTCGCCGGACTCGAGGACGCTCCGGTGCTGCCGGAACGCTCGACGGTGCTGAGCGAACTCGAGCCGGACGCCCTGACGCCACTGCTGCGCAAGAGCGCCACAGTTCCGGAACAGTTCAGCCTGCTCGGCCGGGACTGGTACTGGTTCAGTGGCGACAGCCTGGAGACCAGGCCCGCGGGCCCCGACCAGGAAGAACTCAGGCGCTACGCTGCCGCCGGTTTCGACATCGCCTGGCGGCCCCGCAACTTCCCCGGTCTGACCGACCCCGGAGCGGACTTCCCTGAAGAAGCGAACTACCTGATCCACTACGGACTCGAGCTCGCCGGCAACCCCGACGCGCTGCCCCAACTGGTCGAAGCGTCCCAGTCATACATCACCGGGATCATCGAGGGAACCGAACAGGCCGGTATGGACGAGGTGGTCGACGACATCCCGACCGTCCGCCTGCTGAGCTTCAGCCAGGAACACGTGAACCGCGGTCTGGATGCCGAGGAGATCAGTCCGAAGTACGCCCTGGCCGCCAGTGAACGCGGCATCCGTATCATGTACCTGCGGCCCTGGACTGAAGAGCACATGGGCAACATGTACGACAACACTGCAGCGATGGTCGGCATGGTGCGTGAGCAGCTGGAGGCGGAGGGTTTCACGATCGGGCCACTGGACCTCGAGCCGGTCGACTACGAACCGTCGCTGCTGCTGCGCAGCCTGAGCGGCCTGGGCGTAGTGGCTGGCCTGGGGCTGCTGGGACTGGCTTATCCCGGCATCTGGGCCGGCATCGTGGCCCTGGCAGTGGCGCTGCTGTGCGTTGCCGCTGCGGGTCTGTACTGGTCTGCCCTGGCGCTGGCCGCGGCCCTGGTTTTCCCGGTACTCGGCTACGTGTACCTGCGCGAGAACATCGCGAGCCTGTTCCTTGTCACCCTCATCTCACTCGCCGGTGCGGTGCTGCTTGCCGCCACGGGCAGTGAGTTCGCGACGATGATGGCCATCACCCCGTTCCAGGGGGTAGCCGCCACCCTGGTCGTGCCGCCGGCACTTTACGTGTTCCAGTACGCGCTGCGTTACCGGAGGCCGGTCCAGTGGGTACGGGACTTCGCGGGTCAGCCGCTGACCATCGGGCTGGTGGCGCTGCTGCTGATCGTCGGAGCCGCAGCGGGACTCATCCTGCTGCGCCGGGGGAACTTCCCGATCATCGGTGCGAGTGAGGCGGAACTCGCCCTGCGCGCCTGGCTGAACGAGCTGTTCGTCAGGCCACGCTTCAAGGAGCTCGTCGGTCATGCCCTCGCTGTGGTCGGACTGCTGGTGCGCAGCCTGCCTGTCTGGCTGCGCGCCGGCCTGCTCACTGCCGGTGTGGTGGCCCAGGCGACCATCCTCAACTCGTTCAGCCATTACCACACCCCGCTCGTCATCTCGTTGCAGCGCACGGTGATCGCGCTGGTGCTCGGGTTCCTCGTGGGCCTGCTGCTCAGTGCCGTGACTGCCTGGGCTGCCGGAGCATGGCAGCGCTGGCTCGGCTCAGCCGCACGGTTCGACGACAGGAAACGCTGAATGCGGGTACTCATCTCCGGCTACTACGGCTACGGCAACTTCGGCGACGAGGCCCTGCTGGCCGGTCTGCTCAGCCTCATCAGGGAGCTCGGGGCCGAGCCGCTGGTCCTGAGCGGACAGCCGGAACGGACCCGGGCCGAGCATGGCGTCGAGGCAGTGCACCGCTACCGCGGCCTGCCCGGCGCGCTGCGACGCGCCGACGCCCTCATCTCCGGTGGAGGTGGTCTTTTGCAGGACGCCAGCAGTTCACGCAGCCTGAGCTATTACCTGGGTGTCCTGCGGCTGGCGCGGCTCGCAGGGCTCAGGACGATGGTGTACGGCCAGTCGATCGGACCGCTCAGCAGCGCTGGTCTGCGCCGGGTCGGCCGGGTGCTGCGGCCGATCCCGGTGGCAGTCCGTGACACCATCAGCAGCGAACTGCTGGCTCCGCTCGGAGTGCAGGCCGAGCTCACTGCCGACCCGGCGCTGCTGCTTGAGCCCGGAGATGCACAGCCCGTAGATGTGCTGCTCATCCCACGCTCGCCTTACCGCGGCTTCAGTCAGGACCTGCTCGCTGCCGGTGAGGAAGCCCTGGCCAGCGGGCTGAGCGTGGGCGTCATGGCGATCCAGCCGGAGGAAGACGCGCCCGAGGTCGGTTTCCTCCTGGAGAGGCTCGGGGCGGCCCGCCCGATCCAGGCCGGTTCGTACGCGGAGGCGCTGGCCGCATGTGCTGCGGCGTCGCTGGTGCTCTCGGTGCGGCTGCACGGTCTGGTGTTCGCTGCCGCTGCCGGCCGTCCGCATGCCGGGCTCATCTACGATCCGAAGGTCAGGGGTTTCCTGGAACGTTCCGGCGGAGTGAGTTTCGCTGATCCGGTGGACCGGCTGGCGCTGGTGAGCCTGATCCACGACCCGCCGGAAGTGGACGAGACACGTCTCAGTGCACTCCGCTTGAATGCCCGCCAGGGCGGGAAGTGGCTGGCCCGCCAGCTGCAGGGAACCGGATTGTGAAGCGGCGGATCCTGCTCCTCACGCTGCTCTGCGGGTTCACCTTCGCCCAGGAGGAGTTCAGTCAGCTTGAGGACATGCTGGCGCGCGGCCTGTACAACTCTGCAGCGCTGGTAGCCGGACCGGCGCTGGTCGAGGCTTACCCCGAGGACAGGCGTGCTTTCGAGCTGTACGCGCGAGCGCTGCTGCTGAGCGGGGACGCAGAAGCTGCCGCTGATGCTTACGGCGCCATGCTGCAGCTCGGTGAACCCGAACCCGTAACCGCCTCAGAGAAACACCTGGCAGGCCTGATCATGGCCGGACGCGGTGACCCGGCTGCGGCAGCTGAACTGCTGGAGGCGGCGTTCCGGGAGAGCGGCGAATACCGCTACGCCATGGACTGGGGCCGGATCGCCTGGGAGGCAGCTGATTTCAGCGCAGCTGAAGCCGCCTACCTGGAAGCGACAGCCACGGAGCGTGGCAGCCGCGAACCATGGCCGCAACTGGACCTGGGCAGGCTGTACCTGTTCTCCGACCGGCTCCAGGAGGCAGCGGAAGCGTTCGAACAGGCGATCAGCATCTACGAGGCTTTCGATACCGGCAGCAACCTGCCCTCACCGGCTTACGTCGAAGCGTTCTTCCGCCTCGGCCAGGTCAGGGAGAGACAGTACGCTCTTGAGAACGACCCGGCACTGCTGCAGCAGGCAGCTGACAACTACCGCAATGCGCTGATCGGGGACCCGAATTACGGTCCGGCGCAGGCTGCGCTTGAGCGGCTGGCTGACAGCGCTCCGTGAAGTATCAGTGGCGCGATCGCCGGTTGCGGCCGAACTCCTGCAGCACGAACTGACCGAGCCGGTCCGCGGAAGTCAGGTATGAGCGGCCCCCGGTCATCTCCGTCATGCGCCTCACGAAAGCGAGGAGCGCAGGGTCCCTCGCCAGCATGAACGTGTTGATGGTGATGCCGTGCTTCCGGCAGGCGGCGACCTCGGCAAGCGTCTGCTGCAGCACCAGCGCATCCTGGCCGTAGGCGTTCTTGTATATGCGTCCACCCGGCATCGTGATCGCCGTGGGTTTCCCGTCCGTGATCATGATTATCTGCCGGCTGGCGGACGACTGACGCTGCAGCAGCCGGCGCGCCAGCCTGATGCCTTCAGCCGTGTTCGTGTGGAACGGACCGACCTGCATGCCAGCCAGCTGTGGCAGACTCACTTCCTCGGCTGAGTCATGGAACAGCACGAAACGCAGGAAATCGCCGCGGAACTGGTTGCGGATCAGCTGGGCGAGGGCCAGTGCGACCTTCTTGCCGGGCGTGAAACGGTCCTCGCCGTACAGGATCATCGAGTGGCTGCAGTCCAGCATCAGCACGGTGGCTGCGTTAGTCTGCAGCTCGCTTTCCTGGACGTGCAGGTCTTCCTGAGCGATGGTGATCTGCCCGCCGGCTGTCAGGCCGGAGCGCACTGCGCTGCGAAGTGTCTCACCGGCATCAATGCTGAGCGTGTCGCCATATTCGTACGGGCGGCTGGAGGAAGTGCCTTCGACCCCGGGACCCGTCTGCCTCGCCCGGTGGCTGCCGCTGAAGCGTCCGGCGCCCGGACCCATGATGCTGCGCAGTGCACTGTGCGACAGGTGGTTGACCGCCCGGGCTGTCAGCTCGAACAGCTGCGGTTCACCATCGCCGCCTGAACCGGCCAGATGTCCGAAGCGCACGTAGCCGGCCTCTGCCAGCCGCTGGGCCAGCCGGCGGGTCAGCTCACCGAGCCGCGTGTCTCGCCAGTCAGCTGAATCAAGGGCCTCGTCGAACAGTTCCCGGTCTACCAGTTCACCCTCAGCCAGCGCGGCGGCGATGGCGACCAGCAGGTCTTCGTAGTCACGGCCGGCATCCGGGTCAGGATCGAACGGGTTGTTGTTGAAACCGGATTCCAGCAGGAAGTCCTGGAGGTGGGACAACAGCTCGTCCAGGTCGACCTCTTCGGCTGGACCCTCGTACTTGCTGTAGCGGACCCGGCGCACCGCCGCCGCTCAGTTCCAGCTGCGCCGGGCCGCAGGCGGCGCTGCTTCAGGTTCCGCGGCCAGGAAGCCGTGTTCCTCACTCCGGCCGATCAGCTTCTGGGCGGTCAGCCCCTCCAGCACGAACTCAGCCGCAGCCGCCAGCAGCTCGCGGCCTTCCTCGTTCTGCAGGCCGCGCGCGGCCTGCAGCAGACCGGGTACGGTGGCGAGCAGTTCAGTCAGGGCCGGCGTAGCTACATCTGAAGGCAGCCTGAACACGTTGCCGGCCTCGAACCAGTCGACCGTCTCCGTGGTGGTGGCGGCCGGTACCCGGCTGCTGAACACCCGGCCGATGGCCCGGACGATGATGTCGGCAGCCACCGCCTCGGCGCCGCGCAGCTCCCCTTCGTAGTCGAGCTCGAGCCTGCCGGTCACCGCCGGCAGGCCTGAGCGGATGTCAGTCACCCGAACGACCGGCTGGTCCTCATCGAGCAGCAGGGCCCGTCGTTCCGCCGCGGAAACCGCCAGTTCGAGCAGGCTGATCGGCAGGCGCTGCGAGACCCCGGATTCCGCATCGATGCGGCTGTCATCCCGTGCCTCGAAGGCGACGCGCTCGACGGTCTCGCGGATGAAATCCGGGATGAGTACCGGCTGGTCCTGGCGCTCGGTCCACGCTTCGCTGGCGGTGATGGCAATCCCCTGTTCGACCGTTGCCGGGTAGTGGGTGCGGATCTCAGAGCCGATGCGGTCTTTCAGCGGGGTGATGATCTTGCCCCGGGCCGTGTAATCCTCGGGGTTGGCGCTGAACACCAGCAGCAGGTCAAGCGGCAGGCGGACCGGGTAGCCGCGGATCTGCACGTCGCCTTCCTGCAGGATGTTGAACAGTGCCACCTGTACCTTGCCGGCCAGGTCAGGCAGCTCGTTCATCGCGAAGATGCCCCGGTTCGCCCGCGGCAACAGACCGTAATGGATGGCGCGTTCATCGCCCAGACGGCTGCCCAGGCTGGCAGCCCGGATCGGATCGAGGTCCCCGACCAAATCGGCCACCGTCACATCCGGGGTGGCGAGCTTCTCGATGTAACGCTCGGTCCGGCTGAGCCAGGCTATCTCGGCCTCATCGCCCTGGCTGGCGACCAGCTCACGGCCAGCAGCGCTGAGCGGCCGGAACGGGTCGTCATTGAGCTCGGTACCGGCCAGCACAGGGATGTACTCATCCAGCAGGAAGACGAGGCTGCGCAGCAGGCGCGTCTTGGCCTGGCCCCGCAAACCGAGCAAGATGAAGTCCTGCTGCGACAGGAGCGCGTTGGTGACAGCCGGGATGACGGTGTCACCGAAACCCTGCACCCCGGGGAACAGTTCCTCGCCGTCGCGCAGCCGCTGCCGTACGTTGGCGCGCAGCTCCTGACGTACAGTCCGGCCCTTGAGCTTCTCCCAGCGGCTGCCGCGGAGTTCGCCCAGGGTCCGGGGCAGGTTCATGTCCGGCCCCGACCAGGGGTGGATACGCTGAACAGTTCGATCATGCCCAGATGCTAGCACCGGCTCCGTCCGGTCACGGCTGAACAAGCCACTATTGCCGGGGTGTTCCGGGCTTTGCTCCTGACCGGGGGGAGCGAAGCAGCTGCAGCCCGACAGTGCTTGCTGGTAATCTCAGTAAGTGCAACCGATTCGGACAGCCGAGATAATCTCCGTCGGTACCGAGCTTCTGCTCGGCGAGACCGTGGACACGAACAGTGCCTTCCTGGCCGCCGAGCTGGCGACAGCGGGGATCGACACCTACTGGGCGCTGCGGGTAGGCGACAACCTGGAACGGCTGAAGCTCGCCCTCAGCGGCGCGCTGGAGCGCAGCGACCTGGTGCTGCTCACCGGCGGGCTCGGCCCGACTGACGACGATCTGACCCGGGAAGCGATCGCGGCGGTCATGGGTGAGACCCCGGAGATCGACGCGGAACTGGAAGCGTGGCTGCGGGGACGGTTCAGCTCCCTCGGCCGTGAGATGCCCGAACGCAACCTCAAGCAGGCGTGGCTCATCCCGTCTGCCGAAGCGCTTCCCAACCCGGGTGGAACGGCGCCGGGCTGGCTCGTGACCCACACTGCCGGCGACCGCACCCGGCTCATCGTCGCCCTGCCGGGGCCACCGCGTGAGCTGTACGCCATGTGGCGCGATCACGCCCTGCCGCGCCTGCAGCTGAGCGGCTCCGACCTGTACCGGTTGACTCTGAAGACGACCGGCATCGGTGAATCACACCTCGCGGACCTCCTCGGAGACCTGCTGAATGAAGCCAACCCGTCGGTCGCCACCTACGCACGCGCTGACGGGGTACACGTGCGCGTGGCCGCCAAGGACGACAGCAGGGCCAGGGCCGAGAACCGGGCCCAGCCGGTGGTCGCCAGGCTGCGCAGCCTGCTGGGCGACCATGTGTGGGGCAGCGACGAAGACGAACTCAACGAACTGATCGCCTCCACTCTGAGGCAGCGCGGGCTGACGCTCGCCAGTGCCGAAGGACCGAGCGGAGGACTGCTGATGGAGACGCTGGCGGCGGCACCGGACGCACTCAGCGCCTACCGTGGCGGCGTGTTAGCATGGGCAGCGCAGGCGATGGGAATACTCGGTATGCCTCGGCCAGCCGAACAGGGGCACTCGGGAGAAGAGCTCGCTGGCCTGATGGCCGATGCGGCCCGGGAGACCTTCACTGCGGACTTCGGTCTGGCCACGTTTGCCTGGGGCCGGGCCGGTCGTCCAGGCGAACAGGCAGGTGTCTCTGAGGTATTCATCGCCCTGACCGGTGGCACAACCCCTACCTTCAGGCGCCTTGAAATCCCCGCCAGCGACGCAGCCTGGCAGCGCGAACGAATGACGGTCGCTGCACTGCACCTCACCTGGGCGTACCTCCGCCGTTCAGCGCCTGCTGAGCAGTAACAAATACGGTTCCAGCGCCTGAGCAGGGCGCCGGAACGGAGGCCGCCATGAACATTGTGAACACTGATAACAAGGCAGGAGACGAACGAAAACCCCAGCAGACTGACGCAGGTAACGCATGAACTGGCTGCTGTGGCTGCTGCTGGTCATCGCAGCTGCGGCTGCCGCCTGGTACCTCGGCCGGCAGGGAGTCAGCCAGCGCGACCGTGCCCAGCAGGAAGCCGCCAGACGCGAAGCCGAGGAGATCCTCGCCCGGGCCGAGGCGGACGCGCGGCGCACGCTCGAGAACGCCGAGCTGGAAGGCCGGCAGCTCCTCGAACGCGAACGCCTGCGCATAACCGAGGAAGAGCAGCGAAGCCGCCAGGAGCGTGAGCAGGAACTCGCCCGGCTGCGCGAGCAGATCGAGACGGAAGCCGAACGCAGCCGCCAGGACATCCAGCGCGAACGCAGTGACCTGCGCGAGGTCCGGGAAGAACTGCGGCGCGACCGCGAGAAGCTCGAACAGAACGAGGAGCGCCTCAACCGGCGTGGTGAGCAGCAGGACGCGCGTGCCACGCGGCTCGATGAAGCCGAAAGCCGGCTCGATGCCGCTGCCGAGCGGCTCCGGGAACGCGAACAGGAGCTGGACGAAAGCCTGAAGCAGGTCGAGCGCGAGCTGTTCGAAGTCGCCCAGCTGACAAGGGAACAGGCCACCGAGCAGATCCTCGCCCAGCTTGACCGCGAACTGGAACGCGAGAAAGCAGCGCGGGTGCGGGCCAGCATCGAACAGGCCGACAGCGAGGCACGTCACCGCAGCTTCGACATCATCGCCCAGGCTATCCAGCGCAGTGCTTCAGAGGTGTCCGCAGCGATCTCCGTCTCGGTAGTGCCGATCCCGAGCGACGCGATGAAAGGCCGGATCATCGGCCGCGAAGGCCGCAACATCCGGGCGTTCGAGAGCCTGACCGGCGTCGACCTCATCATCGATGACACGCCCGAAGCGGTGCTGCTCTCGAGTTTCAACCCGCTCAGGCGTGAGGTCGCCAAGCTGGCGCTGAGCGAACTGGTGAGCGACGGACGCATCCACCCGGCCCGCATCGAGGAAGTCGTGGCCCGGGCCCAGCAGGACATGCAGAACTACATCCGCGACCGCGGCGACGAGGCCGCCCTCGAGGCGAACGTGGTCGGCATCAAACCGGGCATGCTGCAG
>Ga0209487_1002072_pt1 | contig 16517 bp, 16 predicted proteins | sample Poulit2012_FD_187524 | JGI IMG/M metagenome (GOLD analysis project Ga0209487, IMG submission 187524) | Agricultural soil microbial communities from Georgia to study Nitrogen management - Poultry litter 2012 (SPAdes) (version 2) | ecosystem: Environmental > Terrestrial > Soil > Agricultural land...
GAAGGAGTCTCGATGACCCTCAACGGCACCCTCCACCTGCATCCCGCCCACCGCGTGGGCCCGGTGCGCCGGCGCACCTTCGGCAGCTTCGTCGAGCACATGGCGCGTTGCGTGTACACCGGCATCTACGAACCGGACCATCCCTCGGCCGACGAGCACGGCCTGCGCACCGACGTCCTGGAGCTCACCCGCGCGCTGGGCGTGAGTTCGGTGCGCTATCCCGGCGGGAATTTCGTCTCCGGATACCGGTGGGAGGACGGCGTCGGCCCCGCCGGGCGAAGGCCCCGCCGTCCGGACCTGGCCTGGCATTCCACCGAGACCAATGCCTTCGGTCTCGACGAGTTCATGATCTGGGCACGGAAGGCGGGGGTCGAGCCGATGTATGCCGTCAACCTCGGCACCCGCGGGGTCCAGGAGGCCCTGGACGTGCTGGAGTACGCGAACGCTCCGGTCGGCACCGCACTCGCCGACCAGCGGGCGGCGAACGGCCACCCCGACCCCCATGGCATCCGTATGTGGTGCCTGGGCAACGAGATGGACGGTCCCTGGCAGATCGGCCACCGTCCCGCCGCGGAGTACGGTCAGCTGGCCGCCGAGACCGCGCGGGCCATGCGCCGGGCGCACCCCGATCTCGAGCTCGTGGCCTGCGGCTCCTCACACTCCTCGATGCCCACCTTCCCGGCCTGGGAGCAGGCGGTGCTGGAGGCCGGGTACGAGGCGTTCGACATGGTCTCGGCGCATGTGTACTACCGCGAGGAGGAGGGCGATCAGGCCTCCTACCTCGCATCGGCCGACGACATGGATGCCTACATCGAGGACGTCGCGGCCACCTGCGACCACGTGCGGGCACTGGGCGGGCACGACAAGCGCATCATGATCAGCTTCGACGAGTGGAACGTGACCACCAATGGCCACGGCGATCCCGGCACGGAACCCAGCGGTGAGGACTGGCCCGTCGCACCCCGCTTCGCGGAATCGACCTACACCGCGCAGGACGCAGTCGTGGTGGGGTCGCTGCTGATCAGCCTCCTGCGCCACACCGATCGTGTCGCCTCGGCCTCACAGGCTCAGCTGGTCAATGTGCTCGGCCCGATCCGCACCTCCCCCGACGGTCCCGCCTGGCGGCAGACCATCTTCCACCCCTTCGCCCTGACCTCCCGGCACGCGGCCGGACAGGTGCTGCGCACACAGGTCGACTCCCCCACCTACGAGAACCCGAGATTCGGCCGCAGCAAGGTCCTGGACTCGGTGGTGACCTGGGACGAAGAGGCCGGACAGCTGGTGGTGTTCGCCGTCAGCCGCTCCCGGACCGAGCCCCTCGCACTGTCCGTGCCGCTGGCCGGCTTCGGTCCGCTCGAGGTCACCGAGGCGGTGATGCTCCACGAGGACGATCCCTACACGGTCAACACCGCCGAGGACCCCGACCGGGTGGTGCCCCGCCCGCTCGAGGGGGTGCACCTGGCGGCCGACGACGCGGGCACCGACGGTCCTGCCACCCTGACCGCGACCCTGCCCCCGATCAGCTGGGCGATGATCCGGCTGCACACCGCCTCCTGACCCGACCCCACCTGGAAAGCGACGGATCGACAATGCGACGACGCACGATGACCACCGCCCTGACCGCAGCACTGACCACGTCCGTGGCCGCCCCCGCGCTGGCGGACGACGCCGGGGGTCCGGATGCCTCCGGCGATCCCCGTCGGCCCGGAGGACCGCCGGGACCCGAGGATCGACCACCCCAGCTGCTGTTCGACGGCACCGGCCTGTACCCGCGCGTGGTCCGCCTGGCCCACAACGCCGAGGCCAACGACCGTCTGCTGGCCTCCGTGGTCTCCTTCGACGGGCCCTCCGGCTTCGGCAGCATCTGGGAATCCACCGACGACGGCGCCACCTTCTCGCAGATCAGCACCGTGCTCGACGAGGCCACGGAGACCGGCGAGGGATTGTGCTGCGCCACCTTGTTCGAGCTGCCGCGCGCGGTGGGGGACCTGCCGGAGGGGACCCTGCTGTGGAGCGCCTCGGTCGGCCAGGACGAGGGAGAGGACCGTCGGATGTCGATCCGGATCTGGGCGAGCACGGATGTGGGCCGCAGCTGGGAGCGCATCGCGATCACGGCGGTCGCCGAGAACGAGGGCGGCCTCTGGGAGCCGGAGTTCGCCGTCGCCGACGACGGTGAACTGGTGCTCTGGTTCTGCGACGAGACCGACGGCGAGAACCACTCCCAGCGGATCGTGCAGCAGACCTCGACCGACGCCCTGACCTGGACGGACCCCGTGCCGATCATCGAGCTCGAGGATCCGACGGCGCGGCCGGGGATGCCCAACGTGCGCAGGTTGCGCACCGGCCGCTGGGCGATGACCTACGAGATCTGCGGACCACAGGACCACTGCCGCAGTTACGTGCGCACCTCCGACGACCCACGCGAATGGGGCCCGGCGACCTCCCGGGATCGCGTGATCCGGGCCGTCGACGGCACCGAGCCGCGTCACACCCCCACGCTCCTGGTCGACGAGGACGGGTCCGTGCTGCTCGGGGCGCAGATGCACTACACCGCCGACGGCGAGCTCTCCGAGCACAACGGTCAGGTGGTGCTGCGCGCCCGCAACCGCTCCCTGGAGGGCCGGATCCGGTGGGTCGTGGAGACCGCGCCGGTGCCGGTCCAGGACCCCTGGGACAACTACTGCCCCAACTACTCGCCGACCTTCGTGCGCACCGACTCCGGCCACCTGCTGGAGATCACCACGGCGCCGACCGATGAGGGCGTGTGCCGGCCCTGGTACGGCTCGCTGGGATGACCACCGGGTACGGCTCGCTGCGCTGACCACCGGGCGGGCCCGCCTCACTCATCAGCAGGGATCGGGACTGCCGGGGCGGCGTGAAGCCGGTCCGCGAGCCTGGGCCGGAGAAGGGACCAACAGATGGCCGCAGCACCGACGTAGACGGCAGCGGTGACATGGAAAACCAGGGTGTAGGCCTGGATGCCGGTAGCCGTCGCCGCGACAGTGCCGAGCACGGCGAGACCGAACGCACCACCCACCTGTTGAGCGGCGTTGACCGTGGCCGAAGCTATCCCCGCGTCCTGCTCCGCGACGCCGCTGGTAGCAGTGCTCATAGCTGGAGCGACCGTGAACCCGGCGGCGAGTCCGATCAGCACCATCGCGGGAAGGACGTGTCCGGCATAGCCCGATGCCGGGGTGAGCTGTGCGAGCCAGAGCATGCCGAGCGCCCCGCAGATCGGGCCGACGGTCAGCAGCACTCGCGGGCCGAACCTCGGCAGTAATCTGCCGGTGACGGTCTTCGCCACCACCACGATGGTGAGGGCGAGGGGAAGGAAGGCGAGCCCGGTTGCTAGGGGGCTCAGCCCGCGAACGTCCTGGAGGTAGTAGGTCAGGAACAGGAACACCGCGAACAGGCCGAGGGAGTTGAACCCGATCGCCAGATAGGACCCGCCGCGGATGCGGTCGGCGAGGATGTGCAAGGGCAGCAGCGGGCTCTCGGTTCGCGACTCGATCAGGACGAAACCGCCCAGCAGGACGATGGCCGCGAACAGGGTTCCTGCGGTGCGCACGTCTGTCCATCCGTCTCGTCCGGCGTTGGAGAGCCCGAGGATCAGCAGGAAGAGACCGCTGGAGGCGGTGGCGGCACCAGCGAGGTCGAGGCGGGCGCCTCGGCGTGAGCGAACGGAATGCGTCAGGAGCATCGCACCGGCGACGACCGTGGGCACCGCGAACGCGAGATTGACGTACAGCGTCCAGCGCCAGGAGAGCACCTCGGTCAGGCCCCCTCCCAGCAACAGCCCGATCGACGAGCCCGAGACCGCGACGGCACCGAAGATGCCGAAGGCCTTGCCGCGCTCCACGGCCCCGGTGAAGGTCGTGGTCAGCAGCGCGAGAGCCGCTGGGGCGAGCAGCGCCCCGAAGCTCCCTTGGATCGTTCGGGCGATGACGAGCATCCCGAAGGACTGTGCGGCGCCGCCGAGGGCCGACGCCGCTGCGAACCCGACCAGGCCGGTGAGCAGCGACCTCTTCGGACCGAACAGATCAGTGAGACGACCACCGAGCAGCAACAGGGAGCCGAAGGCGAGCGCGTAGGAGGTCACGACCCATTCCCGCGACGCGTTGGTGAAGCCGAGGTCGCTCTGCATGGAGGGGAGGGCGACATTAACGATTGAGATATCCAGAACCACCATGAGCTGAGCCGTGCTGATCATGGCGAGCACGGGCCACTGCTTGGCACTTCCGGTCAGTCTGTAGAACATGCCCACCGTTGTAGCACACCACCATTGGCTTACACCACGGTGGTAGAGTATCTGGCATGAGTTCGCGCCCGGAAGCCCTGTTGTCCCTGCCGTCCTATCTCGCCGGTCAGCTGGCTAAGATCGGGCGAGCCTCGGTGAAGGCAGCGCTTGCACCCCATGACCTCGCGCTTCCGCAGTACGCGATTCTGACGGCGCTCGACGAGTTCGGCCCCTGCTCCCAACAGGAACTGGCACATCGCCTCGAACTCGACAAGAGCAATGTCGTCAAACTGCTCGATGGTCTCGAGGAGCGCACACTTGTCGAACGCAGTCCGTCTCCGATCGACCGCCGCCGGCACGGTGTATCGATCACGAACGCCGGCCGCAAGGTCACCCAGACGATCGCCCTCGAGCCGGGGGGCCGAGAAGGCGACGTGCTCGAGGTGCTCTCGGAGTCCGAACGTGTTCAGCTTCTCGCGTTGATGCGTCGGGTCATCGACGACCACGATGCCCAGCGCTCGTCCTGACGTCCGCACGTAGCCTCGCACTGCTCGACGCAGGGCGGGCGGCTCTGCCACCGCCGGCCTGCCGCCCAGCCCCCTCTGACTCCTGGAAGGCGTGGAGGTGGTCCGTGCCTACCCGTTCACCATGCCGTGTGAGGCACCCTCGGCTCAGGCCTCCAGCAGCGGCCGGATCTCCCGCGCCCACTCGGCCACGGCATCGAGATCGCGGAAGTCCCCGGTGGGGGTCCGCATGGACTTCAGCAGCACCCGTTCGTGCAGCGGGATCCTGTCCATCAGCACCCAGCCGGGGAAGTTCTTCACCGCGACCGGGGAGAAGCCGATGTCGTCGAGGAAGGCGTCGGTCGCCTTCTGCCTGCCGCCCTTGGCGGGGTCGGCGGCGGAGCCGGAGCAGGTGAAGAAGGCCAGGGGCCGCTCGAGCAGGGCGGCGCGGTGGTCCCTGGCCCACTGCGCGGCGGTCTTCTCGATCGATTCGATGCGGATGCCCGAGCCCAGCACCACCGCGTCGTAGGCGGAGGGGTCGGGTTCGGTGGTCACGTCGACCAGCTCGGCCGGCGTGCCGGCCTCGGTCAGCGTCGCCACGATGGTCTCGGCGAGGGTCGTCGTGGCTCCGGAGTGGGTCGCGTAGGCGACGAGAACGGTCATGGGTTCATGGTCGCACCGTCGGCCCCGCCCGCAGCGGGACCGATGGCCCGCGGGGCCACGGGTCGCTCAACCGATGAGACCCAGCAGTTCGATGCCCTGGACCGCGGCCACCCCGGCCACGATGCACCACCCGAGAGTGGCGCCACCGATCCACAGGAACGCGGGCCACGCTCTCGCCCCGGCTGCCACGGCGACGATCGCGGAGAGCTGGGTGCCGACGCCCAGCGGGCCGACCAGCGCGAGCAGGGGCAGTCCGCCGCGGTTCATGATGCGTTCGACGCGGGAGCGCCGCTTCTGCGCCGTGGCTGCTCTGCGCGCCTCGGCCTCGGGGTCATCGGCCTTCCCGGTCGCCTGCCGGCGTCGCCGCCTCCAGGCGGACCACTTCTGTCTCACCCATTCCCAGGCGAAGGCCGCGACAGCGACCGTGAGCAGGTTGCCGGCGGCCCCGGCGAGGATGACGGGCGCGACCGGCAGGCCGGCGATGATCCCGGCGGGGATGACGACCACGGCCTCGAGCCAGGGGATGGCGCCACCGAGGAACACGCCCAGCAGGCCCCAGAGATCAGCTGCGTTCACCGGTTCCTCCGAACAGATCTGGTCACGACGGATCCGGCGCCACCTGCCGCAGCTGCTCAAGCGTCCCGCCCATGACCTCGGCGGCGTGCTCGGTGATCATCGCGATCGGCCAGTCCCACCAGCGTAGCTCAGGCAACATCTGCACGTCCTCGGCGTCGACTCTGGTACGGATCATGCGGGGCCCGGATCGGGGATGGCGCTCATCGGTCCTCCTCCTCCGAGAGGGGGTCGGCGGACCATCGGCCACGCGCGGTCAGCGGCTGATCAGCACAGACTGCTGCCGTGGCGGTCAGCGGATCAGGCGGCGCTCGCGGGCCACGCGGATCGCGGCAGTGCGACTGTCGACGCCGAGCTTGTCGTACAGGTGCACCAGGTGGGTCTTGACGGTCGACTCGGAAATGAACAGGCGCTTGGCGACCTCGCGGTTGGTGGCACCGGTGGCCAGGGCCTCGAGGATCTCGCTCTCCCGGGGGGACAGGGCGCTGTGCGGGGAGGTCATCCGACGCACCAGCCTCTGCTGCACCTCGGGGGACAGGATGCTGCGCCCGGCGGCGGCCTCGGAGACGGCGTCGATCAGGGCCTCGGTGGGCGAATCCTTGAGCACATAGCCGGTGGCGCCGGCCTCGAGCGCGCCGACGATGTCGGCCTCCGCGTCGAAGGTGGTCACCGCGAGCACCTGCACGCCTGGATGGCGCTCGCGCAGGGTGCGCGTGGTCTCGATGCCGCCGATCCCGTCCCCGAGGTTCAGGTCCATCAGCACCAGGTCCGGCAGGCCCGGGGAGGAGGCGGCGAGCTCGTCGAGCACGCGCAGCGCCTCGTCGCCGGTGCCGACCTCGGCGATCACCTCGATCCCCTCGTCGGCCTCCAGCAGGGCGCGCAGCCCGGCCCGGACCACCGGGTGGTCGTCGACCATCATGATCCGGTTGCTCATCCTGCCACCTCCTGCGGGCCGGTCGGCAGGCTGATGCCGACGGTGGTGCCCTCCCCGGGGGCCGAGTCGATCGCCACGGTACCGCCCGCCCGGGACATCCGGGAGCGCAGCAACCGCAGGCCGTCCCCGCCCTCGCGGCCGCTGGTCGGGGCCGACGGATCGAATCCGCGCCCGTCGTCGACCACGTCCAGGCTCACCCGGTCCGGCCACCAGGCCAGGGTGAGAACGCAGCGCTGCGCCTCGGCGTGCCGCTGCACGTTGGCGACCAGCGACTGGGCGGCGCGGTGCAGCGTCTCCACCGACTGGGGGTCGAGCTCGCGCGGGGTGCCGTCGATGCGCAGCTCCAGGTCGGGGGGCGTTCCCAGCTGCTGCGCCCGGGAGATCACCGAGCGCAGCGCCTGTTCGAGGGTGGTCTGCGGCGCTCTATCGGTGAGGTCGCGCACCAGGCGGCGGGCGTCGGCGAGGTTCGCGCGGGCGGTGTCCTCGATGCGCAGGAACTCCTCGGTGGCCTCCGGGTGGGCGGCCCGGGCGGTGCGTCCCATCAGCACGATCGAGTTCAGGCCCTGAGCGAGGGTGTCGTGGATGTCCTGTGCGAGCCGCTGGCGCTCCTCGGCGATGCCCTTGCGCCGTTCGGAGTCGGCGAGGCCGGTCTGCGCGGCGCGCAGCTGCCGGACCAGCTGCCGGTTGCGGTCGGTCTCCAGCAGCAGCCGGCGGTAGACGGCGTGGGCGATCAGGGAGAACACGGCGCCGACCAGCGGACCCAGGATCTCCCCGATCCCCAGCGACTGCTGTTCTCCGACCAGCAGGGGTGCGAGTACCGCCCAGGAGGCCACCACCGCCAGGGAGAGCGGTCCCGTGACCCGTCCGCGGGCGAACAGGACCAGGAAGAACAGCGGGAAGGCGATCCACACGAAGGCCGCGGAGACGAGGGTGGCGGCCATCCAGGTGACGGTCAGCGCGAGCACCCAGCCGCGGCCGGGCAGCAGCAGGTCGGTCTCGGCGGAGCGGTCCGCGGCCCCTCGCCGCAGGGCGGATCGGGAGCCGGCCACGTAGATCGCCACGATCAGCACGGCCGTGCCGACCGCCATCGCCGGCGGAACCGCGTCGACGCTGATCGCGCGCAGCGCCCCCACGCTCGGCAGCACCACGAACGCCAGGTGCATGGCGCCGCGCAGGGTCGCGGCCAGAGCGGTCGCGGTGCCCGCGGCGTCGCCGTCGGAATCGACGAAGGGTCCGGTCAGCTCCGGGGCACGGTCGGTCTCCACGCCGACACTGTAGGTGGAGCAGGCGGCCCGGGCCATCGTCCGAACGGACCGGTCGGCGTCGTCCTCCCGGTCCCGAAGCCGGTCCTCGGGGGCCGATGTGCACGGCGCTGGGACCCGGTGACATGGAGTCATGTTCGTAGCCCTGAAAGACATCGTCCACGCCAAGGGACGATTCACGCTCATGATCGGCGTGATCGCCCTGCTCACCCTGCTGCTGGTGCTGCTGACCGGCCTCACCCGGGGCCTCGCCCACCAGAACATCTCCGCCATCGAGGCCCTGCCCGCCGACCGGATCGTGCTGACCCCCACCCTGGGGGACGACATCTCCTGGTCCGACTCGCAGGTCGACACCGACCAGGCCGCCATCTGGGATGACACCTCCGGGATCGAGACCGAACCCGTCTCGGTCGGCCAGATGCGGATCGAGACCGACTCCGCGGTCACCTCGCTGGCCCTGTTCGGCGTCGATCCCGACGGTCAGGTCGCGGCCGGCCTGCCCGCCGTCCCGGCCGAGGACGAGGTGCTGCTGCCCGGCGACATCGCCGCCGACCTCGAGGTCGCCTCCGGTGACACCGTCTCGGTCAACGGCCGTGACCTCACGGTCATCGGGACCGTGCCCACCGACTGGTACTCCCACTCCCCCGTCGGGTACGTGCCCCTCGAGTCCTTCCGCGCCGTGGCCCATCAGGCCGAGGACACGGTCGGCTCCGCCCTGCTGGTCCGCGGTGACGGCGGCGATCTGGAGGCCGCCGCGGACTCGGCCGCCGCTGAATCGGGCACCACGGCGGTGACCGTCTCCGACTCGCTGCAGGGCCTGCCCTCGTATTCCTCGGAGAACGGCTCGCTGACCCTGATCCAGGCCTTCCTGTACGGCATCTCTGCGCTGGTGACCGTGGCCTTCCTGTCGGTATGGACCATCCAGCGCACCCGCGACATCGCCGTGCTGCGCGCCCTGGGCGCCACCGCCCGCTACGTCCTGCGCGACACGGTCGGCCAGGCGGCGATCCTGCTGGCCGTGGGCGCCGCCATCGGAGGAACCGTCGGCGGTCTGGGAGGGGCGGCGCTGTCCGCCGTCGCACCGTTCGAGGCCTCCACCGTGACCGTCCTGTTGCCCGTGGCCGGGGTCCTCGTGATCGGCCTGATCGGCTCGGTCATCGCCACCCGTCGCGTCACCCGTATCGATCCGCTGCTCGCCCTGGGAGGGAACTGATAGCCATGACCACATCCACCACTGCACCCGCAGCCCCTACCCGCGATACCGCTGCCCCTGCCGCGCTCCAGCTGGAGGGCGTGCGCGTGGCCTACCCCGATGGCCGTCACGCCGATGGCAGCCCCCGCACCGCCACCGCCCTGGACGATGCCCAGATCGCGGTCGACCGCGGCGAGTTCACCGTCGTGCTGGGCCCCTCCGGATCGGGGAAGTCGACCCTGCTGAGCGTGGCGGCCGGCCTGGTCGTGCCCGATGTCGGCCGTGTCCTGGTCGAGGGCGTGGACCTGGCCGGCCTCGAGGAGCAGCCCCGCACCGCGGTGCGCCGCGAGCAGGTCGGCATCGTCTTCCAGCAGCCCAATCTGCTGCCCGCCCTGTCGGTGATCGACCAGCTGATGGTCACGGCGCACCTGAGCGGACTGCGCGGCAGGCGACTTCGCGCCCAGCGCGACAGCGCCCTCGAGCTGCTCGAACGGGTCGGGATGGCCGAGTACGCGAACCGGCTGCCCCATGAGCTCTCCGGCGGTCAGCGCCAGCGGGTCAACATCGCCCGCGCCCTGTTCACCCGCCCGGCCGTGCTGCTGGTCGATGAGCCGACCAGCGCCCTGGACCACGATCGGGCCCGGTCCATCGTGGACCTGTTGCTCGCCATCACCCGGGAGCTGTCGGTGGCGACCATCATGGTCACCCACGACGACGAGTTCGCCGACGACGCCGATCAGGTGATCCGTCTGCGCGACGGGCGGATCCAGCCCCAAAGCGCCTGATGGTGCGCAGTGCCCTCATGCACAGGGCGGCGTGATGTCGGTCGCCCCCGCGAGGATGTTCCCCGCGCTCACACGTACGGGCTCTCGACGTCGTGAGCTCTTCGATGGTCGGTCTCAGCGGATCGCCCGCTGGACCCCGCCGTCGAGGAGCGAGCGCAGCGACTCCCGGAAAGCCTCGCGGAAGATATCGCCGCACTGGTTCGGTGAGACAGGGCGGTCGAAGCCTTCGGCAGTGATCACCTGCGCCAGCGCGGGGAACTCACCCTCGGCCATGCGTCGCTCGATCACCACCTCACCCTGAAGTTTCCACCACTGCAGCGGGTCCATGCCGCTGTCCCGGGCAAAGGCGCGTTTATCGAGCGAATCTCGCGCCGCTCCCGTCACGAGGTGGTCGATCGAGGTGACGAGCGAGACCGCCCGGGGCGGCGTCAGACCAGCGTCCAGAGCCGCCGCGAGTCCGGCATCGAAGTGGGCCACTGTGCTCGGGCCGGCCGGGACGCGGCCCATCGGCACGTCCAGCAGCCAGGCATGGCGGTGGTACAGATCCCAGTCCGCCATCGCTCGATCCTCGAGTCCCTCACGCCCGGTCGACGCCCGGCCGGCGACCACGACCTCCCTGCGCGCGTGCTCGACCATCAGCGCGATCAGCTCGGTCTTGCCGGCCACATACCGGTACAGGCCTGCGACACTCACGCCCAGCCGCCCCGCGATCGCACGCAGGGACGTCGCGGACAGCCCCTCAGAGTCTGCGATGACGATGGCGGCCTCGACGACTGTCGCTCGGGTCAGCACCGGCCGGGGGCCACGCGTGCCCGAAGGCTCCGGCCCCCACAGCACCTCCGCCAGCTGTTCGGCCATGGATCGCGGCGAATCGTCCCCCGCTGACCTGGCCATGAGCGAAGAGTAGCAACGCGGGTCTTGACACCCCAAAACTGCGACTGCCATTCTCGGTTCCTACTGCGAACACCATATGCAGTTTCCTTCGGCACCGGCTGACAGATCGGAGACGCACAATGAACACCAGCCAGCCCGAAGTCCTGTTCAGCATGTCTACGGGATACGCGCCGCTGACCAATCTGCTCGGTGCGGGCGATCCGAACGTGCACCGGATCGACGGCCGATGGTGGATGTTCTTCGGTGCCTTCCGGACCACTCTGCGCAACAACATCTTCGCCGCCACCCTGGCACCGGGCGAACCTCTGCATGAGGGGATGCGGTGGCGAGTTCACACGCATCCAAGCAGCCACCGGCGCGCTCTGCCCCTCGTCCCACAGCCCGGCCGAGCCGCATGGGACCGGTACGGGCTGCACGAGCCCTCCTACGTCGAAGGGCTCAGCGCCGACGGCTCCGGTCGGCCCGTGCGACGCCTGTACTACACCGGGCGGAGCTCACCCACGTCGGTCGGCAACACGTCCCCCTACTCCATCGGCATGCTCGAGCTGACACCGGTGGGCTGGCAGCGCCATCCCCGGCCCGTCCTGACCGGAACAGCGCGGAACCCGAGCGCACTCGGCCCCAAGGTGGTGTACTCCGACGGCATGTGGCGGATGTGGTTCCGCTCGACCACCGGAGAGCCTGCGAAGGGTGAGCGGCCGGTCTCCGAGATCCACTACACGGAGAGCGTGAACGGCATCGATGCCTGGAGCACGCCGCGGCCTTTCTATACGCGGGCCGAGGGGTTCGCCCACGCCTTCGTGCACCGCACGCCCGAGGGCTTCGAGATGCTTCTGAGCAAGAGCCCGAATCTCTTCGGCGACGATTCCTATCCGGAGCAGAAGCTCTGGATCAGCAGCTCGGCCCGGGCGAGCGGTGAGATCTCGGACTGGTCGACGCCCACTCCCGTGCTCGACGCCGAATCCGGACCCGCGTGGTACCGGGGCGGATTCTTCGGCTCGAGCCTGTGCGTAGCCGACGGATGCTCGCCCGATCCCGGCGAACGATTCGTCTTCTTCACCGGGGCGCACACGCCGCTCAACTGGCCCCGGACTGCCCTTCGACGACTCTGCACCGGCAAGCGCCCGCCGGTTCCCGCACCGTTCTATTTCACGATCGGCAGCGTGCCCATCACCGTCGGACCCACGCCGCGACACAAGGATCGTGGTGACCGGTTGCTGCCGGCGCGCAGATGAGGGATCCGCCCCAATCTGGGGACTTCGACCATCGGCTCGGTCTCGAGGTCGATCTCCAGCAACTCGTCCAGGCATCCGGAGACGCTGACCGCACTGCGGGCGAGCGCGCCGTCGGCCCGCTCGCGTGGACACGGCCTTCCCCCTCGTCCCGACGGTGCGCGGCACCCGGGCGCTCACGGCGCCATTCGGGTTTCAGCCAGTGCGATCGACTGTCTTACAGGGGAAGTGACCGGCGTGTCACCGAGCGCTCGGTAGGTTTGGTTTCGGTGCACCCTTCCCAGCTCCTTCCTCGGGCACTAGCGTGGCCCGTCGACGCCCCCTCTGTGACCCCTGCCCGAGGAGGCCAGGCGCAGCCCTATGTCCCGTTTCGACTACGTCATCGTCGGTGCCGGCTCGGCCGGCTGTGTCCTGGCGAACCGGCTGTCGGCCGATCCCGCCACCGAGGTGCTGCTGATCGAGGCGGGCGGGGAGGACACCGATCCGCGCATCGCCATGCCCCGCGGCTTCGGCGAGCTGCTCGGGGACCCTGCCATGGCCTGGCATTACCCCACCCGTCCGTTCGGGCCCACGGAGCAGGTCGAGCACTGGGTGCGGGGCAGGACGCTCGGCGGCTCGAGCTCGGTCAACGGCATGCTCTACAACCGTGGCCATCGCGCCGACCACGACGCCCTCGCGACCGCCGGCAATCCGGGCTGGTCCTGGGACGACATGCTCCCGGTCTTCCGCAGCATCGAGGACAACTCCCTGGGCGGCTCCCCGGTGCGCGGCGCGGACGGGCCGCTGCAGATCTCCACGGTCGAGTCCGGTGATCCCCTGCTGGAGGACGTGATCACCGCCGGCACCGAGCTCGGCTGGCAGCGGGTCCAGGACCTGAACGAGACCGATGAGGAGCGTATCGGCTACGCGATGGCCACGATTCGTGACGGCCGGCGCTGCAGCGCGGCCGACGCCTTCCTGCACCCGGTGCGCGGCCGGCCCAACCTGAGCATCGCCCTGCACACCGAGATCGACCGGGTCGTGCTCGAGGACGGTCGCGCCGTCGGCGTCCGCGGCCGCCAGGGCGAACGCGCGGTCGAGCACGCGGCGGGCCAGGAGGTGATCCTGTCGGCCGGCGCGATCGCCACCCCGCGGATCCTCCAGCTGTCCGGGATCGGCGACCATGACGCCCTCGCCGCCGCCGGGGTCCGCCCCCAGGTCGAGAGCCCGCATGTCGGCGCCCGGATGCGCGAGCACCGGGTGTTCATGCTCCAGGTCCGCCTCCGCGAGGAGCTCGGCTACAACCACCTGCTCAGCAGCCCCGAGGGGCAGCAGGAGGCGATGCAGGAGTACCAGCGCACCGGGGGCGGGCCGATGGGCGCTCCCTCGTTCGACATCGTCGGCTTCTTCCGCACCCACCCGGAGCTGGACCGCCCGGACGCGCAGCTGCAGATCGCCCCGTACTCGATCCAGCCGCTCGCAGCGGGGGGCAGCATGCAGATCGAGTCGGATCCCGGCCTGATCGCCATCGGCTATCAGCTTCGTCCCGAGAGCACAGGCAGCATCCACATCACCTCGGATGATCCACACGCTCCGCTGGACATCGACCCCGGCTACTTCTCCACCGCGCACGACCGCACCACGTCCGCGGCGGTGTTCCGGGGTCTGCGCCGGTTGCTGGCCACCGAGCCGCTCGCGCAGCGGATCGAGCACGAGACGGTGCCGGGTCCCGGGGTCCGAACCGAGCAGGAGATCATCGAGGCCGGCCTCGTCGAAGGCGGCAGCGGTTACCACGCCAGCGGGACGGCCGCGATGGGACCCCGCGATGACGACGTGGTCGATGCCCGCCTGCGGGTGCGGGGAGTATCCAGTCTGCGCGTGGCCGACGCCTCGGTGCTGCCCGTCCCGGTCTCCGGGAACCTCAACGGCCCGGTCGCGGCGCTGGCCTGGCGAGCGGCCGATCTCATCACCGGCGGCGACTGAGCGCCCGGTCCGGCCGCTCTGTGTGCTCAGGCCACGGCCATGGGACGGACCACCGGGGCGCGCGCGGCGATCAGGATCGTCGCCAGACCGCCGACGGCGAGGAGAGCATAGACCAGCACGAACCCTGCGGAGGTCGCCGCCAGGATCGAGGCCATGACCGCGGTGGTGGCCGCCACCGCCATGCTCTCGCCCGCTTGGAGTGCGGAGCTGTAGGTGCCCTGTTCGTCCACCTGGGCGAGCGCGAGCGTCGCCGTGGAGAGCCGCGCGTTCGAGATCCCCATGCCGGTGCCCATGATGACGCTGCCGGCGACGACGAAGGCGAGGGGCACCAGGTCGAGGGTGAACAGCAGGACGTTGACCGGCGCGGCTGCGACCAACGGGGTGGCGAGGAGGATGAGTCGGCGATGCTCGCCGTGGGTGCTGGGGAACCTGCTCTGCACCCACGCGCCGATCGCCCACCCGGCCGCACCGGCGGTGATGACCAGACCCGCGGAGGTCGGGGTGAACCCCCGCTGCGTCTGCAGGTACAGGGTCAGGTACACATCCGTCCCCGCGAGAGTCGCCCCGAGCAGGGCTCGAAGGGCCACCAGGCGCTGCGCGGGACCTCGCAGCCGCAGCGTTCCCGGGGGCAGGATCGCCCCCGCGGCCCGCAGCAGCGCAGCCATCGCGAGGAGCACGACCGCAAGCGCCCAGGCCCCCGGCAGCTGCGCCCCGAAGTGCAGCGCCAGCAGGATGCCCGCGGCGACCACGGCGAGCAGCCCCCGGCGGCCGAGGATCGCTGCCATCCTGGCGCGCGGCAGATCGGGTGCGTGGTCGGCGGCGGGGGCGGGATCCGTGCGGGAGTTGCGCAGCAGCCCGGCCAGCGCGATCGCGGATCCGACCAGGATCAGTGCGAACACCGTCCTCCAGGTGGTCTGATTCGCCAGTGTGCCCGCCAGCAGCGGTCCGGCGACCGAGGGCAGCAACCAGGCCGTGGTGAACAGCCCGAACATCTTGGGACGGGCGCCATCGGGGATCTGGCGGGCGATCAGCACGTACAGCACCACCGAGTCGATGCCTCCCCCCAGGCCCTGCAGGAACCGTCCGACGATGAACACGGCCGCGTTCGGCGCGACGATGCACAGCACCAGTCCCAGCAGGAACAGGCCGCCGCCGAGCAGGAGCGGGCGGCGCGGTCCGCTGTGGTCCGACCAGTTGCCGCCCACCACCATGCCCACCAGGCCCGCGGTGATGGTGGCCGAGAAGGCCAGCGAGTACCACTGCACGCCGCCCAGATCGGCCATGGCCACGGGCAGGACGGTCGTGATCGCGAACGCCTCGAAGGCGATCGATGTCATCAGCACCAGGGTGCTGACGATGAAGGGCCAGGTCCGGGCGGTCCACAGGCGCGTCGGCTCCGGGGCATGGGCGATTCTCATGGGGCCTCCCGGGGCGCGATCTGATCGGCTGTGGCGGCCGACTGTCCGTGCGTCATGGAATCTCGGCTCTCGTGCGTGGTGGCTCGGTCCCGTAGAGTCGACTACATCAAGTGAGCTTGACGTCAAGCATTCCTGCCGAACTGCCAAGGAGGGCCCGGCCATGGTCCAGGTCCATGACGACGTGGTCTGGCTGAAGCCCGGCCAGATCGCCGAACGCGCCGGTGTCGCCGTCTCGACGCTGCACTACTACGAGGGCCTCGAACTGATCCGCAGCCGGCGCACGGCGGGCAACCGCCGCGAGTACCGACGGGACACGCTGCGCATCCTCGCCTTCATCCGCGCCTCCCAGCGGGTGGGCATCAGCCTGGAGAGGATCAAGGAGGCGCTGGACTCGCTGCCCGATGAGCGGGTGCCCACCACCAAGGACTGGGCGCGCATCTCCCGGAAGTGGCGTGATGAGCTCACGGACCGGATCGAGCACCTCACGGCGTTGCGCGACCGCTTCACCAGCTGCATCGGCTGCGGCTGCCTGTCGCTGAAGGCCTGTCCCTACTCCAACCCCGACGACGTGCTGGGCACCGCGGGACCGGGGCCGCAGCGCTTCCCGTGAGGGCCGGCTCGCTGAGGGCACCAGGGCCGCAGCTGCTGCCGGCGACGTGGGCCCGACGGCACCGCAACCGGCGGCGCGGGGCCGAGGCCACAGCAGCCAGGAGCGCGGGGCCCGACGGCACGAGAACGGCCGGTCCCCGGTGCTGGGGACCGGCCGTCATGGGCCTGCGCGCTCCGATCAGGCGGTGGGGACCACCAGGCCGGGCGCCGTGCTGCGAGCAGCCTCGAACCGCGCCTGGACATCCGCCCAGTT
>Ga0209487_1002073_pt1 | contig 16514 bp, 14 predicted proteins | sample Poulit2012_FD_187524 | JGI IMG/M metagenome (GOLD analysis project Ga0209487, IMG submission 187524) | Agricultural soil microbial communities from Georgia to study Nitrogen management - Poultry litter 2012 (SPAdes) (version 2) | ecosystem: Environmental > Terrestrial > Soil > Agricultural land...
AACCCAATCGACTTAAAATCCGGACGAGAAGCGGCAAATGTCGAGGAAGGTGAAAACAGGTACCGTCTCCACTATAATGATGAGGACGAAAATCGCGTTCGTGATCAACCCGGCCTTGATCATGAACGAATCACTCCTTCCGCGTACGTCTTGCCGGCGGTAGAGCCGCCATGATACCACGAGTGCGGCGACAGCCAACGCCAGGAAGGGAAGCGTCGCGACAGTCAGCGGGATCATCGGTCCGTCGAAGCCGAGAAACCCCTCCGCGCTATCCATGCACCCGAACTCGGAGACCGCCCAGACGACCACAAATCGAACGAACCAGGCCACGGCGGCGCCGAGCAGCGAGAACCACAGGAGGGATTGTCTGATATTTTGGTCTCCCGTTTCCATTGTAGTTACAGGTATGGAAGCACGTAGACCACGGCGAACGACACCAGACCTGCGGCGGTAATGAAATAGACGTAGAGCGAGGTGATGTGGATATGCAGCTCCTGATGCTCGCTGAGTGACGTCTCGACCCGCCAGATTCTCACGGCGGCGGCAATGAGTAACGCGCCGGCCACGAACGTGGTGGTCATCTGGAGAAAATGGGCCACGAAAAACACCGTGCCGTACGCGTTCGTCTGCGGCGTAAATCCGGCCGTAATCAGTTCATACGCCTGGACGGCGAGGACTCCGAGCCCGAACATCGCGCCCGAGGCCAGCACAACACGAGCAAGCCGGATGCGGCCACTGCCGGCAAGCCTTCGCCCAAGGAATGCCGCCGCCGTCATCGCAAGAATCAACGCGCAGGCGATGAGGATCGGCGCGAAGTCCGGCATCGGCAGGCCATCAAGCGGCCACTCATCGGCGAGCAGGCGGATGTACAGATAGGAAAAGTTCATCACGGCATAAACCATCCCCAGCACGCCCAACAGGTACATCATCCCCCACCACCCGATTGAACCCGATCCGGTGGTCATCATGGGCAGTCCGGAGATGGTGCCGACTTCGCTTGAACGGATCCGCTCGAGCCGCTCTTCGTCCGGCCAAAGCCACCGAACGAGCGTGCCGAACAGAAACACGAGTCCGAATAGTGTGATGAGGTAATAGCTGAAGAGCACCCCGACGAACGCGACGAGCAGCGCCACCGCCGACAAGAAAGGCACGATGGTCGGCCCAGACAGCGGGTGAATGGCCACGGGCATCCCCGTGACGGTATCGGTAGCGAGCTCCGCCCGAAAGTCGACAGGGCGTCCTGCGAGCGCCGATCGGGCGCGCTGCACAACGTCGGGAAAGAGCTTGGGATCAGCGATGTGCTGCGCCGGCTCGCGGCTCTGGACGAGCGGCGGTGCGAAGAAGCCGTACACCGGCGGCGGCGATGAAATTTGCCACTCCAGTGTCTGTCCGTTCCATGGATCGGGCTCGGCGTCGCGTGGCTTTAACCGGTTCACGATGATGTTGATGAGGAGCACCAGCACGCCCGCGCCCAGCATGAACGAGCCGATCGTGGCGATCATGTTATAGGCATCCAGTCCGAGCTCTTCAGGATACGTGTACACACGGCGTGGCATCCCTTCAAAACCCATGAGATGCATGGGGAAGAACGCCACGTTGAAGCCGACGAATACAAGTGTGAACTCAAGGGCACCCAGGCGGGAGTCCAGCACCCTTCCTCTGATTTTCGGCCACCAGTAGTGAATGGCCGCAAATATGGGGAAGACCACGCCGCCTATGAGCACATAATGGAAGTGTGCCACCACGAAATACGAGTCGTGCACCTGCAAATCGAAAGGCAGCACCGTCACCATGATGCCTGTGATGCCGCCGGCCACAAAGACAAACACGAAGCCGAGCATATACAGCATGGGGGGTTGCAGTACCGGCCTTCTGCCCCACAGCGTCGCAATCCATGCAAAAATCTGGATGCCGCTCGCGATGCCGATCATCAAGCTCGCCGCCGTGAAGAAACTCAGCGTAAGCTCAGGCAACCCGGTGGCAAACATGTGATGGGCCCACAATCCGAAACTCACAAACCCCATCACGACGAGCGCCACGACGATTAGCTTGTATCCGACAATCGACCGGCGAGCAAAGACCGGGATTATCGTCGAAACCAGTCCCGCGGCCGGGATGAACGCGATGTAGACCTCAGGGTGACCGAAGAACCAGAAAAGGTGTTGCCAGAGGATGGTACTTCCGCCACCCTCGGGATTAAAAAAGTGCATCCCGAAGGCACGGTCGAGCTCGAGCATCATCGTTGCGGCGAGCAGCGTCGTGAACGCGAACAGAATCATGAAGCCGACGACCAGCATCGCCCAGGCGAAGAGTGGCATGCGGCTGATCGACATCCCCGGCGCGCGCAGCTTCAGAACGGTGACGATGATCTCGGCTCCGGCAGCGATCCCCGATATCTCGACCAGCCCGAGGCCGAGCAAAAAGAAATCAATTCCGATTCCGCTGTATTCCTGCCGAGAGAGTGGCGTGTAGGCAAACCAGCCGGCGTCGGGCACATCCCCCACCAGAAAGCTGGTGTAGAACATGGCGCCGCCGAAAAAGAACGTCCAGAAGCCAAACGACGACAGCCGCGGATAGGCGACATCGCGCGAGCCGATCATCAGCGGCAGCATGTACAGCGCGAGGCCTTCGAGAAACGGCACCGTAAAGAGGTACATCATTGTGGCGCCGTGCATCGTGAACAGCCGGTTGAAGCCGTCGGGGCCCAGGAACGTGTTGCCCGACACGGCCAGCTGGATGCGCATGATCAGTGCCAGCACCCCGCCGACCAGGAAGAACCCGAACGCCACGGCCATGAAGCGCCGGCCGATCGGGCGGTTGTTCACCAAGGACAGGTATCCGAGCAGTCCGGGCGGCGATTGCCACGTGCGGATGAACTCGTCTGAAGGCCGCGGTTTGTCAGGCTGGGTGGGCACGGAACGTCGTTTGTAGTCGATAAGAGTGGCGGAAAGTGATCATCGAAGTCGGTCGAGGTAATCGATGAGCGCCTCGAGGTCCTCCGGGGAGAGGTGTGTGTTGGGCATCAGGTTGCCGGGCTTGACGGCCTGCGGATTGACGATCCAGTTGGCGAGGTTCGTCCGACTGTTGTAAATCGTGCCCGAGCCGAGCGTGAGTCGGCTGCTGATGTCCGTCAGCGCGGGGCCCGCCGTGCCGACGGCCGGCGTACCATCGATGGCGTGACACGTCTCGCAGCCCGCCTCGAAGAAGACCTCATATCCACGTGCTTCCTGCGGCGTCTCGGGCGTGGTCGACACCGTCTGCCGGTTCTCCACCCATCGGTCAAATTCATCGGGATCGAGTGCATGGACCCAGAAGGCCATCAGTGCGTGCTGCGTGCCGCAGAACTCGGCACACTGGCCCCGATAGAGCCCCGGCACGTCGGCCTCGATCCAGAAGTCATTCGTCTTGCCGGGCAGCATGTCCATCTTGCCGTGAAGTGACGGCACCCAGAAGCTGTGGATGACATCGGAAGCGGTAAGTCGCAGCCGTACGGGTCGCCCGGCAGGGATGTATATCTCGTTCGCAATGACGATTTCCTCGTCGGGATAACTGACCTCCCACCACCATTGATGCCCAACGACGTCGATCACGAGGTCGGACTCCGGCAACCGGATTGCGAAAGTACTTTTCAGTGAGAAGCCCAGGAGCACGATCAGTACAACGGCCGGCATGATGATGCCGCCGATCACCACGAACCGTTTCGGACCCAGTGGCGGACCGTCCTCCGACTTCCGGCCAAACACGGCCATCACCGTGAGCGCCAGCACAAGAACGAACACCGTCCCACCCAGGGCGAACATCAGCCACCACAGCCCCGCTACTTCGCGCGCAGCCGGGCCTTCCGTCTTCAGCATCGACTGGACTTCGTTGCCGCCGCATCCCGACACCAGTATGCCAAAGAGAAGCAGCAGCGCCGCCGGCACTGCGACCGCCGGCCGCTGCACAAATGGCCTGCGTGCGATATCGCGAACGAGCGCTTTCATCGACGCGGGAAGGTCTGTGCTTCCATCACGAAATCCAGCAACCGGTCCATCTGCTCATCTGTCAATCTCCCCTCGTAGCCCGGCATGGCCACACCCGGCGGCGGGTTCAAGATATACGCGCGCATGTCTTCACGGTCGGCAGCGTCGTCGAGATCAGCGAAATCAGGCCCCACACGGGCGCCATCGCCGGCCACGGCGTGGCAGGTGTTGCAGCCGAAATCGGCGAAGAGATGCCGCCCGATCTCCGCGCCTGCCGTTATTTCCACGCCTTCAGGAACGGCGGGCGGTTCCGCGCGCGGCCAGCCGGTCCACGGGGAAAAGTAGCGGAGGTTGGTGAGGCCAAGCACAACGAGCACGAACAGGAACAAGCTCACGACGACGGCCGGTCTGCGGCGGATGCCTCGGTAAGGGCTCCTGTCGAGCAGCGGAAGTGCCGTCAGCGCGAGAAATGCGGCAATCGGCAGCATCACAATTACGTAAGGCGCGAGCCAGGCAGGGGTGAGCGCTATGAGACTGCTGTACCACCAGAACCACCACTCCTCGGCCGGTGCCGGTGCGTCGATCAGGTTCGCTTCGGAATAGAGCGTTTGCGGACCGGAAAATGCCGCCAGGGCCAGCACGATACCGAAGACGACGAGCACCAGGCGCGCCGACTTGGCGGCCGTGAACGGGAAAAACGTCTCGCCGGTCTCGGACGATTCACTTTCGGCCTCGTAAACACGCTTCTGCTCCTCAACAGAATAAACCGGGCGGCGCCGCTCTTCTTTCGAGGTCGTTCCCTTCAAGATCACCAGATACACGTGGTATCCGGTTAGTCCCAGAAGAAGCATCGGCACGATAATCACGTGCAGCGCATAAAGCCGGGTCAGAGCAGCTGCGCCCAGTTCCGGACCACCCTGCACCAGCAACACGAGCTCGTCGCCGATTACCGGTACATGCTGGAAGTGAGCCAGGATGACATTGAGCGCGAAGAGCGCCCGTGCATCCCACCGGAGTACATACCCGGTAATCGACATGAACAGCACGGCGAACAGCATGACCACCCCGATCAGGAAGGTGCCTTCGCGCGGAAACTTGTAGCCGCCGATCAGAATGGTGCGAATCAGATGGAAGATCACCATCACCACCATCATGCCTGCCGACCAGTAATGCAGGGCGCGGATAAACCCGCCCATCACCATCACGTCGGTAATCGCTCGAACGCTGTCGTACGCCCCGTCCGGCGACGGCGTGTAGGTCAACGTCATCATCATGCCGGTTACAACCAGCACGCCGAGCAGCAGCAAGAGCGAGGCCCCATCCCCATAATACCACGGCGCGCGCGGTACCCGTCGATCCATCGTGTTCTGACGGATTGGTTCGAGGCCGAAACGATCCACGATCCATTGCTTCCAGCGCGACACAACGTTGGGGGTGAGCGTGAAGTGAGAGGGAATTACACAGCGCTGCCGTTACAACAGGCTTTACACGAGCGGCGGCAGGGACCGGAGGTCGATCTCCAGCACGCCATCACGAACGCGGCGGGCAAATCTGTAGAGCGGCCGATTCGGAGGACCGGCTTTGGGCGTGCCGTCGCGGTCGAATATGCCGCCGTGGCATGGACAAAAAAACCAGCCACTGCCGGTATCGAATTCGAGCGGACAACTCAGGTCGGTACAATTACGGGCGAACACGACGGGCCCCTCCTCCTCCGAATGCCACACATAGACGCTCTTCTCACGAAGAGCCCTCGCCCAATCCTCGCGCGGCACTTCCACGTACGCACGGCGCACTTCTCCCCGCGGAAAATCGGCGATCGAGCCAACCGCCCGCCACAGTGCGTCGTCATCGCGGCGCACCACGGGCGACATCACGTGCAGCAAAGCGGGGATGCCAATGACACCGGCCACGCCGGCACCAAAGGCCTGCAGAAACCTCAGCAGTAGCTTTCGACGTGTCATACACACAAATCTGAGGGGAATGGAAGAGGCGGCGGCGTACCAACCGCCACGAGACACCGTTACATCATGAGAGGGAAAAACCAGATGAGAGGGAAAAACCAGCCATCGGAATGCCGCCCTGCATCATTTCGGATGCTCGTACGATAGCGTATGCGTCAGGCGAGGGTTAATACAATGTCAAAACGACTGGCGGTTAGCCGGGAGGGGCAATCAGCTGCAGACCGGTCCGGGCATCGATTTCCCGGACAACGGTGGCGGCCGTCACGTCGACAATCACCTCGAGCGTGGGGTCGACGTGCGCTTCGATTAGATGACCACCCACGCACGAGCCATCCGGATAGCTCAGCACCGCGTGAAGATGCAGCCGTGGCCCGCCTTCAAAACGAGCAGCATTACCGAGGATACTAAGCGCCTCCACCTGCTCATCCACAATGATCTCTCGATAGGATCTGCCGGCGAGGTCGAAGAAGCCGAGCCTGGCCCTGCTCAGGGCGCCGATCGCGTTGACCGAAGCCGACTGCACATTGTGCTCGCCGACGAAGCGCTCCAGCGACGCGATCACCTCATCTCCGGGGGACAGGATGACGAGGAAACGCTGACGAACCGCACCGAGATCGACTGTATGCATTGGAAAACTCGATGCATAGGAAGACTAGGGAATAAGAGCTGCGCGCTGACTCATGGCGCCGACGCCGGATCACCGGCAGTCGCGTGCGCCCAGGCGGGTACCTGATCTCATTTTACACACCCAGTGCCGGCGCCGGTGAGCCGCTGCTGTAAGAATAACGTAATCGCCTGCCGAAGCGGGCTACTCCGCCGCATTCGTTGGTTGGACCGGACGTTGTCAGACCAAAACCGACTTGCCATGAGCGACCACGACACACGAAATCGAGATGCCCTTAACCGTGGTGCGGAAAACTCGGAAAAGCCATATCGGGACCGTCAGGAGGGCGACATCCAGTCTGGAACGGGACGCATGGGCGAAGGGGCAGAGCACGAATCGTCGGCAGATGACGGCGGTGAACCTGAACAATCGATTGAACAGGAGACCCAGAACGAGAAGAAGCTCGACCTCTCGCAAGAGGTAGATACGGACCCCGACGAAGGCGCCATCGAGCAAGAGACGCAACACGACCGGAAGCTTGCTGCCACGCGTAAGTCCGACACCTGATAGCCGGTCGACCGTATAGTCGTGCTGGTGATTAACGACATCTTCTCTAACATATCTGTATTATCATAATGTTAACGTGCTTGTGACGCCGGCGGATGTGTGGCGGCGTCGATCCGGTTTCCACTCCCACCCGCATGTCTCGAACACGCACCGTGCAACTGTACTCGGCCGTCTCGATTGTGGCGGCTGGACTGCTCGTGTTCATCCTCGCTGCGGACGACAACATCACCTTCCCCGAGCGTATTTCGACGACCGGCAAGATTTTACCGGCCCGCGAATGGCTCCTCGTGAAGGACAGCGACGGCAACCTTCAGTCGTCCCTCATCAACTACCTCACCGGGGCCGCCGAGGCGTATAGCGTTTCGAAGTTCGAGCGGGGCGATAATGTTCGCTTCCACCTTACGCGGCGTGTCAACGGCAATGGGCTGATTGCGGCCGGCGACACGATCGGCTACCTCAGTTCCAACACGACGGAGCTGCGGCTGGCGCAACTGAGGGGCGAAATTGAAACCGCGCGCGCTTCGCTTCAACTCGCCCTTGCCGCTCAGAAAGAGTCTGTGATTGAGGAGGCCAGGCAGCGGGTTCGCTACGCCGAGGTCGAACTCGTGCGCCGGCAACAACTCGTGGACCGCATTGCCCCTCAACGCGCCAACGGGTTTATATCAGACGAGGAGTATGAAATTGCCGCGGGCGAACTCGGCTTGGCGGAAGCCAATTTGTCGATTGCACAGGCGCAGCTCCAGTCGGCCCTGACGGGCGCACAACCTGAGCAGATCGAGCTCGAGCGCGCGCGGATCGCATCGCTCGAGCGGGAAATCCGCACACTCGAGGAGCGGCAGTCCTTGCTCACCCTCACGGCTCCGATCGACGGCATGATCAGGCGAAGCTTCGCGGCCGATACGCTGCTCATTTTGTCGGACGCCCAGCGCCACATCATCCTCATCCCAATCGCCTGGAGCAGTCATTCCGAGGTTCGCGCCGGAAATGGCGTCGAAGTACGTATCCCCGGCCACGGTGACGCGCTTCGCGCCGAGGTCCTCGAAGTTGATCGTACGGCTCGTGTCCTCCAGGGCCGCCCCATTGCCATCGCGGTCGCAGAGCTCGAGGATGTGGCCGATCGCGATCTGATCGGGCTGCCGGTACGATGCCGTGTAGAAGGCGCGACGCGCAGCCTCTCCGATCACGTCAGGCGGTTTTTCACCTCCCTCCTATCGTAGATCATGCGGTTTGAGTACAAGTACCTCGTGCCGAATTACATGCTCGGCGAATTCCGCACAAGGCTGCGTCCGTATATGACACTCGACCCCTATGCTGAGGAGCGCGGTGGCTATACGGTTAGAAGTATCTACTTCGACTCGCCGAATCTGACGTGCTACCACGAAAAAGACGACGGCATCAAGGAGCGAAAAAAGCTCCGTATTCGCGGCTATAATGAAGGAGGCCCGGACAGCAACGTCTTCCTCGAGATCAAGCGAAAGAGCAACATCATGATCTCGAAAGACCGGGCGCTGCTCGCGTACGAAGATCTCGCCCCGTTATTCGAGAACGGCGCCGGCGATGACGTCTACCTCGATAAGCGCAGCGTCGAAGACGCACGAAAGTTCTTTTTCCACTTCCACCGGCAGTCGATGCTCCCCGTGGAGTGCGTGATTTATGAGCGCGAGCCCTACGTCTGCAAGTTCGGGACGTCGCTTCGCATCACGTTCGACATGAACCTGAGGAGCACGTGTTACCCTTCCCTCGACGACTTGTACTGTGAGGATGAGGTCGTCCCTGCGCTTCCCGACCATACGATTCTTGAAGTAAAATCAGATCGCGGACGCGGATTCCCGGGATGGGTGCGCAGATGGCTGGCCGAGTATGACCTCAAGAAGCAGGCCTTATCGAAATACTGCATCTGCCTCGACACTCATGATGTGGTGCAGCACGGTCGCAAGAATTTACTTACGTCGGCGAGACTACTCTCTGCTGCCGCATAGCATTTAGCAGCCGCTTATGTTCACCGACATCCAGGACCTGACCGTACTCTCGCTCGATGCCGGGCAGATTGTGGCAAACCTGATGGTCTCGTTCTTGTGCGGGCTCATCATCACCTACTTTTACAGATGGACGCATAAGGGAGCCACCTACCAGGTGTCTTTCGTTCGCAGTTTGATCCTGCTGGCGATGATCACCGCGGTCGTCATGATGGTGATCGGCAATAACCTCGCCCGGGCCTTCGGACTGGTCGGGGCCATGTCGATCATCCGGTTCCGCACTGCGTTGAAAGACACTCAAGATATTGTCTTTGTCTTTTTCTCCCTGTCAATCGGATTGGCAGCGGGCGTAGGCTATCGGCAGCTGGCGTTGTTGAGCACCATTGTCATCGGCCTCACCATTCTGCTTCTCGCGCGGACGAATTTTGCTTCCATCAACAGGCGCGATCTCGTTCTTCACTTTACCTATCGGTCGACGGACGCGGACGGTGCGCCGGCATATGAAGCCATACTCGACAGCTACACAAAGCGGCACAAGCTATTGAGCTCCAAGGTGCGCAATCGGGACAAGGCCACGGAACTCGTTTATGAAGTGGACTTGAAGAGTAAGGTGCAGACGCCGATCTTAACCCGCGCGCTCGCCGGTGCAGAAGGCGTCGAGAATGTCAACGCATTCACAGACGAGGATCCCGACGTATAGCGCTGCGGTATCTCCGTGTGGATCTTTCGGCGCACCTGTTAATAGATAGGGCGCAGCCGAGCGGATTAGCTTTCCTGTTACACCTATAGCGCTTAGATAATGATCACACCTTCGGATCCTTCCGACATCAACATTATGGTAGTTGACGACGAGGAGGACGTCGTCGAGGTCGTAAGTCATTTCCTTCGTCAGGAAGGATACAACGTCGACACCGCGTACGACGGTGAGGAGGCACTTTCTAAGGTTGACGGCAACACCCACCTGGTGGTGTTGGACGTGATGATGCCGAACCTCGACGGATATGATGTGTGCAGACAGATCCGCTCGAGAGTTGAGACGGAAACCATCCCGATCATCTTCCTCAGTGCGAAGACAGAGGAAGAAGACCAGGTGCGCGGTTTAATGCTCGGCGCCGACGACTATCTCACCAAGCCTGTTTCTCCTCAGGTCATTGTCGCCCACGTAAAGGCCGTTCTTCGGCGCTCGGGTGTCGAAGAAAGCCGCATTTTGCAGGTTGACAACCTCACCATCTTCGAGGATGAATACCGGGCAACGCTCGACAACAAAGACCTCGGGCTTACGCTGACCGAGTTCGAGCTGCTCCGCTACCTCGTCAGGCATCCGCGCAAGGCGTTCACGCGCCAGCAACTCCTCGAGACGATCTGGCAGGATGCCATGATGGTCACGGAGCGAACCGTCGATGCACACATCAAAAACCTGCGTGAGAAGCTTGGCCCCTTCGCCAGGCACATCCAGACGGTTCGCGGCGTGGGCTACCGGTTCGTAAAGGACGGCTCGCCCGAAGAATAGCATCTCTCGCAGTAATCGGGCACAAGCTTGCCACGGCGACGCCGAATCATGAGGTGGTACCTGAAGCTCGGGTCATGGATCTTTCCGGCCAGAGCTTCTACACAAACATGGCTGGTGCGAACATTCGCGCTGTTTATCGGCGCGGCTGTATTCGGCGTCGGCGTGTATGTGACCGTCGTCATCCAGAACGACAAGAAGGTTGCAACTGAGGAGCACCTCTACCAGCAGGCGGAGCGGGCGGCTCAACTGATCGAGCGGCGACGCGACGACGGAAACCTCGGCGCCATTTTAGAAGGCATAAGTCGGTTTTCGGAGCTCGAGCTGACGATCATCGGGCCAGACTCTGTGTACCTCGATGTTCGTCCAGCCGGCAGACCTGCTGTTGCCTCAGTCGGCACGAGCATGAGTGTAACGGCCGAGGAACCGGTCCACTTCTTCGAGCAACGGAGTGGGCCGCTGTCGCGCCGCGTGTACATCGAGTTGTACAGGCCACAGCTAGGTGCCGCCGTGCGCATCGGCCAGCCTGAGCCGCAGTTGCTCTCCCTCGTGCGTCGGATGCAGGTGGCACTCGTGGCGGGAATGACCATGGCGCTCCTGCTGGCTATTCTGGGAAGCTGGATCGCCGCCAATCAGGTTACGCGCCCGCTGCTGGCCATTCGAGACAGTGCATTGCGCGTGGCCGAGGGGAGCCTCGACGAGTCGATCCGCGTGGAGACGCGCGCGCAGGAGTTCCACGATGTCGCACGGGGACTGAACTTGATGTCGGAAGCCTACCGGCAGAAGATTGCCGAGCTTGAGCGCCTCGCTCAGCTCCAGAACGAGTTCATCGGTAACGTCTCACACGAGGTAAAGAATCCAATCTTTGCCGTGAGCGGCTACCTCGAAGCACTCGGGTCGCCCTCGCTCGACGTGAAGGTCCGTAAACGCTATGCCGAGAAAGGCCTCGTCAACCTCGAACGCCTCAACAGCCTCTTCTCGGACCTGATTGAAATTGCGCGCCTCGAGTATCGAGAGGATCTCATCCGGCTGAGCGTCTTCGATTTCCAGGAGTTGCTCGACGAAGTGGTCGAGATGCTGCGTCCTAAAGCCGAGCGCAAGAATATCGAGCTCGTCTACGATAACAAGCACTTGTTCGTGCGCGCCGATCGTAACCGCATCCGCCAGGTCCTCATAAACCTCATCGATAATGCCATCGCGTATTCAGATGCAGGTGCGGTGAGGTGCCGGCTCCGGCGGCATCTTGAGAAGGTTCGCATCGAAGTGGTCGATAACGGGCGAGGCATGGACGAGGATCACCTCGACCGCATCTTTGAGCGATTTTACCGCGTGGATCCCGACCGCTCGCGTAAAAGCGGTGGAACGGGTCTGGGCCTTAGCATCGTCCGGCAGATTATTCAGGCGCACGGCGAGCAGATCCACGTTGAGAGTACACTGGGGCGCGGCTCACGCTTCTGGTTCGAGCTGCCCTACGTCGACGAAGACGAACTGATCGGCGACTGACCGCGTGGCCCGCCGGCCGGCCCATTAGCCTGTCAGCCGATACCCGCCTATCCTGTAGTACGTCATGTTGGCGCCCCGTCGATCCTCCCTCACTTCCTTCCATCTTCGTGGGGATCAAAGGAACGACCAACTGACAGCCATTGTATCCAGTCTGTGCGGATTTCAACCGGCACAGTCCGAGATTCTCCCTCGGCGCATACTGTTCGTCGTCAGCGCTTACTCACCATGTTAGATTCGTATGGCGAAAGCAAGGAAGAACACTAGAACCAAGAAACAGGAAAGCGTAGAAGCGCTTCCGGTAGAAGAGCTCGACCACAACGGCTATCACGTGGCAGACCTGCAGGACATACCGACTGTCGATTACGAGGGCGATTTCGATATCGAAATGCTGACGCCGGCCGACTTCGAGCGCGACGATCTGCTGCGTGTCTTCCGCACGATGTTGCTCTCGCGCCGGCTCGACGAGAAGATGATGACGCTGCTTAAACAGGGCAAGGGTCATTTCCATATCGGATGCGCCGGTCATGAGGCCGCGCAGGCGGCGGTCGGATTGTACTCGAAGCCGGGACATGACTGGTTCTCGATGTACTACCGCGATCTCTGCACTACGCTTATGCTCGGCCAGACGTCGAAGCAGGTGATGCTTGCCCACCTGGCGAAGGCCGAGGACCCGAACTCGGGCGGGCGCCAGATGCCGGAGCATTACGGCATGAGGGATCTCAACATCATGACCACTTCCTCGTCCGTGGGTGCGCAGTTTCTGCCGGCACTCGGAATGGCCATGACTGTTCAACGCCGCGGCGAAGATGCATTCGTATATGCTTCCAGCGGCGAAGGCGCGACCTCTCAGGGAGATTTCCACGAAGCCATGAACTGGGCCGCCCGGCTCAAGGCACCGGTTCTTTTCTTCGTGCAGGACAATAAGTATGCGATCTCGGTCCCGGTAACCGAACAAACCGCGGGCGGCTCGGCCTATAAGCTCGCCGCGGGTTACGAAGGCGTGGCACGTGCGCGCGTCGACGGCACCGACTTCTTTCGCACGGCATCTGTCGTGAAGGCTGCGGTCGAACGTATGCGCCGCGGCGACGGCCCCGTTTGCATCGTGGCCGACGTTGTGAGGCTCCTTCCCCACTCCTCGTCAGATAACCACACCAAATACCGCACCCCCGAAGAACTCGAAGCCGACCGGCAGATCGACCCGATCGCGCGGATGGAAATGGCGCTCATCGAGGCGGGTATTCTGACCGACTCCGACGCCGATAAGATGAAGGCGGAGGTTCACAAGGAGGTCGACGAGGCCGCTGCATGGGCAGCCATGCGCCCCGATCCCGATCCTGAAACCGCGCTGCGTCACGTCTATTACGAAGGCGAGCTCGGTATCGATTTCGAGCAGAACGACGACGCCGGCGAAACGATCGTTATGGTTGATGCCATTAACCACGCGCTGCGCGAAGAGATGAGCCGCGACGACCGCGTGCTCGTATACGGCGAAGATGTGGCGGGCGGCAAGGGCGGTGTATTTACCGCCACGCGCAATTTAACGGCCGAATTCGGCAAAGACCGCTGCTTTAACTCCCCGCTCGCCGAGGCGTCGATTATCGGCACCGCGGTGGGGCTCGCGGCGTCGGGCTATAAGCCGGTCGTCGAGATCCAGTTCGGTGATTACATCTGGCCCGCGCTTCAACAGCTACGGAACCAGGTTGCGCCGTTTCGCTACCGGTCGAACAACGAATGGGCCAATCCGATGGTCATTCGCGTGCCGGTTGGCGGATATATCCACGGTGGTCTCTGCCATTCGCAGAATATCGAGGCGACGTTCGGTCATATGCCGGGCTTCAAAATCGCCCTCCCCTCCACCGCCGCCGACGCCAAAGCTTTGCTCAAGACGGCCATACGGATGCAGGACCCGGTCCTGTTCCTCGAGCATAAAGCTCTTTATCGGATGGCTGCCGCACGCTCGCCCGAGCCCTCGGCCGATTACTACCTGCCGTTCGGCAAGGCGCGCGTGGTCAAAGAAGGCACCGACGTATCCATCATCACGTACGGCATGATGGTCTACAAGGCCCTCAATGCGGCCGCGAAGCTCGAGAAGGAAGAAGGTGTGAGCGTCGAGATCATCGACCTCCGCACCATCGTACCGCTCGATACCGAAGCCATTCTTGCTTCCATCGAGAAAACGAACCGGGCGCTCGTTCTATACGAGGACCACGAGTTCGCGGGCTTTGGGGCGGAGATCGCAGCACAGATCGCCGACAAAGCGTTCCACCACCTCGATGCGCCGATTAAACGCGTGGCGGGTGCGTTCACGCCGATCCCCTTCGCTGAGAGCCTCGAGCGCGTTGTCCTTCCTCAGGATGAAGACGTCGTCGAAGGGCTACGCGAGGTTCTGTCGTTCTAAAACGCTGGAAAGCGGTGAGCTTCTTTGTGCGCTGAGCGGTGGGCTTTGAGCGGTGAGCTCGAAGTTCAGGCGCCCATAGCCCACGGCTCATCGCTCACACCCCACCGCTCAAAAGCTCAAACCAGCGCCAGCGCCTCGTCGAGATCCACAATCAAGTCTTCGATCTCCTCGACACCGACCGATAGCCTGAGCAGTGAGTCATGCAAACCGGCGCCGTGCCGTACTTCAGCAGGTATCGAGGCGTGCGTCATCGTCGCCGGATGCTCGATCAAACTCTCGACGCCGCCCAGACTTTCCGCCAGCGAGAAGATCTTCGTCGACGTCAACAGCTTCACGGCATTCTCCTGCGTGTCATTCTTGAGCGAGAAGGACACCATGCCTCCGAAATCCTTCATCTGATTTCGGGCCACGGCATAACCGGGATCAGAACGAAGTCCGGGATAATGCACCTTCGCCACCTTGGGGTGCTCGTTCAGGTACTCGGCAATCCGGCGCGCATTCTGGCAGTGCCGCTCCATCCGCAGGTGCAGCGTTTTTGTGCCGCGTAGCGTCAGGAAGCAATCGAACGGCCCAGGGGCGGCACCGGTCGACTTGATCTGGAACCTCAGCTTTTCGTTCCACTCATCATCATTCGTGCAGACCACGCCGCCAATGACATCAGAGTGGCCGCCCAGGTATTTCGTCGTGCTGTGCAGTACGATATCCGCCCCGAGCGCCAGCGGCTGCTGTAGATACGGCGAGGCAAACGTATTATCGACTACCACATCGATGTCGCGCTCTGCTGCCAGATCCGACACCGCGGCGATATCGATAATCCGCAACAACGGATTAGTCGGCGTCTCCAACCAGAGGACCTTCGTCGAATCCCGGATCGCGGCTTCGGTAGCGTCGATATCCGTCATGTCGACGAATGAAAACTCAATGCCGAACGGCTCATAGACCTGCTTGAAAAGCCGATATGTGCCACCGTAAAGATCGTTCACCGCAACCACGTGGTCACCCGGACGCAGCGATTTGATGATGGCGTCGGTCCCCGCCACGCCCGAGGCGAAACAGATGCCGTGGCGTGCACCTTCGAGAGCCGCCAGGTTTCCCTCGAGCGCGGTCCTTGTCGGGTTCGAGACGCGGGCGTAATCGTACCCCTTATGTTTACCAGGCGCCTCCTGTACGAACGTCGACGACTGATAGATAGGCGTCATGATCGCGCCGGTGGAGGGATCCGGCTCCTGGCCGGCGTGGATAGCGCGCGTACCGAATCCGTACGTCAATTCTACGGGTGTCGACTCCATGATGCTCTTTAGCTGAACGGAGAAACAGAAAAGGGCCCGAACCGATCACGGCCCGGGCCCCATACTACGGCTCAATCGAGACCTGGTTTACTGCATGTCGTCGCCGAAGCCGGCACAGTCTGCAATTTCTTCGGCTTTATCCTGCTGGTTGGTCTGGATGTAGGCCGAGAACAACGCCTGGCAGATGTTCGCCGTGTTGTTCCCCTGCAGCCCAACCTGGCCGACGTTCTCGCTGATCGAAACGGGCGAAGGATCTCCTTCGGCCGAGGCGTCGGTTGCAATCTGGTTGTTGCCGGCAATCAGGCTCACGCGCAGCTCACCCTCCGGAGTCGACTTGGTGAACGTACCGGAAACCGAACCCTCACCGACGTAGACCTCAGCCGGCGTGTAGCCCTCGTAGGTGCGCGACAGGTCGCCGCCATCACGTACCGACGTGCCGGAAAGCTGGGCGGTAAAGCCAAGACCCGGCGTGCCGCTCACTTCGAAGTATGCGCCGGCTGCCAGATCGAGCGCCTGCTCGAGCGGACCCACCGCCTCGGCGAACAGCTCCCGCTGCTGCCGTACGAGAGACTCGATCTCGGCCTCACGCCGCTGGATCTCCTCGCGCGACAGCGAGGCGCGCTCAGCACGGAGCGCATCGTCAATTTCGTTGATGCGATCACGAATGTCGACGGCCTGGTTGATATACGCTGCACCAAGGTTGAAGTGGGCCGATCCGTAATACGGGTCGAGGCGCGTGGCTTCTCT
>Ga0209487_1002074_pt1 | contig 16508 bp, 9 predicted proteins | sample Poulit2012_FD_187524 | JGI IMG/M metagenome (GOLD analysis project Ga0209487, IMG submission 187524) | Agricultural soil microbial communities from Georgia to study Nitrogen management - Poultry litter 2012 (SPAdes) (version 2) | ecosystem: Environmental > Terrestrial > Soil > Agricultural land...
GCATCGAGTGGCTATTCGATGCGAGTGGCACATACCACACCGGTTCCAGGTCCAGAGTGTCGGTCTTGAAGTGATAGGTGGCATCAATGTCGTAGTCATTGCTCTGCCAGGTCTCGGTGTAGAGCGTGTTATCCATATGCTGGTGGTTCAGCTCGATACCGATCTCCTCCCAGTATTGAGCCACGCGGGTGAGCACATCGGACATCACAATCCCGGCATCGTTCGGCAGCGAAATAGCCAGCAGACTCAGTGCGGTGCCGTCGGACAGAGTTCTGATCCCATCTGACCCACGCTCAAGGCCCAGCCCATCCAGCAGCCGGTTCGCTTCATCGGCGTCATACTGCAGGTGCTGGCCACCCGCTCCCTCGATGTAGTACTCCGAGAACTCCGTCGGCAGGGGTTGGCGGATCTCGCCGAGACCGCCCATTAGCGTGTCGTTCATATCCTCGCGGTCAATGGCAATGGAGAGCGCAACGCGAAAGTCATACTCTTCGAATATTTCCCGAAGATTCTCATCATAGTGAGACAGGTTGAGACACAAGGAGACTGCGCCGTCCTCAAGTCCCCAACGGTGCACCTGATAACCGTTGTCCTCGGCGTTCTGCAAGAACACCTGGGCGCTGTTATAGCCTAATTGGTATCCCTGGAACTCCAGGTCGCCATTTGCTCCCCGCAGATCGAGTGCTTCCTGCTCCAGCTCCTGTACCTGCACGACATCGATATAGGGCAGCTGGCGACCATCTGGATCGACCTTCCAGTAATAGGGATTGCGTTCCATCCGCCCAGAGCCCTGCGAGTCCAGGATGCCCGTGCCCAGGTAGGCACCGAGCACGGGCAGGTCGGCATTGGTCCAGGGGGCGTGCCGATCCAGGAAGAGCTGGTCCCACGTGGCAAACCCGTCCTCGGAGAGCAGTTCGTCGATCTCCTCCTCCGAGGCATAGTCCGGGTGGAACTGCTCCAGATAATGCCGCGGTTTGATCAGCCCCTCACTGCGGTTCGGGAAGCACATCTGACGTTCGAACAGCGCTGCGGGCTCGTTGAACCTGATGCTGAAGGTCAAATCGTCCTCGATATCCAGCTCAGCCAGGGAACCGTCCAGGTTCGTCAGCCACTCCGGTGGCGCGGGATGTAGCGTCTCGTTGGCATAGAACGCATCCCAGGCGAACTCAATATCCGCCGTCGTCAACGGCTCGCCGTCGGACCACTTCACGCCCTCCCGCAGCGTGAAGGTGAAGGAGGTGTTCGTCTCATCCGGCTGGTACTCCTCGGCAAGGCTCGGCATCGCACCGTCGCCCTCCCAGTTCCACTCCAGCAGGTTGGCGTGGGCGACCGCGCGATGTGTCGATGCGCTGTTGGGGTTCGCCGTGGCGCGGTTCAGGGTCCCGCCGAATCGGCCGGGCCCGTCCCATGGCTCCATCACCATCGGGTTCGCAGGCAGCCGTTCGGCGAGCTCGGGCAGCTCGCCGGCCTCTACCTGCTCGGTGAGCATCGGGGACTCCATCAGGTCGGTGCCACCGCCGTTGCCGAAGGCGTCGGGTGCTGATTCCTCGCCCGAGCATGCTGCGAGGCCTACTGCCCCCATCAAGCCGCCCGCACCGATCAGGACCTGTCGGCGCGAGAGGCCGGATTTTGGCATGGTCTGCATGGTCTTTGGCTCCTTGCCGAGGATCACCGAGCTGCCACCACCGTCATCGACAGCGGCATTGGGGTGCGTGCGGCGGTTTCCTCCGTTGGCGATACCGTCGTTTAGCCGCAAGTTTGATTCAGTCTGCAACCGGTGTCAAGAATGCGGGCGCCGGGGTCGGCTCGGTGATCTGGTTGGTGCGGAGCAGCGGACGGGACCACCTGCGCAACCGATTGCATCGCGGGGTTGCCTGGCTTATCGTGGATCAACCTTGGTTGGTCCACGGAAGGGAACGAGCCGGTGCGGGATGCGAAGACGGGGCCTAGTGCCAACGAAATCGCCGAAATCTGGGCGTCACTGTCAGTCCGGGAGCGGCTCGCGCGCCTGCTGCTCATTCGATCCGCTGCCGGGCCGGATGGCCTGCCCAGCGAGGCAACACTGGCCGCGGCTGGCGCTGGGGTGGGCGGATTCCATGGCCCGCCGCTGCACGCCTACCCACCACTGCAGGCAGTCGACGGAAGTCGAGAGTTCATCGCGGCGCTGCGGGCACACGCCCGCCGCAGCCACCGCCTGGAACCGTTGATCGCGGCGAACGCCGAGACCGGCCTGGCCTACACCACCGGTGCTGGCGGCACCGATGTCCCCTACCCCGCGGCGCTGGGCGAGCTGGACCCCACACGGTCCAGAACCGCCGGCCGCGCCGTCGGGCAGGACCTGCGGGCTAGCGGCTACGACTGGTGCTTCCAGCCGGTGGCCGATGTGCGCAGCACATTGGATGACCCGGTGATCGGAGTCCGGGCCTTCGGCTCCGACCCGGAGCTGGTGGCAGCACATGTGCGCGAGTACGGGTTAGGCCTGCAGGACGCCGGAGTGATCGCGACGGTGAAGCACCTACCCGGTCACGGGGACGCCAGCGTCGACTCCCACCACGGCCGGCCGATGGTCGCCCGCACCGCAGTCGAACAAGACCGGCATTTGCGCCCCTTTGCCGAAGCCGCTCGGGCGAAGCTGGCATCGATGATGACCGCCCACATGATGTTCGAAGACGCGCAGGAGCGCGGGGTGAGCACCTTCGACCCGGCGATCTGTACCGACCTGGTGCGCCACCAGCTCGGGTTCGAGGGCATCTTGGTCTCCGACTCCCTGCGGATGAAGGCGGTGTCCGCTGAGTACAGCCCGGCCGAGGCGGCAGTGCTCTGCCTGCGTGCCGGCTGTGACGTCGCGAACGTCAAGTGCCCACCGGAACAGGTCGGTGAGGTCCTCGACGGTCTCGAGCACGCGCTGGCGCAGAACCGTCTCAGCGAGGAGCGGGTGTATGAGGCCTTCACCAGAATACTGACCACCCAGATGAGTCTGGCACCGAACCCGGACCCGACCCACCAGGTTGCCGCCGAGGCCTCGCCCATCCTCGCCGACGAGCTGCGGGTCGCCGCTGTCGGTCAGCCCCAGCTGGATGTGGCCGCCGATGATGTGCTCACCGTGGTGATGTACCAGCCGCCCGGTGAAGCCCCCGACGCCGAAGCTTTCGGGTCGACGCTCAGCCGGGTGATCGGCCACCCGATCCGGGTGCAGTACGAGTTCACCCCGCAGATTGACGTCGCGGTGGTCATCAGTTACGGCCAGGCCGGACCGACCTCCTGGGAACAGGACGTCATCGCACGGACCGAGCAGGCCGGAATCCCGGCAGTGGTGTTCCTGGCCGGTGCGCCAGATCTGCTGGAGCGTTACACCGGAGCGCTGCCGGCGGTCGCAGTGCCCGCCCTGGACGTCTTCGGTATGCCCTCCCTATCCGGTTTCAGCGCGGGTTTCGGGCGCATCCTCGGCCGGTGACCGCTGGCATATCCGGCGCCACCTATCGCACCCCAGCAGTTCTTCGAAGATCAGGAGTGACAATGAACAGGCACACTCGCACCAGAATCAGCGGCAGCATCGGTGCCGCAGCAGCAGCCCTCCTGGTCCTGGGAGCATGCGGCCTCGGCGACCCCGGCGACGACGTCGACCAGGAGGCCATCGAGGACGCTGAGATCACCGGTGAAATCACCTTCCAGACCATGCAGCTCTCCCCGACCTTCGATGATCTGATCAACGGGTACATCGAGGATTTCGAGGATGAGTATCCCGAGGTCACCGTGGAGTGGGTGGATGTGCCCAGCGAGGGTACGGCGCAGAAGCTGAACGCGGATGCTGCCTCGGACAACCTGCCCGATGTGCTCGACCTCGATATCGCGCACATGGTCCCCCTCGCCCGTGAGGGACGGCTGTTGGATATCGCCTCGGTTGCCCCGGAGGCGCAAGACGATTACCTCGACTCGGCCTGGGAGACCTTCGACATCGGGGGAGAGGGGATCGCCGCGCTGCCCTGGTACCTGAACACCCCGGTGCTGGTGGTCAATGAGCAGATCACCGGCGAGGCCGGTATTGACGACCACCCGCAGACCTGGGAAGACCTGCTCGATGTCTCAGCGCAGATCGGGGATTCCACCGACCAGGCCGGGTTCCAACTCAACTCGAGCACCTTCGAGGACATTCTGCTGGCAACTGGGACGCCGATCGTGAACGAGGACGGCACCGAGGCTGTGCTGAACACCCCCGAGGCTGAAGACGCCGTCGAACGCCTGCATGAGCTCTACCAGGACGGTGGAATCCCAGCGGACAGCATCACCGCCCAGGACCGCAGTGAGATCGAAGCATTCCAGGAGGGCGAACTGGCGTACTTGCCAGCCGGACCGAACCGGCTGAGCATCATCGAGGAGAACGCCCCCGATCTGGTCGACGACCTGACCGTGACGACCCCGGTGACCAATGCCGAGGGCGAGGCATGGATCGTCTCCCACGGCCTGGCGGTACCGACCACCTCGGAGAACCCGGCTACTGCTGTGGAGTTCGCCCGGTTCGTGTCCAACCCGGAGAACCAGCTGGCGCTATCGGGGGAGTCGGTGGTCTTCCCCAGCACGCCAGAGGCATTGGACGACCCGTTCTTCACCGAGTCCGACGGCAGCCTGGAGGACGAGGGACGGGTCATCGCCGCGCAGAATCTCATCGACGAGAACGTCGAGCCGGAGTCGGAGGTCCTGGACCAGGAGATCGATGAGGAGCTGTGGTCCCAGATGCAGCTGGCGCTGATGGGCGATGAAGACATCTCCACCGCGTTGGAGCGCGCAGAGGAGGAGCTGAACGCGATCCTGCAGGGACGTACTGGTTGAGTTCCACCGAAACCCCCACCCGCAGCAGGCGGGTGAGCAGCAAGTCGGGCGTGGCTGTGCGCCAGCACCGCTGGTATGTCCCCCTGGTCTTTATCGGACCGGTGCTGATCATTCAGGGAACCTTCCTGTTCGCTCCGATGATCAACACCTTCATCCTGTCGTTCACGAACGTGAGCACGATGGGCGGGGGCGAGTTCATCGGTCTGGACAACTTCGTCCGGATGGCGGGCGACCCGGCTTTCCTGGCAGCGGTAGGGCGAAGTCTGCTCTACGTCGGCATCATCGTGCCGACGATCACCGCACTGGCGGTGGGCCTGGCACTGCTGCTGAACACGCTGATGCGCGGCACGAACACGGTCCGCACCATCGCGTTCTCACCGATGGTGATGCCGATGGCGATCGTGGCGATCCTGTTCGAGTGGTTGCTGCGTTCGGACGGCATGGTCAACCAGATGCTCGCTGCGGTCAATCTCATCAACGAGCCCATTCGGTTCCTGTCCGACCCTTCGATTGCGATCTTCAGCGTCATGATGGTCACGTTGTGGAAGGGCGTGGCGCTCTACACCTTGATCCTGCTGGCTGCGCTGCAGAACGTCTCCCAGGAGCTGGATGAGGCTGCGGAACTCGATGGGGCCGGGTGGCTGCGCAGGACGGTGAGCGTGACGCTGCCGCAGGTTCGGGGCACCACACTGCTGGTCGCGATCCTGGCTGCGATCACGTCGATCCGAGTGTTCACCGAGCCCTATGTGATGACCGGCGGCGGGCCGGGACGGAGCACCGAGACTGTGGTGCTCTACCTGTTCCGTCAGGGAATCTCCCCAGGGACGGACGCCGGATACGCCTCGGCGATCAGCCTGTTCATCTTCGCGCTGGTGATCGTGGTCTCCTTGTTGCGCTGGCTCGCTTCTCGTCGGGTGCAGGGGTGAGACGATGACTGTGAAATCTGCTCCGAAGAACGAGGTTGCGGCACCGGGTCGCAAGGCTCGTCGCGGTGTTCCCTCCCGGCGTGAGTGGACGCTGCGGTGGGTGCTGATGATCGGCGTGATCCTGATCGTGGTGGCGCCGCTGTTGTGGCAGCTGTCCAACTCGCTGAAATCGGCCGGAGAGTCCGCGGTCGGGTTCCCGGGCAGTTTGATCCCGGAGAACCCCACCCTGGGGAACTTCGTCAGCGCCCTGACCTCGATCCCGCTACCGCGCTACTTCCTGAACTCGGTGATCATCTCCGCGATGACCGTGGCGATGACCGTGGTGCTGGCCACCTTGACCGGGTATGCCCTGGCCCGGATTCGGTTTCGCGGCCGCATCATCTATATGACGGTGTTGTTGGCCACGGCGGCGCTGCCGTTCGAAGTCATCCTGGTCTCGACGTTGATGATCACGATGGACCTGGGGCTCTATGACACATTCCTGGGCGTGGTGTTGCCGCAGGGGGTGTCGGTCATCTCCATCTTCGTGATGCGCCAGGCTTTCGTGAACATTCCCGATGAGCTGGAGGAAGCGGCGCGAGTGGATGGAGCCGGGCCCTTGCGGACCTTCTGGCGCGTGATGCTTCCCGGCGTGAAGGGCTCCCTGGCCGTGGTGCTGGTGCTGGGCTTCCTGGACTCCTGGGATCAGTTCCTATGGCCGCTGGTAGTCCTCAGTGACACCTCGATGTACCCGGTGACCGTCGGAGTGGAGTTCCTCTCCGGTGCATTCTCCGCGGACCAGCGGGTCATCGCCGCAGCCTCAATCCTGGTGATGATCCCGCCGCTGCTGGTCTTCTTCGTTATGCAACGGCACGTCTTCAAGGGACTGGCCGGGGGTGCGCTCAAGGGTTGAGCCGTACCTCGACAGCACGAGGCAAGGAGAGCGATGAGTGTGAGTGCTGAAGCGCAACGCCCGAATATTCTGCTGATCACCGCCGACCAGCACCGCGGGGACACCTGGGGGATGGGTGGCCACCCGGTGGTACAGACACCGAACATGGACTGGCTGGCACGGTCCGGGACCACCTTTGGCCGTGCCTACTCCGAGTGCCCCAGCTGTGTCCCCGCCCGCCGGGTGCTGATGACTGGGCAAGATCCGGCCGCCAACGGCATGGTCGGGATGACCGCAGTGGACTGGCAGCCGGAGTACACCCTGCCCGGTGAGCTGAGCAGAGCCGGGTACCAGACCCGGATGATCGGCAAGCTACACCTGGAGCCGAAGCGCAAACGGTACGGGTTCGACCACCTCGAGCTGGCCGACACCCAGTACGAGTACGGCCGAGGCACCCCGGCGCGGTCCAATGACTATGTCCAGTGGCTGCAGGAGCAGCTGGGACCGGCGGATATTGGCCCCGCCGTCGCCCATGGGGTGAACGCCAACAGCTGGGTCGGCCGCCCGAGCCACCTGCCCGAGCACCTGACCCACACGTTCTGGTGCGCCAGCAGGGCGATCGACTTCCTCGCCACCCGCGACCCGTCCAGTCCGTTCTTCCTCAACCTGTCCTTCCTCGATCCGCACCCGCCGCTGACGCCGCCTGGCCACTACTTCCAGCGATACATGAGCATGGACCTGCCAGAGCCGGTCATCGGGGACTGGGCCGAGGAAGTCGACCCCGGCAAGGGGACCGACCCGATGGGCTGGCGGGTGAACCTCGACGCGCAGACCATGAAGCAGACGCGCGCCGGATACTACGGGTTGATCAACCACGTCGATGATCAGATCGCCAGAGTGGTGGACTTCATGCGGCACCAGGGCCTTTTCGAGGACACCATGATCATCTACACCTCCGACCACGGTGAGATGCTCGGTGACCACAACCTGTATCGCAAGACGTTCCCGTATGAAGCCTCGGCCCGGGTGCCGTTGTTCATCAGGCCAGCGCAGTCGATGGGACTGCCCGAGCAGGTGCACAGCAGCGCGCCGGTGGGTCTGCAGGATGTCCTCCCCACCATCTTCGACGCCGCCGGTGTGCCGGTGCCGGACGCGGCGACCGGGCGCAGCCTGCTGCCGATCATGAGCGGCGAGGACAATCCATCCTGGCGGGCCTATCTGCATGGGGAGCACGCGGGTCATTACGACTACGACGACGGCTCCCACTTCCTCACCGACGGGCGATACAAGTACATCTGGTTCAGCCAGACCGGCCGCGAACAGTTTTTCGACCTGGCCGCCGATCCCGATGAGATGCAGGACCTGACTCTCGCCCCGGAAAGCCCCGATCTGGAACCGTGGCGCGCTGAGCTCGCGGCCCGGTTGCAGAACCGACCTGGCGGCGTGGTCGAAGATGGCCGGCTCGTCGCTGGGCGACCGCACGACAAGCTGCTGCCCCATCACGCTGGGCCCGCGACTGGCTTCTGAGGTGGCTGCAGCCTCCTAAGGTCGCTGCAACGGATCCAGCCTCCTGAGGTGGCTTCTGACGCGGCTCCAGCCTGGTGAGGCGGCTCCAGCCTCCTAAAGCGGCTCCAACGGATTGGTGGCACTTTCGTCCGGTTATCCCTGACGAAGTATCGCCATTGTGGCCGCAGCGGGGGCGCGCCGGGCGGGGGCCGCCGGGCAGGGGGCTGCCGCGCGGGGGCCGCCGCGTGGGGGCGCCACGCGGCGCGGGGGCTGCACCGCCGACCCGGGGCTGCACCGCCGGCCCGGCGCGTTGACGGGCCGCGGCGGCTTGGATAGCGTCCAGAAGTCCTTTTCTTACGACGAAGTGAGGCAACGCAATGATGCGTCGATGGATTACTCCGCTGGTCGCGGTGCTGGCCCTGATCGGAGCGTCGATGGTGCCGATAGCCCCCTCGACCGCACCGATGGCCCCCTCGAACACGGCAGAATCGGCGGACCTGACCGGCGAGATTGACGGCATTCTCGATGACCCCCGACTGGACGGCACGATCGCCGGAGTGGTGGTCCAGGACGCCGCGACTGGCGAGCGGCTGTATGAGCACAACCCTGATTACCGGCTGATGCCCGCCTCGAATATGAAGATGCTGTCCTCGGCGGCAGCGATGGAGATTCTGGGGCCTGATTACACCTTCACCACGACGGTGCACACCGACGGGGTGACCCGCGGTAACAGCGGGGTGATGCACGGCGACCTATACCTGAGAGGTGACGGCGACCCCACCATGTTGGCCGAGGACTTCGACTCACTCGCTGCGCAGGTGGCCGACTCCGGCGTGCGGATGGTGCGCGGGGACCTGATCGCTGATGACACCCGCTTCGACGACCAGCGCCTGGGCCCCTTGTGGTCATGGGGCGATGAGGACTTCTACTACTCGGCACAGATCTCCGCGCTGTCGGTCGGCCCGAATGAGGACTACGACGCCGGGACGATCATCGTGGACACTGCGCCGGGCGCAGACGCCGGTGATGCCGCCGAGGTGTCCATCATCCCGGACACCGACTACATCACCATCGATAACCAAGCCACCACTGTCGAGGCGGGCGGGACCACCTCGGTGGGGGTCACCCGCGAACGCGGCTCGAACACCTGGACGGTCAGCGGCACGATCGCCGCGGATGCCGACACCTCCCGGGTGTGGCGTGCGGTGTGGGAGCCAACCGGCCTGGCTGCGTCGGTGTTTGTCGACGCCCTGGAGGATCACGGTGTGCGAGTCCGCGGTGACGTCCGCACCGGTGAGGCCACCCCCGATGATGCCGAGGAGGTGGCCAGCCATGAATCGATGACACTGACCGAGTTGCTCAACCCCTACATGAAGCTGTCCAACAACGGCCACGGTGAGGTGCTGCTGAAGACCGTCGCCGCAGAGATGGAAGGGACCGGTGATTGGCCAACCGGTGCGGCCGTGATCAGCGACTATTTGCACACGATGGGAATGACCGAGGAGACCCGTCTGGTGGACGGGTCGGGCCTGTCCCGAGGAAACCAGGTCCCCGCCGGTGAGTTCGCCTCGTTCCTCTACGAGGTCCAGGACGCCGAATGGTTCGAGGAATGGTATGAGGAGTTCCCCGTGGCCTGCGCCGGCGAACGGATGGTCGGTGGCACGCTGAACACCCGGATGTGCGATACCCCTGCAGAAGGGAACGTGCGCGCCAAGACGGGCAGTCTGACCGGCGTGACCGCCCTCAGTGGGTATGTCACCGACGCCGATGGCCGTGACCTGGTGTTCAGCCTGTTGTTCAACAACAACATGGAAGGAATCCAGGACATCGAGAACCAGATCGCGGTGACGCTGGCTTCCTACTCCGAGGATGAGGAGGGGGCCCTCGCCCCGATGGTCATTGACCCATCGACCGAGCCCGCCCCAGAGTTCGAATGCAGCTGGTTGAAGGGTGACGACACCTCCGGTAGCTGCTAGCCGCAGCACACCAAGGTCATCTGCCGCGCGCTTGCACAGGGCTGACTCCCGGTCGGCCCTGTGCAAGCGGTGCCGCCACGGGCGTAGGCGACGCGAGACCGCACGAGCTGGTGTGTGGTTTTGGTGTTATCCATACCGTTGCGCCCTGTATTTATTGACCAAAATATGAGATACTAAAAGGGCTGACTCGCGAAGGCCAGACGCGCTCATCGGATGTGGGAACGGACAGCCTTCGTGCCCTCTGTCCGCGCACGTGCCGACCGGCCGGGCGGCGGAGGCAGTCGCCGGCGGCGGCTACCGCAGCAATCGCCGACACCGAGTGTGGCGCTCTCTCATCGAAGGGTCACGCATTGAATTTCTCTCCTGGTCAGGTTGTCGTCCACCCCCACCACGGGCCAGCAACGCTGAAGAAGGTCACCACGCGCACGGTCAACAAGCAGCGCAGGCGGTATCTGATGTTGGACGTCCATCACACCGATCTCTCCCTGGCACTGCCGCAGGAGCGGGCTGAAGAGCTCGGCCTGCGCGGCATTCTCGACGCCGAGGGGGTGCAGGATATCTTTGCTCTGTTACTCGAGCCCAGCCCGCCCGTGGATCGCACCTGGTCCCGCCGGATCAAGGACTACACCACGCGATTCAATTCCGGAAACGTACGGACCATCGCCGCTCTGATCCGTGACATGGTCCGCAGAGATGCCGATAAGGGGCTTTCCTTCGGAGAGCGCACCGTGCTGCGTGATGCGAAGGAACCGTTTATCGCCGAACTCTCCTTGGCGATGTCGGTGCCCGCCGAAGAGGTCGAGGTCCTGGTGGATACCGCGGTCCTCGAGGGTAGGACACCGCAGGTTCCTGGTGCGCTGGCCGCCGTGAGCTGACCTGGCCGTGGGCTCCGCAGATGGCCCGTGGGGCTCCGCAGTTAGCTGGCTCACCACCGCGGTCTGGCCCCGGGCTTAGATTCGGGACTTACGCAGGGAGTGCCAGGCTGCTCCACCCAGCGCCCGAACGGCACGGGGCAAGGAGAGCTGCTCCTGCTTGCGGTACAGCGCCCAGTTGTGCGGGATGAGGGAGAGCTTGTTCGATGACAGCGAGCCGGCCCTCGCCGAACGGTAGATCGCCAGCGGTTCGCCCAACCCTCGCGCCGCGGTGCCATCACGCATGATCGACAGCCAGAGCGCGTAATCCTGGCGTTTGGGCATGTCCGGCATCAGCCTGGTGCCCAGGACATTGCGGTCATACATCGCGGTCAAGGCGCCGATGTGGTCCTGAATGAGCATCTGGGCGTAATCCACCCGCGCCGGTGCCCGGACAACCCGGCCGTTCGGGGTGAAGTCGGCTGCCTCGCCCCGGTGATCGCCGTCGACCTTGTAATAGGAGGTGAAGGTCAGCGGAACCTGGGCCTCGGCGGCGAAGGCTATCTGCCGGTGCAGCTTCTCCGGTAGCCACATGTCATCGCTGTCCAAGAAGGCTACATAGTCGCCGCGGGCCCGGCGCAGGGCCAAGTTCCGGGCCTGGGCCGCCCCGCAGCGTCCGGGGGCAGGGGCGGGCAGCACCCGCTCGTCCCGTGCGGCGAACTCGGCGAGCAGGTCCATCGACCCGTCGGTCGAGGCATCATCGGTGATCAGCAGCTCGAAGTCGGTGTGCGTCTGGGCCAGCACTGAACGCACCGAGGCACCGAGGGTGGTGGCCGAGTTGTGCACCGGCATCACCACGGAGACAAACGGCACCGGGGCTCCCTTCGATCGCGGCCTGGGGACTGGCAAAGCCAGGCTCATCGTAGCCGGGCCAGGCTTGGCTGAGCCCAGTGGTGGGGCCGGGCATTGACCCTGGCATGCACGGCCACGGGTCGAATCTCCCAGGGGCCTGCCGACAGTTGACAACGCTGCTAACGTCAAAGACAGATCTGCAATCGCTTGCAAACACGAGCGCACACGGACGTGCGCAAAGGAGAACTGTGAACCGGAGAATCCTGCCGACCGCTCTTCTGGCCGTGGCCATGACCATGGCCTTCTTGGTCCCGACCGGGGGAGCGGCCCAGGCCGACGACGAAGGCCGGATTGCTCCGGATCAGGCCACCGGTGATCGGGTCCTGAACAACCTCGGCCCAGCACTGGAGGCCACCAACGTCGGTACCGGTGCTGCGGGCCCGGATATGGACGGTGGTGCGCTGCTCTACGCCACCAGCGCCGGGCATCCGCCTACCTTCACCGTGATGGATGAACAGACCGGTGAGGTGGTGTTCCAGACCTACGTCGAGGGTGAGGAGAACCTGCCGGAGAAGATCGTGCCTACTGCGGCCGGTCTGACCTATGTCACCTTCCGGTCCGGCAGTGCCACCCAGTTCTACGTCTACGACGTCGAGGCCAATACCTTCGAACCCGGGGTGCGCACGTGCAGGACGTGTGAGATCGACAAGACGGTCTTCCGGGTCTTCGACGTCGCCGATGACGGCACGGTGTTCATGGGCTCCTACCCCGATGCCAGCGTATTCAGCTGGGACCCGGCCACCGATGAAGTGCGGGACTACGGTCCGGTCTTCACCGAGGGTCAGTACATCTGGGGTCTGACTTTGGCCGGCGACCAGTTGTTCGTCGGCACCGGCAACGGCCCGGGGTTGGGGCAGTTCTTCCAAGTGGACACCGTCAGCGGTGACATCACCCGGGTGGAGTATCCCGATGAGGCCTTCACCCCGACGGTGATCGGGGAGTTGCAGGCTGTGGGGGACATCATCCTGGTCCCGCTGTTCGGCGATGACCACCATGTGCGCATGTATGACGCGGCCGACGGGGAGTGGGTCTGTGAGGACACTCCTGCGCCGGGGTTCCCGCAACCGACGGACGCCTTCGCCGAAGGGCCGATCGACGGTAAGACCTACTTCAAGACTGGTGCCGAGGTCTATGAGGTCGAACCGGCTGCCTGTGCCTACCGGAACCTCGACTTCGCCGAGACCGGCCTGGACGCCACTGAGCTTTCCGGCGTCAAGATCGTGCCCACCGGGCCGGCCGATGACCCTGCCGTCGACTCGTTGGTATCCTTCCGGACCGATGGCAGCTACGTCCTCTTCGACCCGTTCGCCGGCAGCGTGGCGGACCGGCCCTCGAGTGTCCTGCCCTCGCCGGTGACGACGCAATCGATCGGTCTCGGCCCGGACGGGGGGATCTACATCGGCGGCTTCCTCAGCCCGGACATCATCGGCCGGATGGACCCCGGCATAGATGAGATCGATATTCTCGACGGGCCCGAACAAGCCGACACGATCGCCACTGTCGATGACCAGCTCATCGTCAGTGACTACCCGAACGCGGTAGTCAGCAGCGGTGACCTGAGCCAGCCCTGGCAATGGGGCGAGAATCCGCGGGAGTTGTTCACCGGGGCAGAGCATGACCAGGACCGGATCTTCGAGGTGATCGACGCCGACGGGCTCGGTGTGCTCGGCTCGATCCCGGGTTACGGGCTCCTCGGTGGCGGCCTCACGGTCTTCGACCCGGTCACCGGTGAGCACGAGACGTATCTCGATCTGGTACCCGATCAGCAGCCCGGTGCACTGGCGCACCAGGAGGACGTGATTTACGTCGGTACCACCACCCAGGGTGGGGCCGGGGCCGAGCCCACGGCCGATGAAGCGGTGCTGTTCGAGTTCGACCTGCAGTCGCGGAGCCTGACCGAGCAGACGGTGCCGGTGCCGGAGGCGAGCACGATCGGTGCCCTGGAGTTCAGTGCTGACCAGCTGTGGGGCATGTCCGATACCGGCGTGCTCTTCCGCTACGACCCGCAGGCCCATGAGGTGGTCGACAGCCTCAGCGTTCCGGAGTTCGGTGCCGCGACGAACTGGGGCAGGTTGCCGATCCTGACCTACTCCGAGGTCGATGAGATCTACTACGGGATAGCTGCGACCCGGGCCTTCTTCACCTTCGATCCGGCGACCCAGCAAGTCGAGGTGATCGATGATGACCAGGAGTGGAAGGGTCTGACCATCACGCCCGACGGCCAGATCTACCTGATCGACGACCGGGACATCTACCGGTACGGCGATGCCTCCGGGACGTGTACGGAGACGATCACCGGTGCACACACCGGTCCACTGACTGTCACTGAGGGCGTGACCTGCCTGGACGAGGCCACGGTGCGAGGGCCGATCAGCGTGGCGGCAGGGGCCGGGCTGAGCATCGCACGTTCCGAGACGCGAGGACGATTGACGGCAGAAGGTGCAGAGACAGTCGAGATCAGAGATTCCGAGGTGCGGGGAGGAATGACGGTCCAGGGGAGCACCGGCACGCTGGCCCTGACCGGCAATGACATCCACGGCATCGTCGAAATCCTCGACAACGCCACGACATCGGCACCGCTCGTGGCAGCAAACACCGTGCGCGGGCCGTTGCTGTGCACTGGCAATGAGCCGGCGCCGGCCAACGACGGGCAGGCCAACACTGTCTCTGGCCGGACCCAGGGGCAGTGCGCCGGCTTGTGATGCGGTGGCGCCGCCCCGGAGTGCGGTGAGTCGGGGCCGTTATGTTCGCCTATGCCCGACTGTGCATACCCAGGGTCCCACCACCTGTGGATCGTGGCGGCGTCACCCGGGACCTGGCCAAGCTCCCCTACTCGGGCACCGAGACGGTTTGCACCGGCGAGGAATTCCACGCCTGGTCGATCGCGCGGTACTCGATGCTCTGCCCGCGCTCCAGCTGGATCGCCCGGGTGTAGGTGGTCCATTCACCGCCGTCGACGCGGTAATCGATCACCGGCTGATCGTCCTGATCGTCCTGGGCCGACAGGCGTACCAGCGCCGAACGTCCAGGTCCCGGCTCGGGCGGCTGCACCGACGCCGCCGCCCCCGGGGCGGTGTCGTCATCGGGCATCGCCCAGCGCAGCAACCGGGTGCTGGCGCCCACCACGTACAGGTCGCCGCGGCGGTCCTGGGCCAGTTCATGAACTCGCTCGGCCGGGTCCGCTGCGGGCCCGCCGTGCAGGGTGGTCACGTCCTCGGTGATCGGGTCGGCCACGAACAGCTGGTTGGCCGCTGAGCCGAAGATGCGGCCATTGTCGATCAGCAGCCGCTCAGCGTTGCCGTACCGGTCAGCCTCAGCGCCGGCATCCAGTTCGATGATGCGCACCGTTTCCTGGGCATCGACGTCGAACTCGAAGATTGTTCCACCGCCGGCGATGCCCCATAGGTGGCCCTGGTCATCGACGGTCAACCCCGAGACCGTCGGCGCACCGGGCACCGGCGTGCTCTGCCAGAGGTTCTGCCCGGTGGCTGGGTCGAAGGCGAACAGCACCGCCTCCTCGGTGACCGGGTCGATTCCGTAGCCTCCCTCGATCGAGGTGCCGCCAATGAGCAGGTCGCCGTACTCGACCAGTGCCACCGGCGTCTGGTCGGTGACCACGTGCCGGTGCACCTCGTGGGTGCCCTCATCGGGTTGCCACAAGGTAATCGCGCCGCCGTGCTCACCGCCGGTGGGCACCGAGCCTACGGCCACGGTGTCCGGCATCGAGGACAGCTCCACGAATGCCTGGGGCCGGGACTGGCCCTCGCCTATCTCCAGCGGCTCGGCCGGGTTCGTGCCGGTCTCCCACGGCTCGGCCGGGTCGTAGTGCCACAGCGACCCCTGGGGGTAGCGCCCGAACACCAGGGTGTCGTTGAAGGTGCCGTAGCCCTCGATCTGACCGGACCCCTCGAGTAGTTCGAACTCCTCGGTATCGGGATCGAATTGGCCCATCCCCGGTGGGCTCAGGTATGCCCCGGTGAAGATGTCACCCTGGGGGCCGCTGCCCAGGCTGATGATCTGCGCCCCGGCGCCGAGCAGGTCCGGCACCTGGTAGTAGGCCTCCTCAGTTGCGGGGTTGTAGGCGTAGGTACGCCCCTCATTCCAGTACGTCATCGTCAGCCAGGGACCGGTGTCGTCCAGGTCGGTCCAGGCCCAGGACTCCGGGGTAGCGTTCGGTGCCCAGCCGGTGCCAGTGATCTCCTGGGTCTGCACGTCATACCGGTGAACCTCACCACCAAGGCGCAGGTAGACCCCGTCCTCGTCATCGGGGGCCGGGGGAGAGACTCGTGGGCTGGCGTCGGGCAGATGGTCCACCCACTCACCGTTGCTGGTGTCCAGCACATGCATGTCCGCCGAGCCCATGAACAGCAGGTCGCCGTGCAGATTCAGGGCCTCGATGTTGGTGGCGGTGTGCTCGGCGGGGGTGTCCAGGTCGGTGAACTCCCCGCTCTCCCGGTCGAAGGCCACCAGGTGGGCATTGGACTCGGTGCCCAGGTAAATGGTGTCCCCGGCAGGTTCGATCGCCTTGATGTACTGCTCACCGGCCAGGGCCTGGCCGTGATCGGTGAGTTCACCGGTGTCCGGATCCATCGAGAACAGCTTCCCGCCGGGATAGGTACCGATCCACGGCGTGCCATCC
>Ga0209487_1002075_pt1 | contig 16505 bp, 19 predicted proteins | sample Poulit2012_FD_187524 | JGI IMG/M metagenome (GOLD analysis project Ga0209487, IMG submission 187524) | Agricultural soil microbial communities from Georgia to study Nitrogen management - Poultry litter 2012 (SPAdes) (version 2) | ecosystem: Environmental > Terrestrial > Soil > Agricultural land...
AGGACGGCAACATTCCGGGCCCTAACAAAGATGTTGAAAGAAAGATGTTGAACAACATAGGGATCAAACAGCCCAAAGACAGGCTTCACGCCACCGAAAAGTGCAGTTACGAAGCCACAAACCATAAAATTCTCCGCCATGACGTGCGCTTGCTTACCTCAAAGGGGGGAGGAAAATACGGTGCGCGCGGCTTGGTTTCTTCCGGTTCCGCTTGAGAGGAGTTTAGGCAACCGAATTTCTCCCTATATCGGGATGAGAGGAACCCTATGAAGCGCTCCACATACGCTACACAAACCGTATCGGCTATGTCCTTAAAGCTACCATTGCTGTAACTCGCAATGACGTTACAAGGAGGTAACCGGTGATGGATAAGCAGACAAAAATGGTTGTAAAGGACAGCCTCAGCCAACTTGTGAAGGACGCGGTGACTCGGGTTAGTAATTTTGATGAGTCGGACGGCGGCCACAATCCCTTTCGTTCCAGGCTTATTGATGATGCCTACTTGGAGGCCGCGAAGTTCGAGAGATCGTTCGTGACCTCTATGGGCTCGCGTGGGTATGAGCAACTGGGGCGCATTATTGCTGAAGGAGCTGGCCACACTGCGGCCCGTTCCCGCATCACGCAAGGGCCCATCTCAACTAGCCAGAAGGCCTACATTGAAGTATTGCTGCGCGACTTGCGCGGGAACAAGCAGGTTCCTGACTGGCAGCAAGAGGTGGCGGAGCTCGTCAACTTGGCCTCGGATGGCAGCAAGGAGACTGTGAGTGTCACGTCAGATCTATATGTAAAAACCACTGGCGGTGAAGACCTATTCTTTTCGATGAAGACGGTGAAGCCGAACCTAGATCAGACCGAGCGTGCGAAGCGTGACCTGCTAGAGCTCATTGCAATGAATCCCGATCACAAGGCCTACTTCGTACTGCCGTATAACCCTTATGGGGAAGAGCGGGAGAAGTATAACTTCACTATCCCTTTCAAAATATTTGACATGCGAAACGATCCCTCTGTTTTGATAGGCAAAGACTTCTGGGATCTTTTGGGGGGAGAAGGCACTTACGAGGATCTCCTTGAGGTGTTTGAGGAGGTGGGGGAGGATCTTCAGGAGAAACTCGCTCAGTTCTTCGAGAAATGAAGAGGACGGAACTAGCACTGCTCGTGGTGCCAGGTGGCCCGGTCTATGGCGATGGCACCACGATGACAATCACAAGGAGGCGACGTGCGTAACCCGAACCTAACCCTGTCCACGGAGGATAAGAAAGCCTGGGCCAAAGTCGGAATGGAATTGGAGGAGAAGTTCCTTAGGGACGTGGCCCCCTCACTATGCCCAGATGTAAGGAGAAACCCGGCGAAGGACGCAAATCCATATGCTCCCGACTTCATCGACGAGTTTGGTTTGGCAGATTTGAAGTGCCAGAACACACCCTTCTTTACGGTTCGAAAGTACGGATACAATCCAGGACGCACCGTAACCTTCAACCGAAAGGACTACGAGAGTTATCTCGCTATTGACCCTGAGCTGACTGTCTACTTCTATGTGAACTGGAAACAGCTCGCATACTTCAAGAATCCTGCCGTGACAGTGGAACCGTTGCATGGGGTATGGAAGATGCCAGTGTCCCTAGTAAGTGAGTTGCGACAGAGGGGCCGGGCGGTGGAGCATAAGTACTATCGGCGGAAGGAAGACCGGGCAGGGAATGCTAAATCTAGTTTCCTCTTATGCTTAGATGATTTGCAGTTGGTGGGGCTTGTGAGCGATGAGTAACCGGAGCTCACCTAGAGCTTAAGTGGCACAGGTATGAGTGACAGAGTTGAGGGACTACTTGGGCCGCAAGAGGCAGCAAGGAAGTTACACCTGACCCCGAGTGGCCTTCGAAAGTACGCCAGCGATGTGGAGCGCGCTGCGGAGGAGTTGAGGGCGCAAGTGCCGGGGAACCAGTTGGAATTTAATGGTCTCCCCGTCAAGCAGGACTCGGGACGGAGGCTCTATCCACAATCAAGTATCGAATTAATACGGAAAATAAAGGATGAGGTACTTCAGGGAGCCAACCGGCTAGCCGCGGCGAGACGAGTGCTGGGCGTGGAAACCATCAATAATCCCGACTTCACCGCGGCGCTCCGAGAACTAGTGAGAGAAGAAGTCCAACTTGAACTCCGAGAGCTCAGGAAGGATTTTAATGACCTTAGAAGAAGCATCCAGCGCTCTGACGAATAGCGGCTTAGGTTGCAGCGGCTAGATCAAACAGCCTTTCTTGTTGATTAGCGTGGAGTCCCTCCACACGCTTAAGGAATGCCTGCTCCCAAGAAATGTCATCCGTGTTCTTATAGCGTGAAAAAGGAAAGTCTAGATGGAATGGCTCCGCTTTACCTTCAGCATGGCGGATTAGTAAGTCCCCGATTGCACGGCCTAGTGAGCAGGGAACGGCGTTACCTATCTGGCGGTATTTGTCGAGGATCTTTCCTTCTATTATCCAGTTGTCAGGGAACTCCTGAATACGTTTATATTCTTGAACGCTCAGAGGCCTATCAAGCTCGGGGTGCGCTAGGTCAGTAGCCGGCATTGCTGGGTGAGTGACCAGGGTGGGAGAGGGCTCGTCCCACGGTACTCGCCTCAGGAAGCCAGTCTTGCCTCCCCCCGAGTAATAGGCATTGCCGAGAGCTTCCGGTTGGAGCTCGCTGGGTAGGTCACGCCAGTACTGGCCGGGGCCGAGTAGTCGGTAGTACTTGAGGCGCCTCTCCGGGAAGTTGATGTGCTCGTGGGCTTCTTCTGGAAGATCAGAGACTGCTTGGCGAACGGTGTTCCAGGGGGACAGGCCGAAGCGCCCATGCTCGTCATGCGTGGGGCTGAGGTAGGGAAGGCGCTCCCCGTCACGGCTGCAGATGAGGATGACGCGCTCCCGCTTCTGAGGCGTGCCGAAATTGGCTGAGTTGTAGAGATTGAAGGATACGCCGTATCCGGCGTTGCGCAACATGGTCAATACATGGAACAAGGCGCCGCCTGGCATCTCGTCATATTCAAGCGGGGGAGCGCCGAGCTCACGCTGATCCAAGGGCCGATGCTTCATTGCAGCGGATAGGAGGCCGCGGACGTTTTCGATGACGGCGTACCGAGGGCGGAGCTCAATGATGCGTTCGATGAACGTGAGGAACACGTTCCCCCGCTCGTCATTGAACCCCTGCCGTTTTCCGGCGCTGCTGAACGCTTGGCAGGGCGGGCCACCGACCACAAGGTCGACCTCTTCGTCCTCTTTTAGGCCAGCGGTGCGCCGAATCTCAGCTGCCGAGTATTCGCGGATGTCGCCGATTAGGGCGATGTCTGGTCGGTTACGCGCAATCGTTGCCCGGGCCGCCTTATCGACCTCACAGGCCAGCAGCGTTTCTATTCCGCTTTGTTCGAGCCCAATGTCAAGGCCCATGGCGCCAGAGAAGAAGCTAAGAGCCCGCCACTTCCCGCTTGAGCGCGTGCGTGCGCTGGTATCTGGCACGCCCTCTTCCGTTACGCCTTTACGAGAGCCCGCTTCCTCGACCACGTCTGCTGGTATGAGCCAGCGTCCGCCTACCCGCTCACCTGGTAGCTCGTGTTTACGGATGAGGCGCCTCACATGCTGTTCAGTTACACCAAGGGTTTCTGCGGCCTCACGTACAGTAATGAATCCAATTGACACGGATGTTCCCTCCCGAACCCGCTGACAGTCCCTGCACTCTAACCGGGAATGGGCTCTACAATCAAGGCGTGTTAAACGCCTGGATTAGAGTCTCAGATACACGCGCCATGTGACGACGTTTGGGCTAACACGATGGATCACTCTGTTACATGCTGGTCAGTGAGTCGGGGATCCGGTAGTAATAGGCGGAGGGGGACGCATGGTAACTGTTGAGCGCGTTGAGAGCCTTTCCGCCGAGCTCGCGAGCGTCGAGGTTATCATCTGACTCGGCGTATTCGGCGATTTCGGCGAGGACGTCGTAGAAGTCTTCGACTGCAATGCCCCATCCAGATGACCAGGGTGCATCGGGGACTGCTGGATCCCGGTTGTTGAGCCGTTCGTCGAGGTTTTCGTACATTCGCTGTAGTGCTTCAGTGGGAGTTTCGCCCGTTACGCTGAGGTAGTACCAGTCGGGGCACTTGCCCCGGAATGCTTCATCCTCTTGGGCCCAGTACACGGTGACGGCGTACTGATGTGAACCTTTGGGGTGGCGATACGGGTTGTTTCCGATATTAAACGAGAGTGGTGTGTGGAACGAGGTGATGGCCTCCTGAGCAATTTCTCCGATGTAGCGAACTTCGGGGTTGTCCGATTTCTTGTATTCGGCGAGCTCAGCGAGGATCCAGTAGAATGCCTCCTCATGAATGATGGGGAGAATCGGCCTGGGCGGGCTAGGGTAGCCTGGCCTGGGCTTTTCGAGTTCTTCGTTGATGATGTCGTACATCCGCTGTAATGCTTCAGCTGGGGTGTTGCCACGAGCTTCGTCGATTAGGTAATCATCGTCGTACCAGCTGGGGGAGAAGGCCCGGTACTCTTTTTGGTCTGATGACCAGTGGACGGTGATGGAATACTTATGTGCACCTTGGGGCATGAGATGTTCTTTCGGATGGAACGGTTCTGGTTTGATTGAAGCCTATTCTGACACTCCCAATGGACGGAGCGTTCCTGGACAATTCAGATTTCCGCCTATCATTGAGGTGAACGCGGGGGAGCCGGCCGGACAGAGCTATAGATGGGATATTCTTTGCGCTCCTTATACGCGGTAGGTTTTCCTTTCGCCGATTAGAACCGGAGATTGGCTCTGTAATTAATTGGGTCAAGCAGGAGCCATTTGTCCAGTGGCGCCCGTAGCTCAAAAGCTTTCGGTGTACGCGCGATGTCGTAAACGCGAACCAGATGGAATGCTTCTGTCCGCTCTTCGGAAACTGCCCATTCGTTCGCGGAAATGTAAAACGGTGTCGTGCTGCCGCCGTTGGTGGCCTTTACTTCCAGAAGGCGTTCCTGACCTTCGTTATCAAATGACAGTATGTCAAAGCCCGCCCCATCGCCAATCTCTTGGGACACCCACTGCACTTTGCTTGCCAGGTCATCGCGCCTGGCGTCTTTCAGGCGCTGACGTTCGTAATTGAAAACCAGCTGCTCGCCAAGCCGGCCCAATGTGCGGTTGTGGGCATCGCGTGCTGCTGGGTCAAACTTGCGGATCAGGCGGGTAAGTGCGGCTTTGCTGACGGCGGGTGTGCCACTCGCTGGTCGGGGTGCGCCTACTTCAAGCGCCAAGTCTATTTCAGGAGTGGGCGCCTCAATTCGGATTGCCCCTAACTGCTGCGCGACTGCCTCCACTAAGGCAGCCTGGTAATTCATTGCTGGTGCTAACCCTCGAACATAAGGGTGGCCAAGTTCGTGAATGACTGCGCTGATGTTGCGCCACTTAAAATCAATACTACTCTCGCTTCGGCCGATTTGCGCCTGCAGGGCACGCTTCCGAGCGGCTTTGTTAAACTTCTGGCCAGCCAGGTCGAGCTTGTACATTTCGAAGTAGTCAGCGACAATCAGCTCGATCTCCTCGTCAGACCAGTCCGCTCCGCTTTTGTTGTTGCCCATTCTCGTTGCCCAGGATAAACGCAAACCGTCTCCTGTGTGAGCTGAACCGAAATCCGAATGGCTTCGAAGCTACCCCTTCCCCTGCAGGAAGATTTCAATAGGGAAGAGATGCTGGACTCCGGCTGCCTCGCGGCTCTGATAGTGGTGCAAGCGCATGTGTGCACTTTGGTTCGGCAGTACGGTCAAGTTATCCGGGTGGTTGTCTCGAGGATTGTTGTTGAGGTGATGAACGACTTCACCTGGATGTAATGGCCGGCCGATCTTCCATTCGGCGATGGCGCGGTGCTCGTAGTAGCGTTCGCCGGTTCGGGCGTCAACGCGACGGTGGTACCAACGCATTACTTGTCCTCCGTCACGGTGGTTTCGCTCCGCAGTGCCATGTACAAGGTGGATCTGGCTACGCCCAGCACCTTCGCTACTTCAGTGACCTGCTGGTCCGGGTCTTCAAGGAGCTGGCGGGCCATGGTGATCTGTTTAGTGCTCAGTTTGCGGGGCCTGCCGCCTTTGCGGCCACGGGCTCGAGCTGCTGCGAGGCCAGCCATGGTTCGTTCGCGGATGAGCTCGCGTTCGAACTCGGCGAGGGCACCGAGAATGTGGAAGATCAGTTTGCCGCCGGAGGTTGTGGTGTCCAGGTTCTCCTGGAGGCTGCGGAAGCCGATGCCTTCGTTGCCGAGATCTTCGATTGTTTCGATCAGGTGTTTGAGGCTGCGGCCGAGCCGGTCGAGGCGCCACACGACGAGCGTGTCGCCAGCGCGTAGTTTCTCCAGGGCTTTGCCCCACTCGGGCCGGACGACCTTCGCGCTGCCGCTGGCTTTGTCTTCGAAGATGATTTCGCAGCCGGCTGCTTTGAGGGCATCGCGTTGCAACTCTAGGTTTTGCTCAACGCTGCTGACGCGTGCGTAGCCTATGATCACGGCTTGTCCTGAAAGATAGCGGGCATGGGTTAATCATACACTGTTTCTCGGACAGGATTCCCATACACTTTTTTGCCGAATAAATAGTGGTTTTCGACTTGAGCCATGGGTGTCCGAAAAACGACCGTTTTCTGGACGGCAGGCAGGCGTTGAGGCAGGGGCCAGACAACGGGGGGAACTATATTCAGGGTTTGCCGAGTACCGCCGAGACTCGCAATTCAGTTTCATGCCGTAACCTGAGTTCATAGATGCAGAACGATGACTTCCAGTACACCGTTTTCCTGGTCGAGGATGAGCCCAGGTTGGCTGGCTACCTGGCAGAACACCTTGGTCGGCAGGGTCTGGGTGTAATTGTGGCGGCCCGCTTCGATGATCTGAAGGTGGAGTTCAGCGAGTCGGCTGCTGATCTGGTTTTGTTGGACATCAATTTGCCTTGGTACGACGGCTTTTACTGGTGCCGGCAAATCCGTACCATTTCGACTGTTCCTGTAATTTTCATTAGCGCGCGCTCTGATGAAATTGACCAGGTGCGTGCTATTGAGAATGGGGGAGATGATTATGTCGTCAAGCCGTTCAATCTGGAAGTAGTGACTGCGAAAGTTCGTGCCCATCTGCGGCGCGCGTACGGTGAGTACGCCAGCCAAACCGGGCAGTGTGTGTTGAGCCACGCTGGCTTGCATTTGGACGTGCAGCGGCTTACTGCTTCATACGAGGGGGAACAGATTCTGCTGAGCCGTACCGAGGCGCAACTTCTGTCCAGGCTCCTGCAGGCGCAGGGCCGTGTTGTGGGCCGCGAAGAATTGCTGGCTGCGCTTTGGGATGAAGCTGACTTCGTCGATGACAACACTTTGACCGTTAACGTCACGCGTTTGCGTAAGAGACTGGGTCAACTTGGCCTGGAGGGCTCCGTACGCACTGTCCGTGGTGTTGGCTACAGCCTGGTGCACGGGTCCAACTGACGCCGGTGAACTTCCGCGCTTATGTTCTTGACCGCTTGCCGCTGCTGCTCGCATTTGCTGCTGGGCTGGTGTTCATTTTGCTTGTACTGCACCTCACAGCTGGTCCACTCATGCTCAGCGATGCGCTTTATGCGTTGTTGCTTGCGCTTGTATTTGCCTGCTTGATTCTGGGTGTTGATTACCTGCGGCATCGTCAGTTCAGGGGGGCTCTGGCGAAATTGCTTGCGGGTGATTTGAATACGGTCCTTCCGCCGGGTGCGAACCGGGAGCAGCGCATGGTTCGGCAGGCGCTGTCTGCGTTGCGCCGCGATTATCTCGGGCGTCTTAAGGCGAATGAACTGGCGGCTGAGAACCATCGGGTCTTCATTGATCAGTGGGTGCATCAAATGAAGACTCCGCTTGCAGTGCTTGATCTGAGTGCACAGTCTGATGACGGGGCAGCTGAACTTCGTGCAGCCATCATGGCTGAGACTGACAGTTTGCAGCATGGCCTGGATATGATGCTGACTGCGGCGCGGCTTGACCGCTTTGAGTTGGATCTGAAGCCCGCGTCGATTGACCTGTTTGACTTGGTTCGTGGGACAGTCAATGAGCTGAAGGCAAGCTGGCTTCGTGCAGAAGTGTATCCGCGCGTGCTGGTCGGTACTTCCGGAATCACCGTGCAGTCGGACCCCAAATGGCTTCGGGTGGTTGTGCGCCAGTTGCTGACCAACGCAATCAAGTACAGTGAAAGTGGCGGTCACGTTGAGATCACCGTATTGAAACGGAAGGGCAAAAGCCTGTTGGAGGTTCGTGACCACGGGCTGGGTATTCCTGCAGCGGACCTGCCCCGCATATTCGACCGGTTCTTCACTGGGCACAATGGTCGCCTCAGGCCTGCCGCCACTGGTATGGGCCTGCACCTGGCTGCCGAAATTTGCAGTCGGCTGGGACATGGGCTCGCCGTTGAGTCAGAGGTCGGCTCAGGTAGTACGTTTACAGTTACTTTCAACCCGCGTTCCCTTACAGACTTGTAAGGTTGCAAGGTTCGGCGATGGCTGCAACTGCAGGCCCGGAACTAAAGTCGGGCCTTGGAGGTGAACGCCTTGCAGGCAAACAAAGTTCACGAAGCCGATTCACGCAGATCCACCAGTTCGGTGCTGCATGCCGAGAACCTGACCAAGGTGTACGGCCAGCCCGGTACGGGCCCTACCCACACGGCGCTGGAGGGTTTCAGTGTCAGCGTTAAAGCCGGCGACTTTTTGGGCATTATGGGACCCAGTGGCAGCGGTAAAACGACGCTTCTCAACATTCTCGCCACAATCGATACGCCAACCTCCGGCAACGTAAGTATTGGTGGTGTTGATCCAACTGGGATGCGTGACAATGAACTTGCCCTGTTCCGCAGACGCCAGCTTGGGTTCGTGTTCCAGGATTTCAACCTGCTTGACAGTCTCAGTTTGCGTGAGAACATCCTGCTGCCACTCGTCCTCGACAGACTGCCGCTGCGCCAAATGAAGCAGCAGCTGAATCGGGTGGCGGAAACACTTGGTATCACGGAGATCCTCAACCGCAAACCGTTCGAAGTGTCTGGCGGCCAGCAACAGCGGGCAGCCATTGCCCGCAGCATCATTCACGAACCACAGCTCGTACTGGCTGATGAACTTACCGGCAACCTGGACTCAAAGTCCGGGCTGGATGTAATGAACGCCCTGCGTGACTTGAACGCGCAGCATGGGGTGACCGTAGTCATGGTCACTCACGACCCGTTTGCCGCCAGCTTCTGCCGGCGCATCTTGTTCATACGTGACGGTCGTCAGTGGGGCGAGATTCGGCAGGGCAGCAACCGGCAGTCATTCATGCAGGAAATCCTGGACAATCTCAGTGTGATGAGTGGAGGCGGCAGTGACGTTCCGGCAGCTCGCTCTTAGCAATATCCGTGGCCACGCGCTGCGTTACTCCGCGTTCTTCCTGAGCAGCACTTTCAGCGTAATGCTGTTCTTCATGTACGCCCAGTTCGTTTTTCATCCGGACGTGATCAGCGGCTATATTTACGGTGGTGAAAACTCCCGGACCGTCCTGGCCACCTGCCTGGTACTCATCGGTGTATTCGCATTTTTCTTCGTACTGTATTCAAGCGGCGCGTTTCTGCGCTCCCGTAATCAGGAGTTCGGTTTGCTCACCCTCCTGGGTACAACCCGAGCTCAGCTACGCAGGTTGGTATGGGCCGAAAACACGTTCATCTCAATTGCCGCCATCACTGTAGGCGTGCTGTTCGGCCTGTTATTCTCCCGCTTATTTCTGCTGGGCATCTCAAGAGTACTGGACGTGACTGAACCCATCCGCTTTGCACTCGTACCTCAGGCTCTGCTGCTGACAGTCGCCGGTTTCATCCTGCTGTTCCAAGTGGTTACCCTCGTGAGTTCAATCTCTATTGGACGGCGTCAGATTATCGATCTGCTGCGTGAAGCACGCAGACCCCGTTCGGTGCCACGTGCCAAGCCACTCCTCGCCATTGTGGGAGCGCTGCTCATAATCGGTGGTTATTGGTGGGCGCTCTCAAGTAACCAGGCCATGGTGGTGGTCGCATTCCTGCCAGTCACAACGGCCGTTGTAGTGGGTACGTTCCTCCTCGTCGGTCAGGGCAGCATCATGGTCCTGAACTGGCTCAAGCGTCACCAGCGAAGCTACCTGTCGGGCACGCGACTGATCACTATCTCGCAACTGGTGTTCCGCATGCGGGACAATTCCAGGTTGCTGGCTACCATTGCTTCACTCAGCGCTGTGGTGCTCGCTGGCGCCGGCACCTTCTACAGCTTCAGCTCTGTCCTGAACATGCAATCCGCTGAAATGATGCCCCAGCAGTTCGCCCTACTGGAACCTTCAGACGGTACCCCCGTTGCACTGACAGCCGATGATGCCGAAGCAATCATTCGCGCGCATCCGGAAGTCAATCCAACTCTCGCCCTGCGAAGCATGGTCCTGGAACTGGAACTCGAAGGCGGCTGGGCAACTGCAATGTCCGCAAGCACCGTAGCTGAACTGCAGGCGGCTGGCCTGAACGTAGAACCTGCTGGGGAGACCGTAGCTATCGGCGCCACACAAATGCAGCCTCTCGAACCAACAGGCGTAAGCCGTCCGGGTCGGCTGTCAGGCAGCTGGTACGAAGTCGGTGACGCCGACTGGCCCGCCCTGATTGCCTCAACCGGCGCACTTGCGACAGTCCTGCATTACGACTGGGAAGACACGCGCGCCAGCCGGGAACTGGCAACAGCGCTCAATCAGGCGAGTAATCCGGAGATAAGCAGTTTCCTGATCAACAACCGGCATACAGAACTGAGCGACATCCGCTCAATACTCGGATTATCTCTGTTCGCAGGCCTGTTCATATCACTGTTGTTCTTCATCGGCTCAGCGAGCCTGATCTACTTCAAACTGTTCACTGAACTGACTGACGACCGGGCTACCTACCGGCGTCTGGGCAGAATCGGCATGACCTGGGCTGAGACCGCCCGCACGGTCACGGCACAAATCGGGCTCGTATTCCTGCTCCCGTTCGCACTTGGGGCAGTTCATGCGGTCGTGGCCCTGGATTCACTGGGCACCCTGCTTATGGCGGACGTGACAATGTACAGCCTTGCAGTAGTCGGGCTGTTCGCCGCAGTGCAGCTGACGTTCTTCCTGTTGACGCGGTGGACCTACTTACGGGCTCTCCGACCCACAGCATAATGCCGGGCTGGTGAATCCCGCCGTATGGTGCAGATGCTGGCATTCCTCTCTATGCGATTGTGTGCGAGCGGTTCACGGACTGTACCTGACGGCTGGTTCGGGGTCCCAATGCGACAAGGCGCGTGACGCCGTGGCCCAGTCCGAAAAACGAAGGTTTTCCGGACTGAGGGTCGGTCTTATGGAGCCTCTTTCGGCTGATCATGTGAAGATGCGCCCCCGGCAGAGGCGCGCCAGGATGCTTCTGATTCTTTGCGTAAGCGTTCGAGTTCAGCGAGTTCGGTTTGCTCTAGCTGAAGAAGCTGCCTGTGAACTATGACTGCTCGGTCTTTGTCCGCGGGTGCGATTTTAACTTGTACCGCTAAGTGTGAGCATCGGCAAGCTGCATGGTAGAGAGCGTGAGCGGCGGAAAAGACGACGTGAGGGTGTTCGGTATGAAGCTGCATCTCCCTATTGTTCGGGTTAGTCGGATTACCGATTAAGTGGGAGGTGAAGAGCTGCTGGTTGGGATGGGCGCCGGCGTCTATAAACGCTTCGTAGTTGTACTTCAATTTCTTGGCTAGTCCCGGTGAGACGGTGTTCATTGTTTTGTCCAGGCTCGCGAACAGATTCTTATTACTGAATTCACTGGACATTTTCTTCCGGCCGTCATGGGGTGCTTTTCCGAGTTCAGGGAATGCTTTTCGAGTAGTGGGACCGAATCCAGGTCGATCCATTTTGCCTTGGGCATCTTTGTGGCGAGCGTGATAGAGGCGGGCTGCCCCGGGCTTCTGATGGATGTGATTGGCGTAAAGGCAGAGTTCGATTATGAGTCGGCCGAGGGCAGGAATTGCGTATGTCTGGCGGGAAAGAAGTAGGCGTATGGCCGCATGGAGGTTGAATGCGGCTTGAGCCATGAGTCCACTGATTGTGCCAGACGCTTCGTCTGGATGCGGGGAAGGGCTCCAGTTTGCGCTGTCGACCAGGATCCAGAATAGTTTGGCTCCTATTGAACCGAGAATAGGGTGTTCTTGGAGCAGCTGTTGTTCGGCGCTGGTGCTCGCTTGCAGTGAATTCAGGAAGCGGATGCACTGTTCGTTATTCACTGGCATTGTGTTCTGGTTCTCACGCATTGCTGGCTTGAGTGTTGAATTGCCGGCGTATTAGGTCATCGAAGGCGAGTAGTTTGGTCGATTTGATAGCGTTTCCGAGGTGCATCATTGCTGCGGTGTGAACGGTCGCGGGTTGGGTGAGTACGACTTGGCCTCGTTGGTTTATGACTGGCCCTGAGTAGAGAACGCCGAGCAGGTAAAGCTGAATAGACCCAATTGAGAATCCACCGGAAGCGCGATCGTACCGGGTGCCAGTGCTGTAAAGAAATATGGGAGATCCTGATGAGCCGGGGAAGCAGGCAAGGTCTACCATGAGTTCTTCTTTGCCTTGATAATTGCGTCCGGGATGTGTGGCTGTGATTCCCCGGCGTACGATTGGCAGGTTGTTTGTTTCATCGAACAGGCCGTTGGGACAACCAACCATTGTCACTTCTTCTATGGCATCGAAGGAGCTCCAGGCTTCTGGTTGCGGGATGGCCTCTGCGCTCAAAGGTATGTAGAAAGGGTAGGTCAGTTCCCCATTGGCTTCTCTGTGGTGCCAGCCCGTTACGTTGATGGCGACAAGGTCAACGTCAGGTTCGGGGTGATCTATCCTGTATTCCGCAAAGGGATGCCTCCATCTGCAGAGTTTGTCAGAAGGGAGTTGATCCCCATTCCGCAGGGGTAGGGTTAATTCAATCTCATCGCAACCCGCTATGACATGCCGGTTGGTGATTAAGACGGTTGAAACGAGGAGGGGCTCCGGCTGAACAACTACCTGGTAAAAGAATCCCGTCCCCAGCGAGTAGTGACCTTTCGGGCCGAATCCCGTTATGCGCGTAGTCGTGTACAGCAGTTGTTCCGCCGGTGTAAATGACATGTTGCTCCTTATTGAATAGCTTGGTCAGCCATGGCTGACCAAGCTGTGTCTGCCGTATTAGCAGGCCGGAAGGTAGTCAAGGTTGTTTGCGGTTGTGCCGTCTGCAGAGGTCGTTAGGTACTTTCGGTATCCGCGGCTCTTCACGTATATCCGGGCTCGGGTTCCTGCATACTCCGTGTAATACGTGTACAGGCCCCCTTCTATGTCTGCAATAACCGAAGCCGCGCTCCTGGGCCCCCAGCTTTCACTCGGATTACATAGTCGGATAGTGTCGCCGTCATTGTCCCTGTCGCATCGCGTAACTGCTCTAGCCATGATTGCCATTCCTTGCCCGCTCCGGGGGGATTACTGTAAAGTGAACAGTGAGGGCGGGGTGGTTGCCAATAGACTACACTGTCCCGACGGCAAAGACAAGTGGTATATGAAACACCCATCTTCTGAACACGCAATATAGCGAACGGGGGTCACATGGGAATCGGGGCAAGAATCAGAAGATTTCGGGATACCCAGGGGTTATCGCTCCGCGCACTGGCCAGGGAGGCGGGCGTGTCAGTTGGTTATCTGTCGAAGCTGGAGCAGAACGTCTCAAGTCCCACGGTTGAAATGCTGGAGAAAATAGCTGATGCCCTGAAGGTTGGCGTATCCGAATTGCTGGAATCGTCCGAAGCAGTGGCGGCAGAACCGGAACTTCCGGTCAGCTTGAAAGAGTTCTTGGACCGGTATAGTGATGTGCATTGTGAGCTGAAGGATCCCGATTGGGTAAGGGCCCTTGGAAACGTACGTTTCCGGGGCAAGTACCCGGAAGCGAGCGATGATTGGTTGGCGATTTACCTAAATCTGAAGAGAGCAATAAAACACTGATTGAGCTGGCTGATAGCCCGGATTTCTTGCAGCTGAGAAAAGAATTTCTTGCCTACGTGGAACATCGGCATGCAGAGTTCGGGCTCTCCAGGGACTTTCAAGGTATCTGCGGTAGCTTGGGCATCAGGGTCGTTCCCACTGAGATTCCTGGTGAAAGAAGCTTCTACTCAGCTTTGGGCGGTCAGCCAATCATCCACCTTGACTCGTCAGAGCCTCCAACACGGAGTGCCTTCTCGCTTGCACACGAACTATGCCATTACTTCTTCGACGAAGACGAGCACGCCTTCAAAGCTACGCTCGAAGATACTCATCGGAATGCCACTCCAGAGGCTCTGAGAGATATGGAGGAAGAACTCTGCCTTTCAGGGGCTGGCGTGCTGCTATTCCCCAGTAGTACCGTGGAGCGAGCATTATCCCGACATGGTCTTCATCCGCAGGCAGTCATTGACTTGATTCAGCAGGGCGGTTCCATGCATGCGGCTCTCCGTCGCGTCATCGAAACGCACATGAGCATGCAGTTATGGGGCTTCGTAGTCGATCGGAACGATAGGATCGAGTATCACCACAAGACCAGGAAATACCAGCCAGCAAAGAACGCTCAACTCCCGCCTATGCACCCGATTTTAGCAGCCAGGAGCGGTTATATCGAAACCAAGGCGCCTGCACACTTCAAACAATCTTGGCCAATTTTCTTTCGAGCGATTGAGTATAAGAATCGAATAATCGCTATAGGAGGCAGTCCCCGGCTGCCGGACCTGCCGAACGCTGCGCAGGGGACTTTATTCGGCTGATGCCCCAGGCGTCCAGATCCGCACTTCGCATCTAGTGGTCCGACCTGAAAACAGGCACGTGGGAAGGCAGCTCAACGAGCAGCAGGCTCATCCACAGTGATACTGCAGTAGGCATGCTCGGGCGGATCATGAGCGCGGCGAATGCCGTTACTGCCGCGATTGAACAGCGTTGAACGTGATTGCACCCTGATTGAACGTTCAAAATGGCAGACTCTTGGCCGTGGGTGTCTTCTACTCGATGGATCTCGTGTACATGAGGTTGTCTGAACTGGAGTTCGTTGTGGAACGCGAGTACCTGGGTGAAAGCCTGGGGCGCTTCCTCTTGCGTGGCCAGTCACCGCAGGAGTTCGCCAGGCACATCTTCAGCGACGCCCAGAGCCACCCGAACAGCATGCTCATGCAGGACCCAGAGCTGGGGATAATCGATGCTGACTCCCTGGCTGCCGCCATAAATCAGTTAATCGACTGGAAAGCCCTCTTCCTCGCGGCGGCCTGGCCCGATACTGAAGGTCAGCTTTTCGACGGTGACGGCCGGCTGGTGAGGTCAATCAGCTTTGCCGGTCTGCACGCTGATAAATGGGTGTGGCGTGAGCGGGTGGATGAGGCTTTGGTTGATGCCGGTTTCGTGCGGGCTGCACCCTGGGGCGGCAGCGGCACCCGAGTCGTGTCCCTCTGACTGTCTGACGCTAAGTCCAGGTCCCCGCTGATGAGTAGGTCAGAGGCCCTATGAGTCCTTTGATGGCCTCATGCACCTGATTTGAGGGTCAGTCGGTCTGAGCGAGTCGGTTTAGGGCGATTTTGTATTTGTCGAGGGCGAACTGTACCGCTTCGTCAGGCGTCATTCTGCGGCCAGCCTGTGGAGGGGAGCCTGCGATGCGGGGCACCTTCCGGTGACGGGTCAGCTTACGCACGGCCGATCCGCGCTGCACTCGGCCGGTCCACTTGGCTTTGATTTTTCTGCCATTCATGCTGTGACCCAGCGTAGCCCAGCCTGACCTACGGATGCGCTTGCTGTTGTGTGAAGATGGGTGCATATCTAGTGGTGGAATCGGAGTGAATGATGCCTGAATCTGATGGGGTTTTGTTTGCCAGGCAGCAGCTTGCGACCAGCCTGGACTATATTCGGCAACTGAAACGCAAACTTCAGGAGGAGGGTCTGTCTGCTGAGGAGATGGAGCGGGCGCTGCAGCCGGCGCTGTCGTTCCACGCGAAGTTGCAGGAGGAATTGGCGCAGCTGGAGCCCTCTGCCTGACGGTTGTTGCTGGTGCAGCGGCTCCGGCTTGATTGGATTGACTTCCGGGCAGATCCCCACATTTTTGTTGTAGGGAAGAAGCTCAAAGTGCGAGCCGCTTTGCTTATCGCAAGGCGTTTACCATGATGGCTGGAACCTGGGTTGACGGTGGCGAGGAAGTCGAAATGAGAGCTTCCCAAGAGTTGAGCACCGTACAACAACCCGGGTCACCTGAGACACCCGAGCATCCCCAGCTGACCAACCGCCCTATGTCACCACGCCATACGTCATTGTGGCATATACTGTTGCTGTGAACGTCATCGCTCCCAGAACCCTGCGCGCATTCTGGCAGCGCCACCCACACGCGCAAGAACCCTTGAGAATCTGGCTGAAGCTGATGCAACAAACGGACTTTACCAACTGGGCTGAAATCAAGGAAACCTTCCCCAGCGCCGACTACCTCGGCAACGAAGAACTCGTCATCTTCAACATCGGCGGCAACAAATACCGCC